>JAABUT010000537.1_pt1 | contig 58815 bp, 60 predicted proteins | sample 5559281 | NCBI WGS metagenome assembly JAABUT01 (sample SAMN10711880, study PRJNA513359) | rock metagenome | isolation source: Antarctica rocks | place: Antarctica: Victoria Land, Ricker Hills nord | collected 2016-01-04 | reverse complement strand
CCACAATGTCGTGCACGAGGACCACGCGATGATGCTGCGGTTTGACGTAACCTGAACGTTCTCTTCCGGGACGGTGCTGTGGGCAGGCTGGAACCGTCAACTTGGCTGCTGACCGGCTTGCGGGAGGTGGCCAAGGGCACTGTCAACTTGTTGCATCGAGGTCGCGGTGCAGCGAGACAACCCCTACTGCCCCAGCAGGTGCCGCTTCAGGTCCTCCGAGGGTGGCGCATTGCCGATGAACCCCGCCAGCAGGCGCAGCCCAAGGTCCGGATTGGCGAAGTCGCCGATCACCCGGTTGTTGAACAGCGCCCGCACACCGCGCGCCGAGAAAACATAGGTCAGTGTGTCCCCGACCGCCGCGGCCGGCGTGGCTGCGATCAGCCGCTCGAAGTCGTCCTTGTCCGACGGCGCGCATTCACCGTGGCTGCAGTTCCTGGACTCCCCTTCGCGATACTGCTTCTCGATCTGGGACTTGGACGCCGTGTGCAGGAACTGCATCAGGATGACCTTCGCCCCCGGCGCCGCCATAATGGCCTGGGCGTCGCCGCTCTTCTGCGGCAGATACAGCCCCGCAACATAGACTTTGACGTTGAACACCGTCAGCGTGCGAAGACCCAAGCCGTTCAGCACCAGTGTCTGCCCACCCGCCGGATAGGTGTCAGGGAAGGTCACGCCCCCCAGAACAGCGGCCTGCACTGGCTGCAGTGAAATTAGGCCTAAACTCAATCCCACCGGGGCCAGGCACGCCAGCAACGACGTTCTGCGGTTCATCTTGGGCTTTGCTCCACTCAAGGACAGCGCCGCCGCACCGTGGGGGCGCTTGGTTATACGGCGCCGCGTTGACCTTCCGGCGTACCGGGATGGCAGATCGGCAGCGCTGTCACAAACGGCACCAAAGGGATCTGGTTGCATTCCCGCCATGCCCCGAGCTTGAAGGTGTGGGTTGGAGCGTCCCCAGGCCGACGCAGATGGAGGCCTACAGGATCAGCCCTCGGCGCGCACGAACCGCGCGATGAAGAACCCGTCCATCCCCCCGCGGCCCGCCCATAATCCGGGATGGGTGCGGACCCAGCCTTCTGGCGTCAGCGCCCCGAGAAGATCCGGCAGCTCCTCCGGGCGCACCGGGTCCGGACGCAGCCCAGGCGGCACGGCGGCGGCGCGTGCCATCCCTTCCTCCGGCTGCAGGGAGCAAACGGCATAGACCAGCCGGCCACCCGGCCGCAGCATCCCGGCTGCGGCCGCCAGCAGGCGGTCCTGCCCGGCGGCAAGGTCAGCCACATCGCGCGGGCGCTTCAGGCGCATCACGTCGGGATGCCTGCGTATGGTGCCGGTGGCGCTGCACGGGGCGTCCAGCAGCACGGCGTCCAGGGGGACAGGGGGCGTCCAGGCCAGGGCGTCGGCCTGTACGACCTCCATCGGCAGGGCCAGCCGGGCCAGGTTCTCATGCAGGCGGCGAAGGCGGCCGGCGTCGCGCTCGATGGCAGTGACCGTGGCCCCGGCAGCCGCAAGCTGCGCCGTCTTGCCTCCAGGGGCGGCGCACAAGTCAGCAACGCGCTCGCCGGGCTGCACGCGCAGCAGCCGGGCCGGCAAGGCGGCTGCGGCGTCCTGCACCCAGAATGCGCCCTCGGCAAAGTCCGGCAGGTCCTGCACCCGTGTGCCAGCCGGCAAGCGTGCCGTTCCGGTCGGCAGGATCGTTGCGCCGTCCGGCGCCGCGGCGCCTGGGCGCAGCGACAGGTCCAGCGGCGCCTCCCTTGTATGCGCCTCGGCAATGGCCCGGGCGTTTGCGCCCCAGCTTGTCCACAGCCAGGCCGGCGTATCCAGCCGCGGAGCGTCCAGCCCGTCCAGTACCGCTGGGCCAGCCGCGGCGACCTTGCGAAGAACGGCGTTGACCAGCCCGGCGAAGGGCGTCAACCGCCGGGCACGCGCCAGGGCGACGGCGGTGGCAACGGCGGCATGCGCCGGCGTGTCCAGCAGCAGCAGCCCGGCCGCGCCCAGACGCAGGATGTGCCGCACCCCATCCGGCGGCGCGCGTTGCAGCCACGGCTCCAGCACCGCGTCCAGCGACCCCATCCGGCGCAGCACAGCAGCAGCCAGGCGGTGCGCGGCAGCGCGGTCGCGGGGATCGGCGGGATGGGCGGCGTCCAGCGCCTCTTCCAGCGGGCGGCGACGGTCCAGCACGGCGGACAGCAGGTCGAAGGCGATCTCCCGCGTCGGGTCCTTCATGGGCGAATGGGAGGGCGCATTGGCGCGCGCATCGGGCTTAACGGTCATGGACCGGGTTCATGGCGCGGATCGAGGCGCCATGCTAGGGCCGGTCCATGCGCCACCTGCTGGATACGCGCCGCCCGCGGCTGCTGCTGACCCTGTTCTGCCTGCTGCTGTGGACGCCGGGGTTCTTCACCCTCCCGCCCGGCGACCGGGACGAAAGCCGCTTCGTGCAGGCCAGCAAGCAGATGATCGAGACCGGCGACTACGTCCGCATCCAGAACGGGGCGGAAGCGCGCAACCGCAAGCCCATCGGCATCCATTGGCTGCAGGTTCCGTTCGCCGCGGCGGCGCGAGGACTGGGATTGGCGACGGAGAACCCGGTCTGGCCCTACCGCCTCCCCTCCGCCCTGGGCGGGCTGTGCGCTGTCCTCGCGACATTCTGGGCCGGCCAGCGCCTGGTCGGACAGCGGGCGGCACTGCTGGCGGCAGGCATGCTGGCGGCCAGCGTGATCCTGGTGGTGGAGGTCCACATCGCCAAGACCGACGCCGCGCTGCTAGGAGCGACGACGGTGGCGATGGCGGTGCTGGCGCGGGCCTACCTGGACCCAGGTGGAGTGCGGCCAGGCGCCGCAGCCCTGTTCTGGCTGGCGCTCGGCGCCGGGGTGCTGCTGAAGGGGCCGGTCACGCCGATAGTGGCCGGGCTGACGGTGCTGGTGCTCGTCGTTGCGGACCGGCGGGCGACGTGGCTGCGGACACTGCGTCCGGGATGGGGCGTGCCGCTGATGCTGGCGGCGGTGCTACCGTGGTTCGTGACCATCGGGGTGGCCACAGGCGGGCAGTTCTTCGCCGACGCGGTGGGCGGGGACCTCGGGCGGAAGCTGGCCTCGGGAGACGACTCGCATTGGGGTCCGCCGGGGCTGCACCTGCTGCTGCTGCCGGTGCTGCTGTTCCCGCTGTCCGGCCTGCTGCCCGGCGCCGTGCTGACCGCATGGCGGGGACGGCGGACGGCCCCGGCACGGTTCCTGGCGGCTTGGGTCGTGCCGTCCTGGATCGTGTTCGAGGCGGTGCCGACGAAGCTGCCGCATTACACGCTGCCGCTGTATCCTGCGTTGTGCCTGCTTGCGGCCTGGTGGGCGCTGGAGCCGGGACGGGCGGTGCTGCCACGGTGGGGGCGGTGGCTTGCGGTGGCACTGCCGTGCCTGGGAGCTGCAGTGCTGGCAATGGGTGCACTGGGGGGGCCGGTGACGTTGGAGATGCCGGTCTGGCTGGGCTTGCCGGCGGCTGCAGCGGCTGGACTGGTTGCATGGTTAGCCGTGCGGGCCGTCCTGCTCCCTCTCCCTCCGGGAAAGGATTTGGGTGAGGGAAGCTACCAGGACCCCGCCGCTAATCATAGCGGCACGAATGGTCCGGACCTGGCCGATGGACGTGCGTGCCGCCTTCCTCACCCCAACCCTCTCCCGGAGGGAAAGGAAGCTATTGCGGCTCTCTTGGCAGCGATTGTGCTGTATGCGGCGATACTGGGATTCGAACTGCCGCGCCTGACCCCGCTCTGGATTGCACCGCGCGTCGTTGCGGCCTTGCCGGACCGCGGCGCCTTAGGTGCGGTCGGCTTCTCCGAACCCAGCCTGATGTTCCTCGCCGGCACCGGCACGCAGTGGCTGCTTGCCACCGATGCCTCGGCTGCGCTGGCATCGGGCCGCATCCGCACCCTGCTGGTCGGCGACCGCGATCGGGCGGCTGTGCTAGCCGGGGCGGAGCGGGCCGGCATCCAACTGCAAGAGGTAGGGACGGTGCCCGGCTTCAACTACTCCCGGGGGCGGAGGGTGCTGCTGACGCTTTACCGGCTGGCGCCCTAGTCCCCGGTATTCAATGTTTGCGGGATGTAGGGCGGATAAGCGCAGCGCCATCCGCCAGTGGCCAGGCGGCGCACTCGGAGGCGGATGGCGCTGCGCTTATCCGCCCTACAAAGCTCACTTTAGCATTAGGCCGCTTGCAGCACATCCAGCCGGTACTTCTCCGCCCGGGACAGGTGCGTCGTTCGCAGCGCCGGCGCGGCAGCAGCAGTGAACAGGTCCGCCGCCTCTTCCCCCGTGCAAGCCCCGTCCGTCGGCCCACGCCAGTTCACCAGCACCACGGCGCCGCCCGGCACTAAGCAGTTCACGGTCTGCCGCGCCGCCTGCTGCAACCCGGGGATACCGAGGTAGTAAAGCACCTCCGAGAAGATCACGAGGTCGAACCGGCCGTCCGGCCACGCCCCCGGCAGCACCATGTTGGCGAACGTGACTCCCGGCAGCCCGGCGCACCGCTCCCGCGCCTGGTCCAGCGCCGCATCCGCCACGTCCACGCCCAGGATCTCATCGCACCGCACCGCCAGGTCCCGCGTCAGCACACCGATGCTGCACCCGACCTCGAAGCACCGGGCAAACCGCGGGCGCGGCAACGCGGCCAGGGTGGCGGCATACTTGTCCCGCTCATACCCGCTGCTGGCGAAGCTCCACGGATCGGGGTTCGAGGCATACAGCCGGTCGAAATGATCGGGTGGAACGAAGGGCTGGTTCATGCAGGAAATCCTGTTCAAAGCTCGACTTGGGTGCCCAGCTCGATCACGCGCTCGGACGGGATCAGGAAGTAGCGGGCGGCGCTGACGGCATTGCTGGTCATCGCGGAGAACAGCCGCTCACGCCACAGCGGGATCGCCGGATTGAATGCCGGTATCGGCAGCTCACGCCCGGTGAAAAACGACGCAGTGTCGGGATCAACGCCCAGCGTGTCCTTATGCGTCCGCAGCGTCGCCGGCAGGTCGGGCTGCTCGGCGTAGCCGAAGGTCAACTGGATCCGTGACGCCCCCGGGCAAATCTCGTCCCGCACCGCCCGGCGTTCCTCGTCCACGCGCGGCTGGCGGGCGCTGACGACCGTCAAGATGATAACCTGCTCGTGCAGGACGTGGTTGTGCTTCAGGTTCTCGGCCAGCGCAGAAGGCACCTGGTCCCGGCGGGAAGTCAGGTAGATCGCCGTGCCCGGCACGCGCGCCAGGCCGCTTTCAGTAGCCCGCTGCAGGTATGGCACCAGGTTCACGTTGTCGTCGCCGGTGCGGTCCAGCACCAGCTTGCGGCCCATGCGCCATGTCGTCATCAGGGTGTAGATCGCCGCCGCCACCACCAGCGGCAGCCAGCCGCCCTCGGGTATCTTGAGCGCGTTGGCGATGAAGAACGTGAGGTCAACCACCATCAGGAAGCCAGCGGTCACGCCAACCAGCACCAGGTTCCAGTGCCACACCCGCCGCATTACCACTGCCAGCAGCACCGTCGTCACCAGCATCGTCCCTGTCACCGCAATCCCATATGCCGCAGCCAGCGCGTCCGACGACCGGAACGACAGCACCAGCCCCACCACGGCGATCATCAGCAACCAGTTGACCTGCGGCACATACACCTGCCCGGCCGACTCCTCGGAGGTCTGCCGCAGGTCCAGCCGCGGCAGCAGCCCCAACTGCATCGCCTGCTGCGTCAGCGAGAACGCGCCGGAGATCACAGCCTGCGATGCGATCACCGTTGCCGCCGCCGACAGGATCACCAGGGGATACAGCCCCCAGCCCGGCACCAGCTTGAAGAACGGGTTGTCCAGCGCCGTCGGGTCGCCCATCACCAGCGCCGCCTGTCCGGCGTAGTTCAGCACCAGCGCCGGCAGCACCAGCGCGAACCAGTCCACCCGGATGCTGCCGCGGCTGAAGTGGCCCATGTCGGCATACAGCGCCTCCGCCCCGGTCACCGCCAGGAACACCGACCCCAGTGTGATGAAGGCCCGCCCCGGCGCGTGCAGCCCGAAGCCGATGGCGTGGCGCGGGTCCACCGCCAGCAGCACGCCGGGCCGGTGCACGACCGCCCACAGCCCAGCCACCCCCAGCACCAGGAACCACGTCACCATCACCGGCCCGAAGAACCGGCCGATGAAGTCGCTCCCACGACTTTGCACCGCAAACAGCAGCACCAGGATCACCAGCGTGATCGGCACGATGTAGGGGTGGAAGAAGGGGGTGGCCACGTCCAATCCCTCAATGGCGCTGAGCACGGAGATGGCCGGCGTGATGATCCCATCGCCATAGAACAACGACGCCCCGAACACGCCCAGCAGCAGCAGCCCGGTGTGTACCCGCCCCTCCGCCATGCTGCGCAGCGCCTGGGAGATTAGGGCGATGATCCCGCCCTCCCCGTCGTTGTCGGCGCGCATGACCAGGACGACATACTTGAAGGTGACGATGATGAGCACGGTCCAGATGACCATGGACAGCACGCCCAGCGCCGCGGCCTGTGCCGCGGCCGGGTCGGTCATCTCGCTGATGCCGGCGGCCTTGAAGCTTTCGCGCAGGGTGTAGATCGGGCTGGTGCCGATGTCGCCATACACGATGCCCAGCGCGCCCAGCAGCAGCGCGGCGCCGGCCTTGCGTTCGTGTGGCGCCTGGTCGTCCTGGGTGGCGGCCTGGGTATCGGGCACGGTTGCTCCTGCGCTGGCTTGGGGGGCCTAACGCCGCAGAACAAGGAAGGTCGCGCCGCGTCGTTGCAGCGCGCGTGGGTTCCTGCTGGTGACGCCGCAGGCACGGCATAACGGATCAGGGTCCGCCAGGCTGCAAAGCGCCTGCTTCCCTCGGCCCGCAAGCGGGCACCCACGCGGGAAGCGCTGCGTCATCTCCTGGATCGAGTGCTGGCCCTCCGTCATGGAGGTGGTCAGGGCGACGCCTATTTCTGGTATTTCCGGAAATCGGGCGTGCGTTTCTCGTTGAAGGCGCGCACGCCCTCCTGGCTTTCCTCGGTGGCGTAATACATGGACAGCGCTTGCATCCCCATGCCGCCGATGCCGCGGATGTTGTCGCTGTCAGCGTTGAACGACCGCTTGGCAATGGCGATGGCGGTCGGGCTGCGCGCCATGATCTCGGCGCACCAGCGCGCGACCTCCGCGTCCAGCTCGTCATGCGGCACCACGGCATTCACCAGGCCCATCGCCAGCGCCTCCGCCGCGGAATAGCGCCGGCACAAATACCAGATCTCCCGAGCCTTCTTCTCGCCGACGATGCGCGCCAGGTAGGCGGTGCCGAACCCGGGGTCCACCGAGCCGACCTTGGGGCCGACCTGGCCGAACACCGCCTTCTCCGAGGCGATGGTCAGGTCGCACAGGGTCGCCAGCACGTTGCCGCCGCCGATGGCGTAGCCCTGCACCCGGGCGATCACCGGCTTCGGCACCTCGCGAATTACGGATTGCAGCTCCTCAATCGGCAGGCCGATCATGCCGCGCCCGTCGTAGTTGCCATCATGCGCCGACTGGTCGCCGCCGGTGCAGAAGGCGCGGTCGCCGGTGCCGGTCAGCACGATAACGCCGACCGCCTTGTCCCAGCCCGCGGCATTGAAGGCGTGGATCAGCTCCTCACAGGTGCGGCTACGGAAGGCGTTCATCACCTTGGGCCGGTTGATGGCGATGCGCGCGGCACCGTCCGTAATCGAAAACTCGATGTCCTCGTAGTGCATGGTGCGCCTCCTCAACCCGCAGGGCAGGCCGCGGCGACGGCCCGCAACCCTGCGACTACGGTGCCGCGGCAGGGCGGACGCCGCTCACGCGGTCCCGGCCTGCCGACACCAAGCCGCCGGCGCCCGCCAGTGATCTACGCCACCGCGCGGATCGCCGCCGCCTTCACGTCATCGCCCACCTTGCCCTGGAACGTAGCGAAGTTCGCCTCGAACAAGCCCACCAGCTTGCGCGCGGCCTCGTCATAGGCGGCCTTGTCCGCCCAGGCCTGCCGCGGGTCCAGCACCTCGTTCGGGATGCCCGGCACGTCCTGCGGCATCATCAGCCCGAAATGCGGGTCCTGCACGTAGCGCGCGCCCTGCAAGCTGCCGTCCAGCACGGCGGCCAGCAGCGCGCGGGTGTGCTTGATGCTCATGCGGCTGCCGACGCCATAGGCGCCGCCAGTCCAGCCGGTGTTGACCAGCCAGCAATCGGCGCCGTGCTTGGCGATCAGGTCCGCCAGCATCCGCCCATAAACCTCAGGATGCCGCGGGATGAACGGCGCGCCGAAGCAGGTCGAGAACGTCGCTTGCGGCTCGCGCCCCATGCCCTTCTCGGTGCCCGCGACCTTGGCGGTGTAGCCGGACATGAAGTGATACATTGCCTGCGCCGGGCTGAGCTTGGAGATCGGCGGCAGCACGCCGAACGCGTCAGCCGTCAGCATCACCACGTTGCGCGGCTGCCCGGCCCGGCCCGACAGGTCGCAGTTGGGGATGAACTCGATGGGGTAGCAGGACCGGGTGTTCTCGGTCAGCGACCCGTCCGTCAGGTCAAGCACGCCCCGCGCGTCCGCCACCACTTTCTCCAGCACGGTGCCAAAGCGGTGAGTGGCGGCATAGATTTCCGGCTCGGCCTCCTTGTTCAGGTGGATGACCTTGGCGTAGCAGCCGCCCTCGAAGTTGAAGACTCCGTTCGGCCCCCAGCCATGCTCGTCATCGCCGATCAATGGCCGGTTGGGGTCGCTGGACAGCGTGGTCTTGCCGGTGCCGGACAGGCCGAAGAACAGGGCGACGTCGCCAGGGCTGCCGTCTTTCGTGCGCCCGACATTGGCGGAGCAGTGCATCGGCAGTACGCCCTCTGCCGGCAGCTTCCAGTTCATCACCCCGAAGATGCTCTTCTTGATCTCGCCGCCATACTCGCTGCCGGCGACGACGATCATGCGCTCGGTGAATGAGGCGGCGATGGCGGTGCCGCTGCGCACGCCGTCAATCGCCGGGTCGGCCTGGAACTGCGGGGCGTGCAGGATGACGTAGTCCGGCTCGAAGGATGCAAGCTCCTCCGGCTTCGGGCGGATGAACATGTTGCGGGCGAACAGGGTCTGCCACGCTTCGCTGCTGACCAGGCGGACGCGGACGCGATACTGCGGGTCGGCGCCGGCATACAGGTCCTGGGTGAACAGCTCGCGCCCTTGCAGGTAGGCCTGGACCCGGCCCTTCAGCACCTGGAAATGCGCCAGGTCCAGCTTGCGGTTGCCGGGCCGCCACCAGACGTCGTCGGTGATGCTCGGATCGTCCACCGAGAACTTGTCCTGCACCGATCGCCCGGTGTGGACGCCGGTCTTGACGATCAGCGCCCCCTCAGCCGACAGGCGGCCCTCACCCCGGCGCAGGGCATGGGTCACAAGCTCCGCCGCGGTCAGATTGGCATAGACTGGACCCGTCGCCAGCACGCCGCTTCCGGCCAGGGGATCGGATGTGGCGGACTGGTCCGCTGTGACGTGCGCCTCGGTGGGATTGGGCTGATAGTTCACTGACGTGCTCCCTGGGCGGTCCCGCCTCGGTGCGAGATCGGATTGAATAGGCCTGGGTCTTCCTATGCGAGGCGATGCCCTCCGTCCAGGCCAGCCGCCGTCTTTTTCCGTGCTGCATGTGCGAGACGCACAAGTTGAGTCCGAATCCCGCCAGCGTCCTGTACGGCATCCGACCAAGCAATGCGCAGCGTGCCCTCATCCCGCACCAGGTCGCACCCATCCACGTCGCAGGCGGCCATCAGCCAGCCCCGGCCGTCAGCCCCGGCGCCCCCTGCAATGGCATCCAGCGCGTCCGGGTGGTCCGCGTTGCAGTGGCCGATCACGTCCGCCTCCGCCGCGGCGATGGCGGCAACGGCGTCGGAGTCCCATTGCAGGTCCGCCTGCCGCAGCCGGGTCGCACTGGCGAAGCCGCCGATGAACTGCCCCGCCACGGGCCGCAACCGGTAGATCTGGAAGTCGGCGAACCCGGCATAGAACGCGGCATACGGATGCAGCGCGACCCAGCGCGCCTTCATTGCCGGGTCAGGCTCGTGCGCCGCCAGGCCGGTGACCGTCAGGCGCGGCGCGGTCTGCGGGTTCAACCCGGCCGGCGGACCTGCGACCATGACGGCGCAGCGCGGCTCGTCCCGCAGGTGCCGCGTGTGCTCGGACAAGCCGGACAGCAGCATCAGCACCGACCCGTCCGGCGCCGTGGCCGGCGTAATCAGCGACGCGAAGGGCTGGCCGGCGGCGCTGGTCGCCAGCGTCCCGGCCCGGGCGGCACGGAGCAAGGCGCGGGCGTCCTGGACGGGCGTCGCGGTTGGGTTGTCGCCGGTGCGGGCGTCGCTCATTGGTGATCCTCCTGCATTCCGCCATAATCACTGTGCACATAGCATTCCGATCCCGGTCGGCCAGGGCTGCCGGGTGAGCACAAGGCCATCCCCATGAAGCACACCATCGCTTTGGTTGACGACGACCGGAACATCCTGACCTCCGTGCAGATGACGCTGGAGGCGGAAGGCTTCACGGTCCGCACCTACACCGACGGCGAGAGCGCGCTGCAGGGCCTGATCGCCAAGCCGGTGGACCTGGCGGTGCTGGACATCAAGATGCCGCGCATGGACGGGATGGAGCTGCTGCAGCGCCTGCGTGCCCGCAGCCAGTTGCCGGTGATTTTCCTGACCTCCAAGGACGAGGAGGTGGACGAGCTGATGGGCCTGCGCCTGGGCGCCGACGACTACATCACCAAGCCGTTCAGCCAGCGCCTGCTGATCGAGCGCATACGGGCGCTGCTGCGCCGCAAGGAGGCTTCCCGCGCTGAGGGCGCCGGGGCAGCGCCGGGCGGCGTCATGGTCCGCGGCGACCTGGTGCTGGACGAGACCAAGCACCAGTGCGCCTGGCGCGAGAAGGACATCCAGCTCACGGTGACGGAGTTCCTGCTGGTCAAGGCTCTGGCGGCCCGGCCCGGCATGGTGAAGTCCCGCGACCAGCTTATAGACGCCGCCTACGGCGAGAACATCTACGTGGACGACCGCACGATAGACAGCCACATCAAGCGGGTTCGCAAGAAGTTCCGCGCCATGGACGACAGCTTCGACCAGATCGAGACGCTATACGGCATCGGCTACAAGTACAAGGAGCAGTAGTGCCCGACAGCGGCGTCCTTCCCGCGGCCCTGGCACGGCCCGCAGCCCGCCGCGTCCGGCGGCGCTGGGTATCGCCGTTGCTGCAGCGCATCCTGCTCGTGAATGCCCTGCCGCTGGCGCTGCTGGTGGCGGCGCTGCTCTACCTGGACCAATACCAGGCCGGCCTGCTGGAGGCCGACGTCCAGGCGTTGCGGGAGCAGGCGCGCATCTACGCCGGCGCCCTGGGCGAAAGCGCCGTGCGCGAGCCGGACCCGGACAACCCTGTGCTGCAGCCGGACCAGGCCCGCCCGTTGCTGCGCCGCCTGACGGAGCCGACGCCCAACGCCCAGGCCCGCTTGTTCGCCCCCGATGGCCGCCTGATCGCCGACAGCCGCGTCCGGGACGGTGCCGGCGGCGCTGTCGTCACCGAACCGCTGCCCCCCGCCGTCATACGCAGCCCGGTGATGGACACGGTCGGCACGGTTTACGACAAGCTGATGTCCCTGCTGCCGCACAAGACCCAGGGTCCCTTCGTCGAGATCAGCCCGGCAGCCGGCATAGATTGGCAGCCCGACGTGAAGGAGGAGCTGCGCATGACCAGCTCCAGCACCGGGCGCGAGATGCCGCCCTACATCCGCCGCACAGCCGATGACCGGCTGCTGGTCACGGTGGCGGAGCCGGTGCTGCGGAACCGCCACACCGTCGGCATCGTGCTGCTGACCCGCGAGGCGCGCGAGGTGGACGAAAGCCTGCTCACGGTCCGCATGAGCATCCTGGGGCTGTTCGCCCTGGCGCTGGTGCTGACGGTGGCGCTGTCCTGGTACTTATCGCTGACCATCGCCCGTCCGATCCTCCGCCTGGCCGGCGCCGCGCATCAGATGCGCGAGGGCCGCGGCCGGGCCAGCACGGTGCCGCCGACGCTGCTGCGCCGGAACGATGAGGTGGGGGAGCTGGCCCACGCCTTTGCCGAGAGTGCCGCGGCGCTGTGGGCGCGCATGGATGCCACCGAACGCTTCGCCGCCGACGTGGCGCACGAGATCAAGAACCCCCTCAGCAGCATACGCAGCGCCATCGAAACCCTGCCGCGCATCGAGGACCCGGGCCGCCGGGCGCAGTTGCTGGCCATCATCTCGGACGACGTGGTGCGGCTAGACCGCCTCATCAGCGACATCAGCGACGCCAGCCGGGTTGACGCCGAGCTGTCCCGCGCCGCGACGGAGCCGCTGGACGTCGTCCAAATCCTCCGCATCCTGACCGAGATCCATGACGCGACGCGCGGGGACGGCGACCCGGTGCTGGTGCTGGACGTGCCAGGCGCGCCGTTGCTGGTGCAGGCCGTGGAACGCCGGCTGGTGCAGGTCCTCCGCAACCTGATCGGCAACGCCCGCAGTTTCTCGCCACGCGATGGCCGCATCCTGCTACGCGCGCGGGAAGCCGGGGCGATGGTGGAGATTGCGGTGGAGGACGAGGGGCCGGGCATCCCAGCCGCCAAGCTGGAGCATGTATTCGACCGCTTCTATTCCGAACGCCCGGCTGGGGAGGAGTTCGGCCAGCACTCCGGCCTGGGCCTGTCCATCAGCCGGCAGATCGTGGAAGGGCTGAAGGGCAGCATCGCCGCTGAGAACCGCCGGGACGACGCTGGACTGGTACTGGGCGCCCGCTTCGTAGTGCGCCTGCCGCGGGCGTAAGCGCCGGCCGAGCGCACCTGACATAGAAGGGCGGCTTCGCCTCCCTCTCCCTCCGGAAAAGCGCCGAGGTGAGCGGGATGGCAGGGTGGAAGCAGGTGGAACAAGCACCGTTGATGCAGGCTTGGACGATCATGGGTTGCACCTCCAGCCTTCTATACACAATAGCAGGAGCAGGTTCATGCCGGTGCCGTTTGGAACGTGTTGCGGTGTCAATTGGCCCACTCCCATCCGTCCGAACCCGATCCACCAATGCGTTGAAGAGGTCACAGTGAGAAGCCTTGGCAAGGGCGTACGTGCCCCGATAGCCCGTGACTCATTGGAGAGTTGTTGTTGGTCGTGCGCCCCTGTGGCACCATCTGTAAGGCAGTGAGGGTGACATGGCCAACGGGCGTTCCAAGGACGAGGTAATTTATGACATGGTGGGTGCGTTGGCCGATTCAGTGCTGGCACTTGAATGGCTAATGATCGACTACGTTTATAGCATACCCGAAGGGCAGAAGAAGAAAGAGGCTTTGGAAAAGCTGGATCGGGTGAGTGAGGGAACCAAAGGCTACGTTGGCCTTATGGAAGAATGGCAGCGGGCAACGTGATGGCTGTCGTTCCAGTAGATTTCGAAAAAGCTCGCAAGGAAAACGAGGAGAAAAGGCAGCAGGTCGCGCGGAGCGCAGGTCAGGTTGCCATTGGTGGAGGCGGTCCCCATGATCCTGGTATAGGATCTCGCGTAAATGCACTTGAGGCGGATCTGAAGGACGTCAAAGCAGGCCTGAGCCGTCTCGAAGTTTCGTCAGCTCGCATCGAAGCCGGCCTGAGCAGCATGGCAACCAAGTCCGACTTGGTTGCCAGCACTGGCGCAGCGAACGTCTTATCCGAGCGCGTGTCGGCCCTGGACGCCCGGTTCGGCAAAGTGGAGCGAGCTGTCGAGGGCGCGATGACAGTGGCAATTTCCAAATCGATTGGTCCTTGGCAGTTGCCGGCGATTTTGGGCGCGTCCGCGACCGTGCTCGGTGTAGCTGCGGCTGCAATTGGATGGTTGCTCACCAGGCCCTGGTTCCCTCATTAGTCCCAGATGCGGCCCACCCTGCGCCTCTGCCTACATCGTCGGCTGTTTGCAAGAATAAAACAGAAGAGATATATAAGGGCAGGATGGAAAGGCACCCACTGCCAGCCAAGGGCGAGTGGCCTACAGGCGTCCTACCGACCCTTCTTCAAAGCGGCCTGAAATGGCTTCTAATGCACGGCGTATGGCCAGTCCGTGCAGAGAAGTGACATGGGTTCCCGTGTCTTGCTTCTTCGATTTCGCTGAAAGTTATGATACCATCGGGACGCTCCACATCCGCTTGGCATCCTGCACCATCAGGTGCAAATTGGCACCAGCCTTGCACGGACCCGCTCACCCCCGAAGGACTCCCTCATGATCCGCACCGGCGCCCAGTATCGCGACAGCATCCGTGACGGACGCGAGGTTTACGTGAACGGCGAACGGGTAAGGGACGTCACCACCCACCCGATGTTCAAGCCGCTCGTGGACATACGCGCCGACATCTACGACATGGCGCACGACCCGGCGACGCGGGACATCATGTCGTGCGTCGAGGGCGGACAACGCAACGCGGTCGGCAACAAGCTGCCGCGGGTGCAGGGGGACTGGTGGGACAAGCGCCGGGCCACCGACACGGTGCTGGAGCGGATCGGCGGCGTCGTAACCCGCGTCGGCGACGAGACGGTGGGCGAGATGTGGTCCCTGTTCGACGGCCGCGACGTGCTGAACGAGGTGGACCCGCAGTTCGCCAGGAACATCGAGGCGCATATCGAGAGCGTGCTCGTGCACGACCCGTTCCACGTCTCGGCCAACACCGACCCCAAGGGCGACCGGTCCCGTGCGCCGCAGGACCAGGACCCGGACATGCTGCTGCATGTCGTGCGGGAAACCGACGCCGGCATCGTCGTGCGCGGCGCCAAGTACGAGACCGCCGCGGCCTACGCCAACCAGGCCTTCACCAAGCCGACCATCGCCAACTGGGGCGACAGCGCACTGTCCGACTATGCCGTGGGCTTCATCTGCGACCTCGGCTCGCCCGGCATGAAGTTCATCTGCCGGACCGGGTTCGCGGGGCGGGCCAGCGCGGACGATTACCCTTTGTCGAACAAATTCGACGAAGTGGACACGCTGGTGATCTTCGACGATGTGCTGGTGCCGTGGGAGAACGTGCTGTTCTACCGCCATACGAAGGCGGCGACGTTCATCCGGGCGACGCTGCACCGCTATTCCGCGTTCGCCTTCGTGCAGCGCACCCTGAAGTTCGCCGACATGATGATCGGCGCAGCGCTGTTCAACGTGCAGCAGACCGGCTTGGACAAGCAGCAGGCCGTGCAGGAGAAGCTGTCGCAGTTGGCGGTGTATCGCGAGGGGATCAACGCGCACCTTACTGCGTCCATCGCTCTCGCCGAACCCAGCCCGGGCGGGCTGCTGATGCCGAACCAGTCGCTGCTCTACACTGGGCGGGTGCTGGCATGCTCGCAGCTGCATCACATGATGCACCTGGCGCGGGAGCTGTGCGGCGGGCAGATCTGCGTGACGCCGGACAAGGCATCGTTCGACGCGCCGGAAACCAAGCCTTGGCTGGATAAATTCTACAGCGTCAATGACGGCTGGGTGGCGGAGGACCGGCGGAAGCTGCTGGCGTTCGCGCGCGACCTGCTGAACTCGGATTACGCCGGGCACCGGCTGACGTTCCAGTTGTTCGCGCAATCCGCTCCGTTCGCGCATCTGGCGGCGGTGTATCGCAACTTCGGCTGGGACGGGCCGCTGGCCTTCGTGAAGCATGCGGCGGGGCTGTCGGAACAGGTCCCCGGCGGCACGGCAGCCGCCGCCGGGGACAGCGCGGTACGGCAGTGGTTCAGCCAGGGGCCGGGATACCGGCAGGCGGCCGAGTAGCGGCGGAATGGCCCACCAGCGCATCCGTCCGTTCAACACGCGCGATACCTACCCCGAGCAGCGGCTGGACAACGACCTGGCACAGGCGGTGGTGGCGCGGGGGCGGATCATCTTTCTACGCGGCCAGTGCCCGCAGGACCTGGACACGGCGGAGAGCGTCGGCATCAGCGACCCGGCGGAGCAGGCGCACCGGGTGATGCGCAACATCCGCCAACTGGTGCAGGAGGCCGGGGGCGGGATGGGCCACTTGGTCAAGCTGGTGGTTTACCTGACCGACGTGCGGCACCGGGAGCCGGTTTATCGCGTGATGGGCGAGTATATCCGGGGCGTGCATCCCGTCTGCACCGGGCTGGTGGTGGTGGCGCTAGCACGGGCGGAGTGGCTGGTGGAAATAGATGCGACGGCGGTGATCCCGGATGAGGACGGGGCGTGACGTTCTCAATCTCTGCGCGCTGTGCAGGGACGGGTATGTTCGGCATTGCCGTGTCGTCTTCCAGCCCGGCGGTCGCGGCCCGCTGCGCCCATGTGCGGGCGGGAGTTGGGGTTGTGGCGACGCAGAACATCACCGACCCGAGGCTGGGACCGGCGGGCCTAGACCTGATGGCGTCCGGCCTAGCGGCACCGGACGCCTTATGCCGGCTGCGCGCAGACGCGGCACACATGGCCTACCGCCAGCTTGCGGTCGTGGATCGCGCTGGGGGCACGGCTTTTTTCTCTGGCGAGCGGACCTTGGGCCGGCATGGCGCGGCGGAGGCGCCCGGCGCGGTCGCGGCCGGCAACATGCTGGCCAACGACACCGTGCCGCGGCGGATGGTGGAGGCGTTCGCGGATGCGGGCGGGGCCGCGCTCGGGGACCGGCTGCTGGCAGCGATGCGCGCCGGGCTGGATGCGGGCGGGGAGGAGGGGCCGGTGCATTCCGCCGGGCTGCTGCTGGTGCGGGACGTGCCCTGGCCGGTGGCCGACCTGCGGGTGGACTGGACCGAGGCGGACCCGGTGACGGCGCTGGCTGGGCTGTGGGCGCTATGGCAGCCGCAGATGGACGTCTATGTCGCCCGTGCGCTGGACCCGGCTGACGCGCCGGGGTTCGGGGTGCCGGGCGCCGCCTAAAACATGCGAGGGGGGTTGCCGATGCCGGACCAGGAGCTGAACACCATCCCTGCCCGCCGGGGCGCCGCGGCCAGGGTGCGCCGGGGACAGACGGTGCGGGTCGTCAACACGCATGGCGACCAAGTCGTGGACACCTGGGCGTTCAACGCCGCGGACATGGCGGAGCACCTGTCCATGGAGCACACCCGCCCCGGCATCCTGAAGGTGATCCCCCGGGTGGGAGACGGGCTGCTGACGAACCGGCGGCGGCCGATCCTGACGGTGGTGGAGGACACCTCGGGCGGGGTGCACGACATGCTGATGGCGGCGTGCGACCGCTGGCGCTACGAGGGGCTGGGCTGCACAGAATACCACGATAACTGCACCGACAACCTGCATGCGGCGTTGCAGGCGCTGGGCTGCGACGTCGCTGAGACACCCAGCCCGCTGAATTTGTTCATGAACATTCCCGTGCATCCCGACGGATTGCTGTCGTTCGACGCGCCGGTGTCGGTGCGGGGCGGGCACGTGCTGCTGCGGGCGGAGATGGACCTGGTGATCGCGTTCTCGGCGTGTCCGCAGGACATCCTGCCGATCAACGGTGTGGGGCACGCGCCGACGGAGGCGCATTTCGGGCTGGAATAGGGGCTGTGGAGCGACCTGGGCCGGGTTGCCTGCTGCCCTGAACGCGCTTGCATACGGGAACGCGCTTTGTCGTAACGGTCCTATTCCACCAGCGCCCATGTTGCCCATCGGCTGCCGGGCAGCCTATGGTCCCGGTCGCTAAGAAAGAACATGAGGAAGCGCCATGTCCCGCCTGCCCATCCTTGCCGCCGTTGTTGCAACGCTGCTGTCCGCCCAAGCCGCGCGAGCCATCGAGGTGACCCAGACCGTCACCACGTCGGCGTCGCCGGCCAAGGTCATGGCCCTCATCGGGCGGTTCGACAACATTGCCGCCTGGCTGCCGGGCGTCGAGAGCAGCCCGGCGGACAAGGGGAACGACGCCGGGTCGGTCCGGGTGATCACGCTGAAGGCGCCGGGCAGCCCGACGGTGACGGAGCGGCTGACGACCAGCACGCTCACGGGATACGAGTATACCATCTCGAAGGTGGACCCGAAGGTGCTGCCGGTGACGGAATACTCGTCCACGCTCAACGTCGCGCCCGCCAGCACCGGGTCGGCGGTCACCTGGCAGGGGACGTTCAAGCCGGCGGGCGGCGCAGACGATGCCACCGCGCAGAAGGCGATCACCGGGCTTTACCGGGCTGGGTTGGACAACATCAAGGCGCTGGCGGAGAAGCAGTAGGAACGCTGCGGCAGGCCACGCAGCCTGCCGCGGGACTTATCGCCCGAACCGCTCCACCAGCTCCCGCGTCCGCGCCGCCTCCGTCTGCTTCATCACCTGCCAGGCCAGGCGCTGGCAATCGTCCACCGTCGTGCCCCGCACGGCCTGCTTCACCCGCGGCACGGCGGAAGCGTTGGTGCTGAAGCAGCGCAGGCCCAGGCCGATCAGCAGCGGCGTCAGCGCCGGGTTGGCCGCCATCTCGCCGCACACCGACACCGGGATGCCGCGGGTGGCGGCACCCTCCGCCACCATGCCGATCAGGCGCAGCATGGCAGGGTGCAGCGGGTCGTAAAGCTCCGCCACGTCGGATTCGCCGCGGTCCACCGCGAGCGCATACATGCACAGGTCATTGGTGCCGATGGCGAAGAACTCCGCCTCCGTCGCCAGCGCCGGGGCGCACAGGGCGGCACCGGGGGTTTCCACCATGATCCCCAGGGGAGGCAGCGCCTTCGGCAGCCGCTGCCCGGCAGCGCGCAGCCGGGCGGCCACGCGCAACAGGATCGCACGGGAGGCGCGCACCTCCGCCACAGTGCTCACCATCGGCAGCAGGATGCGGACGGTTCCGTGGGCAGCGGCCCGCAGGATGGCGGCCAGTTGAGTTTCAAACAAGGCGGGCTGGCGCAGCAGCAGGCGGATGCCGCGCAGGCCGAGGGCCGGGTTGGCGTCCACCACCTCCGGCACGACACCGGCGTTGGTCAGGGCCTCGACCTCCTTTTCGCCGCCCCAGTCCAGGACCCGGATGGTGACGGGATCGCCAGACATGGCCTCGACAATGGTGCGGTAGGTGTTGGTCTGCTCGTCCTCCGTAGGAACGGTGTCGCGGTTCATGAACAAGAACTCGCTGCGCAGAAGGCCGATGCCGGTGGCGCCGGAGTTGGCGACCATCGGCAGCTCGACCGGCAGCTCCAGGTTGGCATGCAGCGTGATGTCTTCGCCATCCAGGGTCACGGAAGGCAGGCGGCGCAGGCGGCCCAGGCGCTGACGGTCACGGGCGAAGCTGACGACGGCGCGGCGGGCGTTGGCGAGGGTGGGGGGCAGCGGGTTCAGGGTCACGGTGCCGACCACGCCGTCCACGATGGCCACCTCCCCCGCGCGCAGCCCGGCCATCAGCCCCGGCGCCCCAAGCACTGCGGGAACGCCCAGGGCACGCAGCAGGATTGCGGTGTGGCCGTCCGTGCCGCCCTCCTCTGTGGCTACGGCGGCAATACGGGCAGGGTCTATCAGCGCGGCGTCAGACGGGCGCAGGCTCTCGGCAATCAGGATCGCGCCCTGGACGGCGCCGGCGAAGCTGCGGAACGGAGCGCGGGTCAGATTGCGGACCAGGCGGCGCCCGACCTCCCGGACCTCGTCCGCCTTGCGCCGCGCGCTGCCGTCATCGGAAGCGTCGGACGAGGCGGTGCCGCCCGGAGCGTCCGGCGACCCACCGGCCAACCCAACGAAGGCGTTGGCGAAGGCGTTGGCCTCCTCCATGACCGCAGTTTCCGCCGAGACCAGGCGGTCACCGATGCGGGTGCGTATACCGCGGACCAGGCGGGAGGGGCCGAGCATCTGCAGGTAAGCGTCGAGCAGCGGGGCGATCTCGCCCTGGCCTTCCTCCGGCAGGACGGCCAGGCGGCCGCGCAGCTTCAGCAGCTGCTTGCGGGATTGCAGGATCGCCGCCTCCAGCCGGGCCAGCTCGGCTGGAGCGTCGGCGGCCTGGATGCGGTGGCGGGTGACCTGGGGCGGCGCCTCGGTCGTGCGGAACACCGGGCCGATGGCGACGCCGGCGCAGGCGGGGATGCCGAACAGGCGGCGCTCTCCGCAAGGCTTGTCCGCCAGGGCCGGGCTGGCGGCAGACGCCGCGCCATCGCCGGTTTCGCCGGCTGGGTCGTGGTCCGCGTCTTGGCTGGCGTCAGCCGCGCTCATTGAATCCGGCCTCGACCAGGCTGGCCAGAGCGTCCAGCGCCTCCTTGGCGTCCCAGCCGTCTGCCTGCAGTTCCAACTGCGATCCCTGTCCGGCGCCCAGCATCATCAGCCCCATGATGGAGCGTGCCGACACGGACTGCCCGTCGCGCAGCACCTCGACGGAGGCGCCGTAGCGTTCGGCCAGGGTCACGAACTTGGCGGCGGCGCGTGCGTGCAGGCCGCGCATGTTCACGACCGTCACCGTCCGGGACAGCATGGTGGGGCTGGGTCCAGGGGCGGCGCCGTCCATCTCCGTCACTCGCATTTGCCGTTCTTGCGGCAGCTTGGCATGACGGTCGAGGCGGAGGCGATATACTTTCGCCCGGCCGTTTGGGCGCAATCCACGCATTCCCCCAGGTTCTGGCTGGACCGGACCTTCGCAAGTTTCACCAGCATCGGCAGGTTGACGCCGGAAATCACCTCCACCCCCGGCCGGGTCATCATGGAGATCGCGAGGTTGCTGGGCGTGCCGCCGAACATGTCGGTCAGCAGCACGACGCCGTCCCCGGTATCCACCCGGTCAATGCTGTCGTGGATGTCGGCGCGCCGGCCTTCCATATCGTCCTCCGGCCCGATGCAGACGGTGGCGACGTTCCGTTGCGTGCCCACGACATGCTCCATCGCCGACCGTAACTCGTCGGCGAGACGCCCGTGGGTCACCAGCACTAGGCCAATCATGATGTGCGTCCAGGCTCCTATGCCGGCACTTGGGTGATGTTCATGTCCGGGCCTGAAGGCGGCCCGGGTATCGTGCCGGCATCCGCGGTGCCGGCAATGCCCTTGCGGGCCAGTTCGCGGTGGATGGCCGTCACCTGCCAGCCAGACGCAGCACCGGCATCGTGGCCCCGCAACTCGGCTGCCAGCCGTTCTACGATCCGGACCGACCGGTGGCGCCCGCCGGTGCAGCCAACGGCGATGGTAGCATAACGTTTGCCCTCCTGGACGAAGCGCGGCAGCACCAAGTCCAGCAGTCCAAGGATCCCATTGTAGAAGCTGAGGAAGTCGGGATCGGCCTCCACATAGGCGGCGACGTCGGCATCCAAACCTGTTCCCGGACGCAATATGGGATCGTAATGAGGGTTACGCAGGAATCTCGCGTCGAACACCATGTCGGCCTCGCGGGGCAGGCCTGCGGGGAACGCAAAGGACATCAGGGACACCACCAGGCGGGCCTCCGGAGCACCTGCGTCCGGGTCGGGCTTGAAGCGCTGCTCGACCAAGCGCCGGAGTTCGGCCAGCGGCAATTCCGAGGTGTCGAGCAACAGGTCGGCGGCCTCGCGCAACGGCTGGGTCAGGGCCGCCTCCGCCGCAATGCCATCCACGACGCGGCCTTGCGGGGCGAGCGGATGGCGCCGCCGGGTTTCGGTGTAGCGGCGGAGCAGGGCGGTCTCGTCGGCGGTGGCATAGACGAGTTCCGGCAGCAAGCCGGGCTTTTCACGCAGGTCGGCCAGCGTCGCCAGCACCAGCCCGGCGTCAAAGCCGCGGCTGCGGGCGTCCAGGCCAATGGCCAGCGGGCGCTCGGCGCGGCTGGCCAGGTCGGGCACCATCGTGAGCGGGGGGTTGTCCACGGCCTCATAACCCACGTCCTCCAGCGCGCGAAGGATGCTGGCCTTGCCGGCGCCGGACAGGCCGCTGACGAGGACGATGCGGAGGCCTGGGTGCAAGGCAGTCAAGCAAACACGCCGGCGACCTGGGCGATCCGTCCGATTGCGCAATCCAGCGCCACGCCGACCCGCAGGGCGGCCGAGGGCTGCGCCGGGTCCACCATCACCATCGGCAGGCCGGTTTGCGGGTGGTGCGCCGGGTCAGGCAGGCGGTCGCCAGCGCCCATTTCAATGGCCAGGGCCAGGCGGACCGGGGCGGTGTAGGGCAGGCGCAGAATGCCCAGGCCGCGCACCTCCAGCAAACCAGCTAAGGCCCCTGGAGGACGGGCATGGTTGTCCTCCACCTCGACCTGGTCGTCAGCGACGAGGGTGAAATGATGGTCGAGGAGGCGCAGCAGCAGGTCAGATTTCCCCGACCCCGGCGGCCCCAAAAGCAGTACGCCATGCCCGTCCCGGGCGGCGCAGCTGGCGTGAATGTGCATAAGAACCGTCTTGTGGCGCGGTTCTGCATCAAAGGGAAGCATCTTGTGATCGGGGGATCGTAGGGAATTGGTTTCACGTGAAACGAAAGATTGCTGGCCGTCTTCCGTTCCACCCGGGAGTGGACCGGGATGAGCGGACGTGGCTGAGGAGCAGGGAGCAGATCGTGCCATGCACACTGCGCCCGCTTGACGCTACACGCAGTCGCTCACCCCGGCCCTTTTCCAGAAAGATGAGGGAGCAGGTGCCACTCCGCACACCGACCCAGCCGCCTCTTCTGCCCAACCGAGACCCACCCCCCCTGGCACATTGATTGCTTGCCTTATCCCACATTCCCGCGGAACAATTGCCCTGCCGGACCCGCGCCCATGAAGAAACAGGAAACGCCGATGACCCGCATGAAATTCGTGTTGCTGCTCGGGGCAGCCGCCCTGCTCGCCGCCGGCCTCGTGCCGGCGGCGCCCGCCGCCGCCAAGGAATGGACCGCCATACGCTTCGGCATGGACGCCACCTACCCGCCGTGGGAGAGCGTGGACCCCAGCGGCAAGATCGTCGGCTTCGAGGTGGACTACGCCAACGCCCTGTGCGCCAAGATGAAGGTCACCTGCACCTTCCAGAACCAGGACTGGGATGGCGTCATCCCGGCGCTGTTGTCCGGCAAGTTCGACGTCATCTTCTCCAGCATGAACATGACCCCGGCCCGCTCACAGAAGGTCCTGTTCTCCGATATGTACTACGCGACCATGCCGGTCTGGGTGGCGGGATCGGCGATCAAGGGCGATGACATCTCGCCCGCCGCGATCAAGGGCAAGACGGTCGGCGCCCAGTCCTCCACCATCTACGCCAACTACCTGGAGAAGTACTATCCGGGGATCGAGGTGAAGCTCTATCCCGGCGGTGACGAGCCATTCCTAGACCTCGCCAGCGGCCGCATAGACTACGTGGCCAGCGACATCCTGGTGGCGCAGAAGTTCATGGAGAAGAACTCAGGCTGCTGCCGCGTGGTGAAGGAAATCCCGCGCACCCCCGACATCTTCGGCCCCGGCGTCGGCGCCGCCTTCCGCCCCGACGACAAGGACCTCGCCGCCATGTTCAACAAGGCCATCGCCGAGGCCGACGCAGACGGCACCTACAAGAAGATCGCCGACAAGTACTTCACCATCAACATACGCGGGAAGTAGCGGCGGAGGCGCCCGGTGCCGGGCTTCGGGTTGTTGTTCGGCGCCAACGGCTGGGCGCCCCTGCTGCTGCAGGGCGCGCTCATCACCGTGCTGCTCAGCCTGGCGACGGTCCCGTTCGGCTTCGGCGGCGGGCTGGTGCTGGCGCTGCTCAAGCTGTCGCGCAGCCGCCTGGTCCGGGCATTCTGCGCCGCCTACACCACCTTCTTCCGCGGCATCCCCGATCTGCTCTCCCTGTTCATCGTCTATTTCGGCCTGCAAGCCCTGCTGAATTGGGCTTCGGCGCACCTGGGCGACGGCTGGCGGATTGACATGAACGCCTTCGTCGCCGGCGTCATCGCGCTCTCGGTCGTCGTCGCCGCCTACAGCAGCGAGGTTTGGGTGTCGTCGCTGCAGGCGGTTCCGCCCGGCCAGGCGGAGGCCGCACGCTCCCTGGGCCTGAACCGGCGCCAGGTGTTCTGCCTGGTGGTGCTGCCGCAACTCGGCCGGGTCGCCCTGCCCGGCCTCGGCAACATCTGGACCATCCTGGTCAAGGACACCTCCCTGATTTCCACGCTTGCGGTGATGGACCTGCTGCGCGCCGCGTCGGAGGCCAGCCGGGCGACATCCCGCCCGCTGCTGTTCTACACAGCGGCCGCAGGTGTGTACCTGCTGTTCAGCATCCTCTCCAGCATCGGCCAGGCCGCGCTGGAGCGCCGGGCCAACCAGGGCTATGCCGGTGACGGCCGCCGGGTGCAGGGCCTCGCCTAGTGCTGACGAACATCCTGGGCGCGGTGCTCGACCTCGACCTGCTGCAAACCTGGGGGATGCGGCTGCTGTCCGGGCTGCAGATCACCGCCGAGGTCGTGGTGCTGGCCTGCAGCATGGGCTTCATGCTGGCCTACCCCCTGGCGCGGGCGCGCATGTCGCGGCGGCGCTTCATCGCCTGGCCGGCGCTGGCCTATGTCACCTTCTTCCGCGGCACGCCGCTGCTGTGCCAGCTCTACATCGTGTATTATGGCGCAGGCGAAGTGCGTCCGTTCCTCACATCCGTGAACCTGTGGTGGTTCTTCCGCGACAGCTTCTACTGCTGCCTGTTCGCCTTCACCCTCAACACCGCAGCCTATCAGGCCGAGATCCTGCGCGGCGCCATCCTGAGCGTGCCGCGCGGCCAGATCGAGGCCGCGCGCGCCCTGGGCTTGTCGCCTTACCGGATGCTGCGCCACGTGGTCGGCCCGCAGGCGCTGCTTGTGGCGCTGCGCCCGCTGGGCAACGAGCTGATCAGCATCGTCAAGGCCAGCGCGCTTGCCGCCATCGTGACCCTGCTGGACCTGATGGGCCAGACCCGGTTCATCTTCGCCCGGACCTTCGACTTCACGATCTACCTGTATGCCGCGCTGATCTACCTGGCGATCACCGAGGCGATCAGCCGGCTGTGGAACTGGATGGAGCGCGGCTTGTCCCGCCACCTGGCGCCCGTGCCTGGCGCCCGGGCCATTGCCGCGGCTGCAAGGACCCGGCCAGGTCCAGCGCAGCAGCCCGCCGACGCCGCCCGGGGCGGCGTATCTAGCCCAGCCTGGCTAGCGAAACCGGAGTAGGGAGGAGGGTGGCCCCAGGCTTGCCCATCGCCAGCCCTCACAGGACCGGTTCGTGCACAGGCGCCTTCCCCGACACTCCGCGCAACCGGCCCACACCCTCCACCGTCAGCGCTGCAGCAGCCAGGATGCCACCGAACCCGCACACTCCAGGCCATCCCGCCAGCCCCCATGCCAGCGTCGCCCCGGCCGACCCCGACGCGCCGCCGATGAACATGCCGGTCACGAACACCGTGTTGAGCCGGTTGCGCGCCGCCGGCTGCAAGGCGAACACCACATGCTGGTTGGATACGAGGGCACTTTGCACCCCGAAATCCAGCACGACGACGCCAAGCACCAGCCCCGGCAACGCGCCCCACATCCCGAACACTAGCCAGGACAGCAGGGTCAGCAGCGCCCCGATGCCCACCACCAGCGCCGGGCCGCGCCGGTCGGCGATGCGGCCCGCCACCGGCGCCGCCAGCACCCCCGCCGCGCCCACCACGCCGAACAGCCCCGCCACATCAGCGCCGAGATGGAACCGCGGCTCCTGCAGGTGCAGCGCCAGCACGGTCCAGAATACGGAGAACGACCCGAACAGCAGCGCCTGCACCACCGTCGCCCGGCGCAGCCCGGCCTCCCGCCGCCATAGGCTGATCACCGACGCAAGCGCCGCGCCATAGCCCATCGTCAAGTGCGGATGGTTGCGCGGCAGCAGAGCCGCCATCACCACCCCGGCCCCGAGCGCCAACGGCACGGCCAGCCAAAACATCTCCCGCCAGCCCAAGTGGATGGCGACGAAGCCGGCAAGCGTCCGGCTGAGCAGGATGCCGCACAGCACGCCGGCCGTGACCGTCCCGACCGTCTTGCCGCGGCTGGCAGGGTGCGCCAGGGCGGCGGCGAACGGCACCACCTGCTGCGCCACCGTCGCACATGCACCCAGCGCCAGCGACGCCAGCATCACAAGCCCCGCAAAGGGCGCCATCGCCACCAGGGCCAGCGCGACGGCGAGCAGCACGAACTGCACGATGATGATGCGCCGCCGGTCCATGAGGTCCCCAAGAGGAACCAGCAGGAACAGCCCGGCGGCATAGCCGAGCTGGGTTGCCGTCGGGACCAGCCCCGTCATGCCTGGGCTGCCGCCAGGGCCGGCAAGGTCCCGCTCCATAATCCCCAGCATCGGCTGGCAATAGTACATGTTGGCAACCGCGATCCCGGCTGCGGCGGCCATCACCAGGGTCAATCCGCGGCTGATCGGCGTTGCAGGTCCCTCACCGGCCGGATCGGTCATCTTGCAAGTCCTTTGAAGGTTGGGAACAGTCGGCAGGCTGCCATGCCAGACTGGCGCCAGCGCCAGCGCCGATGCCTCGGCCGGGCAGCGGCCTTACACCGAAGCAGGCGCCAGGCCAGCGCTTGAGATTGCGTCGCCCTAACGGCCCCGCGCCCCGGCCGTTCCTGTCATCGCCCGACGAACATGGGCATGCCGGCCTCCGCCGGACGGCTTGGCCGCATACAAGCGGCCTCGTCCGCATGTCGGCCCGTTCTTCCCGCTGGCGAACCAGCGGACGGACGAGTATGGCGGCAGCCTGGAGAACCGCGTCCGCTTCCACCGGGAGGCGCTGGACGCGGTGCGCGCGGTGTGGCCGGAACGGCTGCCGCTGACCATGCGCCTGGGATCGGACGACTTCCACAAGCACGGCGTGCGGTTTGACGACGCAGTGTGGGCAGTGGGCGCCTTGAAGGAGCACGGGCTGGACCTGGCCGACCTCAGCCTGCGCATGAACACCGACGATACGAAGAACGTGCCGTTCGGCGACATGGCCTTCATGGTGGAGCGCGGCGCCCGCATCCGGCGCAAGGTCGGCATCCCCGTGGGCGTAAGCTGGAACCTGGGGCTGCCCGCCGTGGCCGACCGGGTAGTCCGGGACGAGCTGATTGACCTGGTGTTCCTCGGCCGCCCGGCGCTGGCCAACCCGCATTGGCCGGTCTGGGCGGCACGCGAGCTGGCGCACAACGACCCGTTCTCGCTGATCCCGCAGGACTGGTCCTGGTGGCTGCGGAACCGGCCGGGGCCGGAGGGATCGCTGGGCTGGCCCGCCGTCGCACGGCAGGCCTGACCGGCAGGCCGGGCCTTGCCGGTCCGGCCCTTTGGATGTCAGCTTGCCGGACAGGATAACGGGAGAAGGACCTATGGTCTTCACGTCAATGGTCCCAACTCGCCCGCAGGTTGGCCGCTTGGCCGCGCCAGGCAGCCGGCAGCCGGGACCGCCACACGGGAACTGACGCCTGCATGCACCGGCCCAGCCGCATGACCCTCGCCGAATTAGCCTCCGGCCTCCGCTTCCCCGAGGGTCCCGTGGCGATGGCCGATGGCTCGGTCGTGCTGGTGGAGATCGAGCGCGGCACCCTGACCCGGGTGGCGCCGGACGGGACGGTGAGCGTGATCGTCCACCTGGGCGCCGGCCCCAACGGCGCCGCCATCGGGCCGGACGGACGCTGCTACGTCTGCAACAACGGCGGCTTCAAGTGGGTGGATGACGAGACGGGCCTGCGCCCGGTCATGCAGGCCGACGATTACAGCGGCGGCCGGATCGAGCGGGTGGACCTCGCCACCGGCGCGTTCGAGACGATCTACACCCACAGCGACCAGGCGCCACTGCGCGGCCCCAACGACCTGGTGTTCGACAGCCACGGCGGCTTCTACTTCACCGACCTCGGCAAGGGCCGGCCCCGTGACCTCGACCGCGGCAGCGTGTGCTACGCGCAGGCCGACGGGAGCGGCATACGCGAGGTGTGCTTCCCCATGCTGACCGCGAACGGCGTCGGCCTGTCGCCGGACGGCGCCACGCTGTATGTCGCCGAAACCGAGCCGGCGCGGCTGTGGGCCTTCGACCTGGACGGGCCGGGGCAAATCCGGCGCCAGCCCTGGCCGTCCCCGCACGGCGGCCGGCTGGTGACGGGCAGCGCCAACTTCCAGCGCTTCGACAGCCTGGCGGTGGACGCGGCCGGCAACGTGTGCGTGGCAACGCTCGTGCACGGCGGCATCAGCGTCATCTCGCCCGATGGCGTGTCCATCCGCCATGTGCCGATGCCGGAGCGCTGGGTGACCAACATCTGCTTCGGTGGGCCTGACATGCAGACGGCGTTCATTACCCTGTCGTCCACCGGGCGGCTGGTGTCCTGCCACTGGGACACGCCAGGGCTGCGGCTGGCCTACAACGCTTGAGGGCGCGGAAGGAATCAGGACCGCAACGGCCTTACGGCGCCAAGCGGCACACCCCGTTCGGCGGGAACGCCGTTGCCGCCGGCACCGTCGCCAGCACACGATACCAGGCATGGGGTTCCGCCAGCCCCGCTGCCGGCAGCACCTGCACGACATACAAGTCGTGCACGACCATGTGGTCGGCCGCCCGCCACTCGGCATGGCGGGCGAACGGGTCCTCGAACCGGTGTCCGTCCAGGACGCGGACCACGGCATCGGCGTCGGTCGTGCCAGCCGTCTGCACAGCCTGCAGCCATTGCAGCGTCGCCGAGTAATCCGCCGCCTGCGCCGCAGTCGGCCGTATCCCGGCGTGCTCGGCGGCGAAGCGGTCGGACCATGCCCGCGCCGCCGGATCCAGGTTCCAGTACCAGGGTATCGCGGCGACCACGCCGGCATAGCCCTGCCCAACCCTGTCCACGTCTGATAGATACAGCAGAGCCTTCGCCACCTGCGCCCGCATCCCGGCCTTGGCGACGAACTCCGTCACGGCGGCCACCTCCGCATCCGCGTCCGCCCCGGCATTGAACACGGCAATCACGCCGGGGTCCAGCGCCTTCGCCTCCGCCAGCATGGCGGACAGGTCCCGCGTGTTGGGCGGGACGATGAAGGACTTCACGACCTCACCCCCTGCGCGGCAATGACCGGCGTCATCGTCGCCAGCGCGTCACGGCCAAAGCCGGCGTCGGCGACGATGGCCACCCACCGCTTGCCGCCGGACTGCGCGGCGATGTGTGCGGCGGTCGCCGTCTCGATGCTCACGGAGTCGAACGAGTAGTGGTAGGCGTACTTGGTGCAGGCGGCCCGGGTCAGCGCCGGCACCGCGGCCCCGGTCGTCACCATCAGCCGGTGCCGCTCCGCCACGACCTTGGACACCGCCAGGGCAATGGGCGAGTTCTGCACGTCCATCAGCAGGTCGGCCCCGGCGTCATACGCCTGTTTGGCCAGGTCCGGCGCCAAGGCAGGCTTGTTGTGGTCGTTCAGCGCGTCAACCGACACCGGCCGACCCAGGACGGTCCCGCCAAAGTCCGCTACCGCCATCCGCGCCGCATCCACTCCGCCGCGCCCGGCCCGTGCGTCATAGATGTCGTCATCCAGGTCGGCGATGATGGTGATAAGCACCGGCGCAGGATCGGCAGCATGCGCTGCTCCCGTTTCGACAAGGGCGCAGGCGGCAAGCAGGAGAAGCGCTGTGCGCGGCATGACTGATCCCATCTGGTATGCAGGCTGCAGGAGCGCAGGTGGTGGAGCCGAGGGGAATCGAACCCCTGACCTCCTGAATGCCATTCAGGCGCTCTCCCAACTGAGCTACGGCCCCGCCAGTGCAGGAGCCGCGCCGCGGCCCCGCTTGGGAAGGCGCGTCCTTACACCCGGCTCGCGCCAGGGATCAAGCCCCATCCGTCCTCTGAACCAGCCCTGCCCTGCCGCGTTCCTTCGGCTACTGCATCAGGAGACTCTGCATGACCTCCCTCCCAATGACCCCTGTCTTCCGCCAGGCGCTGCCGGTTCTTCTCGCATCCGCCCTGGCCTGGGCTACCCCGGCGGCCGCCGCCCGGGACCCTGGTGCTCCAGGCCGGCCGTCCGGCACCGTTAGCCTGCAGGCGAAGGCCGCCGCCGTCGGTGTCGGCTTCACCTGGGGCGACGGCATCCTGACCTTCAACGGCCACCGCTACCCGTTCGAGGTCAAGGGCATCACGGTCGCCGATATCGGCTTCAGCCGCCTGAGCGGTCGCGGCCGGGTTTACAACCTGAAGAAGGTCGAGGACTTTTCAGGCACCTACGCCGCCTCGACCGGTGAAGCGACGCTGGGCCGCGGCCTAGCCGGGCAAATCCTGATCAATGCCGCTGGCGTGCAGTTGCGGATAGACAACGTGACCCGCGGCGCCCGCCTGTCCGGCTCCGCTGACGGCATCCAGCTCACCCTCAAGTAGCCAGCACCCCATGCTGCCGCAGGAACCCCAGCAGCGGCAGCATGGGCAGCCCGAGGATGGCGCCGTGCTCACCCTCGATCCGGTCGAACAGGTGGATGCCGGCACCCTCGACGCGATAGGCGCCGACGCAGGACAACACCGCGTCGCCTTCAGCGGCTAGGTAGTCGTCCAACACGGCGTCACTGAATCCGCACATCGTCAGGGCGGGGACAGCGACATGGTGCCACACCGTTTGTCCCCCGCGCCGGCACACCACGGCCGTGACCAACGTATGCTTGTGCCCACGCAATGCCTGCAATTGCGCCCGCGCTCCCGCCAGGTCCGCCGGCTTGTCGAACCAGGCGCCCTCGCATACCAGGAGCTGATCCGCCCCGATGACCAGGGCGTCCGGGTCGCGTATCCGCGCCGCCTTCATCTCCGCCAGGGCTAAGGCGGCCTCGGACGCATCCAGCCCCTCTGCCAGGCACGCCTCCTTCACCGCCGCCTCGTCCACCCGCACCGGACGCGCCTCGAACCACAGCCCGGCCGCCTGCATCAGCCCGGCGCGGGCCGCACTCTGGCTGGCGAGCACCAGCCGCGGCTGCTCAGCCTGGCGCATGGGCCTACGGCGCCGGAGCCTGCGAAGTGGAAGCCTGCGACATGGGAGCCAGAGGCACAGGAGCCGGCGCGGCTGCCGCATGTGCCTCCTTCCGGCGCCGGTCGTGCCAGGCGTCCATCAGTTGCAGCACTGTGGCAGCGGTTTCCTCGATGGACCGCCGGGTCACGTCAATCACCGGCCAGCCGCGCCGGGTGCATAGCCGCCGCGCCCATAGCAGCTCCGCCTTCACCGCCTCCACGTCCACGTACTCGCTCACATCCTGCCGCACCTTGCCGGTATCGTTGCCGGCGGCGATCAGCTTCAGCCGGTGCCGCCGGATCTCTATAAGGGCCAGCGGGTCCAAGGTCAGCCCGATCACTGGGCACACCGGCGCCGCCAGCCCCGGCGGGTCCGGCGTGCCCGGCACCAGCGGCACGTTCGCCGCCTTGATCCCGCGGTTCGCCAGGTAGAACGAGGTCGGAGTCTTGCTGCTGCGCGACACCCCCACCATCACGACATCCGCCTCGGCGATCCCCGCCTGTGCCTGGCCGTCGTCATGCGCCAGCACATAGTGCATGGCGTCAATCCGCCGGAAGTAGTCGGCATCCAGCACATACTGGCGCCCCGGCCGCGACTGCGCCTGGGTGCCGATATGCGCTTGCAGCATCTCCATCGCCGGGTCCAGCACGTTCACGACCTGCACGCCCAGACGCAGGCAGGTGGTCTCCAAGTCGTTGCGCAACGCCTTGTCTATGACGGTGGACAGCACCGGCCCTGGCTCGGCCTCGATCCCCTCCAGCACGCGGTGCAGTTGGAAGCGGGTCCGGATCAGGCTCCAGCGGTGATACACGATCTCCGGCTGCTCGAACTGCGAAACCGTCGCGCGGGCGATGCTGTTCAGCGTCTCCCCCGTAGCGTCCGAAACCAAATGCAGGTTCATGGGCGTCCTCCGGCATGACTCACGGTTGACGTGTGAGTCGGGGATAACCCCGAGTCCCGAGTTTACGGCGCGCGGGCCAGGTGGGTCAGCGGGGATAACATGCCGGAATCCTGGTACGGGGGATAGTACGCGCCTGCAACCTGTACGAGTCGCGGGTACCCCGTTGACCCGCAGCCGGAATCAATGGCTTGCCGAGGTTCAAGGGGCTGGACAGATGGTGGATAACTCGGGGAGAACCGGGTACCACATGACTCACACCCCCTACGACTCCCACTACCATCTTAAGAATCTTATCTTCTCTTTTAAGAAGGGCACACACCGCCGATGACCAAGCCGCTGCTGCGCGTCCTGAAGGGCGAGGCTGTCTGGCCCCCGCCGATGTGGCTGATGCGCCAGGCCGGACGCTACCTGCCGGAATACCGCGAATTACGGCAGCAGGCCGGCGACTTCATCAGCCTGTGCACGACGCCGCGGCTGGCGTCGGAGGTGACTCTGCAGCCGATCCGCCGCTACGGCTTCGACGCCGCCATCCTGTTCAGCGACATCCTGATGCTGCCCTGGGCGCTCGGCTACGGACTCGCGTTCAAGGAAGGCGAAGGCCCAGTGCTGCCCCGGCTCACCGAGGCCAGCCAGGTCGCAGCGCTCGACCCGTCGAGAGTCGGCGCGGCCATCGCCCCGATCCTGGAAACCGTGCAGCGCACGAAGGCCGGGCTGGACGAGGGAACGGCGCTGATCGGCTTCGCCGGCAGCCCCTTCACCGTCGCCTGCTACATGGTGGAGGGTGGCGGCTCCAAGGACTTCGCCCGCATCCGCGGCATGGCGCATGGTGACCCCGCGCTGTTCGGCAGCCTGATTGACGTGCTGGTGGACTCGACCGTCGAATACACCTCCGCCCAGGTGGACGCCGGCGCCGACGCCATCATGCTGTTCGACTCCTGGGCCGGCGTGCTGTCACCGTTGCTGTTCGCCCGTTATGTCACCGAGCCGACCCGGCGCATCGTGCAGGCATTGCGGGAACGCCATCCCAGCCTGCCGATCATCGGTTTCCCGCGGCTGGCTGGCGTCCAGGTCGGTGCCTATGCCGCAGCGACGGGCGTGGACGCGGTGGCGCTGGACACCGGCGCGGAGCTGCACGTCGCCACAGGCCTGGTGCCGGGCAACGTCACCACCCAGGGCAACCTGGACCCCCTGGCCCTGGTCGCCGGCGGTGCTGCGCTGCATGCAGAAGCGCAAGGCGTGCTGGATGCGGTGCGAGGACGGCCGCACATCTTCAACCTCGGCCATGGGATCGTACCACAGACTCCACCGGAGCATGTGGCGGCGCTGGTGGCGCAGGTAAGGGCGGCGTAGGTCCTATGAATAGGCGACAACACGCCTGCTTGACCTCGCACCCGGATTGGCCACTTTGAGCATCATGTACAAGCCCAAAGTCGCCATCGTCCTGTTCAATCTCGGCGGCCCGGACAAGCCATCGTCCGTCCGGCCCTTCCTGGTCAACCTGTTCAAAGACCCCGCCATCCTGCGAGTGCCGTTCTTCGTGCGCCCGATCCTCGCCCGCGTCATCGCTTACGCCCGCACCAAGGCCGCCAGCGCCAACTACGCCATCCTCGGCGGCAAGTCCCCGCTGCTGGAACTCACGCTGGATCAGGCCACCGCGCTGGAAGCCGCGCTGCCCGACCTGGATGCCAAATGCTTCGTCGCCATGCGCTACTGGCATCCCTTCAGCCTCGCCACTGCCCGTGAGGTGAAGGCCTGGGACCCCGATGAGGTCGTGCTGGTCCCGCTTTACCCGCAATATTCCACCACCACGACCGGCAGCAGCCTGTCCGCCTGGCGGGAGGCCGCGGCGCAGGCCGGGCTGATGAAGCCGGTGACGACCCTGTGCTGCTACCACAGCGACCCCGGCTACCTCCGCGCCACCGCCGCCGAGGTCCGCCGCAGCTACGACAAGGCCCGCGCCGAGCTGGACCCCGCCATCCCGCTGCGCATCCTGTTCAGCGCCCACGGCTTGCCGGAAAGCATCGTCAAGGCCGGCGACCCCTACCAATTCCAGGTCGAGCGCACGGTGGCCGGCGTCGTCCGCGCCCTCGACATGCCCGGCCTCGACTACATCACCTGCTTCCAGTCCCGCGCCACGCCGCAGAAGTGGATCGACCCCAGCACCGAAGCCCAGATCGAGCGTGCCGCCCACGACAAGACCGCCGTCCTGGTCGTGCCCATCGCCTTCGTGTCCGAGCACTCGGAGACCCTTGTGGAGCTGGACGTGGAATACCGGGAGATCGCGGAGAAGGAAGGCGTACCCGGATACTTCCGCTGCCCCGCCCAGAACAGCGACCCCGGCTTCATCGAGGCCCTGGCCGAGCTGGTCCGCGCCAGCATGGGCCGCGGCCCCGGCCTGTGCAGCTTCGTCGGCGGGCGCACCTGTCCCAAGCCCTACAAGGACTGCCCGCACGCCCGCGCCGGCGCCAAGGTTCCCGCGGCGGAGCGCGTGCTGGGCGAAGTCGCTTGACGCCTCAGCCGCTGCGTCTCGTCATCTGGGACTGCGACGGCGTGCTGGTGGACAGCGAAGGCCCGTCCGCCCGCGTCACCGCCGCCGAATGCACCCGCCTGGGCTGGGCCATGACGCCCGACGACGCCCTGCACCTATTCACCGGCATCCGCTTGTCCGACATGCCGCCGCTGCTGGAGGCGCAGACGGGCCGCCCCGTGCCGCCGGGCTGGGTGGAGCATGTGCGCGCCCAATTGATCGAGACCCTCGGTCGCGACCTCGAACTCATGCCCGGCGCCGCCGAAGCCCTGCGCGCCACGTCGGCGCTGGGCCTGCCCTACCGCGTCGCGTCCAACTCCTCGCACGAGGAGATGGCGGCGAAGTTCGCCCGCACCGGCTTGATCCCCCTCGTCGAGGGTCGCCTCCACAGTGCCCGCGACGTGCCTCGCGGCAAGCCAGCCCCCGACGTGTTCCTGGCCGCCGCCGCCGCCGAAGGCATCCCTCCCGGTGCCTGCATCGTAGTCGAGGACAGCTTCCCCGGCATCGCCGCCGCCCGTGCCGCCGGCATGGCCGTCCTAGGCCTGGACCCGCATGGCAACGGTGCCGCCGTGCGTGCCGCCGGCGCCCGTCCGATCCATGCCCTGTCCGAGTGCCCGGCGCTGTTCCGCGCCGCCATGCGCGCTGCGGCCTGAGCCGCGCCGCATGGACCCCGGTCTATGACCATCGCGGCGCTCGGGTATGTTTATCCCTGGACCAAGGCACTGCACGTCATCAGCGTGATCGCCTGGATGGCCGGCATCTTCTACCTGCCGCGCCTGTTCGTGTATCATTGCGACCTACAGCGCGGGTCCGTCGAAAGCGAGCGGTTCAAGGTCATGGAGCGCCGCCTGCTCAAGCAGATCATGCTGCCGGCGATGCTGGCGACTTGGTTCTTCGGCGCGCTGCTGGTGCTGACGCCAGGCATCGTGGACTGGTCCGGGTTCAACTGGTGGCACGTCAAGTTCGTGGCCGTCCTGGCGATGACCGGCTTCCAGGGCGCCGCCGGCAAGTGGCGCCGTCAGTTCTTGGAAGACCGGAATGCGAAGCCGCACCGTTACTATCGGATTGCCAACGAGGTGCCGACGCTGCTGATGGTGGCCGCGGTCATCATGGTGATCGTGAAGCCGGTGTTCTTCTGACAGGCGCGTGACGGATAGAGGACGCGGTCCCATCCGCCTTACGGCCGCGCCTCAAGGATCATGCTGAACGGTGTTTCCGTCGCCTTGCGGACCCGGTCGAAGCCACCCTCATGAATGGCTTCCGACAGCTTGGTGAAGCCCGCCTGCGCGCCCAATGCCGCCCCGACAGGCTGATCGAGCGAGGTCGGCACGCAGATCATCGTCGAGGCCGCGTAGTAGAGCCGGCTCACTGGGTTGAAGTTGTCCTCCAACCGGTCGCCCGCCGCAGGCTCGACGATCATCCAGTGCCCATCCGGCTTCAACGCCTGCCGTGCATGCCGTGCCGCGCCGACTGGATCGCCCATGTCGTGCAGGCAGTCGAAGAAGGTCACCACGTCCAGGTCACGCCCGGGGAACTCGCCTGCCAGCCCAACCTCGAACCGGGTGTTCGCCGCCACCCCATGCTGATGGGCATGCTTCCGCGCCTGCTCTACCGACCCCGGATGGAAGTCGTAGCCGACGAATGTCGAGTTCGGAAACGCCTTGGCCATCATGACGGTCGAGAAGCCATGCCCGCACCCGACGTCGGCCACCGCCGCACCGCGCTCCAGCTTTTCGACGGCGCCGTCCAGCGCCGGCAGCCACGACTTCACCAGGCTGTTGTGGTAGCCGGGACGGAAGAAGCGCCCGGTGGCGCAGAACAGGCATTGCGACTGGTCGCCCCAGCCGACGCCCGTGCCGGTCCGGAACGCAAGCTCGACCAGCGCCTGGTTCTCCATCATCGCCGCAGCCACGTCGAAGGCACCCTGCATGTAGGCGGGGCTTTCAGGCTCGGCGAACACCATCGCCTGTTCGGGGGGCAGGGTGAACCTGCCGTTGCCGGGGTCATAGGACAGGTAGCCCGACGCAGCCTGGTGCGACAGCCACTCCCGCGTGTAGCGCTCGGCCACGCCGGCCTTCGCCGCCAGCTCGCCAGGCGTCATCGGCCCGTCGAGGTGGAGCGCCTTGTACAGCCCCAGCCGGTCGCCGATGCGCACCAGGGCGACGCCGAATGCACCTCCCAGGTCGGCCAGCATCTGGCCGATGAACTGGTTGAGCCGGGTTTCATCCAGCATCGCCGTTCCTCCACTAGGGAGCTGCCTTGTTCCTTGCAGGACGAAGCCGGTACGCCTGTCGCTCCCAGGCAAGCGGGGCCGCGTCTGCGGAGTGGCGCCGGAGGATAGCCCAAGGATGTACGGGGCGGGCACCATCGCCAAGCCACGCGTGATGATGGCCCTTTCCGCCCGCCGCTGCAAGTCATTTGCGTATCGTATCGTCTAGGGGTGCTTCAGCGCAGCCGGACCGCAAGGCTGGCGCTTTGTGCCGCTTGACAGGTTCCTGCACCGGGCCGCATGGTTCTGCTGAGGGGACAGCCGCGATCTCCCCGTGAGGCTTCGGCCCAAGCATCGCGTCCAATGCTCCAACCGGAGTGGACGCCCATGTCATCCCCGGACACCATCACCTCAGCTCAACTGGCCCGTTTGATTGGGCTACCCGATGCCCCCGTCTTGCTCGATGTCCGGACGGACGACGACTTCGCTGCAGACCCTCGCCTGCTGCCCGGTGCCGTCCGCCGCAACTGGCAGGCCGCTCCCGAATGGGCCGCCAACTATGCCAACCGCAACGTCGTCGTCACCTGCCAGCGCGGCCTGAAGCTCGCCCAAGGCGCCGCAGCCTGGCTCCGCCACTCCGGCGCCCGGGCCGAGGTCCTCGAAGGCGGCTTCGAAGCCTGGGCCGCCGCCGGCAGTCCCCTCATACGCGCCGACGCCCTCCCGCCACGCGACGCCAGGGGACGCACCGTCTGGGTCACGCGTGCGCGCCCCAAGGTGGACCGCATCGCCTGCCCCTGGCTGATCCGCCGCTTCCTGGACCCCGGCGCCGTGTTCCTGTTCGTGGCGCCGGCCGAGGTTCCCGCCGTCGCCGAGCGCTTCGCCGCCACCCCCTTCGACGTGGAGGGCGTGTTCTGGAGCCATCGCGGTCCCCTCTGCACCTTCGACACCATGCTGGACGAGTTCGGCCTGCATACCCCGGCCTTGGACCGCCTCGCCCTGATCGTCCGCAGCGCCGACACCGCCCAGCCCAGCCTGGCGCCGGAGGCGGCCGGGCTGCTCGCGGCGTCGCTCGGCCTGTCGCGCATGTATCGGGACGACCTGCAGCAGCTCGACGCCGGGCTGGCGCTGTATGACGCCTTCTATCGCTGGGCACGCGACGCCACCGCCGAAACCCACAACTGGCCGGCACCTGCCCCGCGCGTGCCAGAGGCCGCGGCATGAGCACCAGCCTGGACACGGCGGCTCTCTCCGCCACCCATCCGCCCCCGGCCTTGCCCACGCTGCGCGAAGCCACCGCCGTTTGGGCGCGCATCGGCTGCCTGTCCTTCGGCGGCCCCGCCGCCCAGATCGCCCTCCTGCACCGCGAGGCCGTCGAGCAGCGGTCCTGGGTCAGCGACCGCCGCTTCCTGCACGCCCTCAACTTCTGCACCCTGCTGCCGGGGCCAGAGGCGATGCAGCTTGCCGCCTATCTCGGCTGGCTGATGCACGGCGTGCGCGGCGGGCTGATGGCGGGGCTGCTGTTCATCCTGCCCGGCGCCGCGGTCATGCTGGCCTTGTCGCTGCTCTACACGGGCTACGGCGCCATCCCCGCTGTCGCCGCGGCGTTCTTCGGCCTGAAATGTGCCGTACTGGTGCTGGTCGCCGACGCGCTGCGCCGGGTAGCCCGGCGGGCATTGCTGACGCGGGCGGCCTGGGCGGCGGCGGCGGCGGCATTCGTGGCGCTGTTCGCCTTCGGTGCGCCGTTCCCGGCGGTGGTGCTGGCGGCGGGCCTGCTGGGCTGGGCGGCGCCGGGCGCATTCCGGGGCGCCGGGCACGGGAAGGCCGGCGACGGCCCGCTGGCGGCGCTGGACGCCGTGCTGGCGGCCGATCCCGGCCGGCCCGCCCGCATGGCGCCCGGCGCGCGCCGGGCCGGGCTGGCGGCACTGGCGGCGTGGCTGCTGCCGGTGGGCGCGTTGTGGCTGCATGGCGGCGTGCTGGGCGATGTGGCGGCGTTCTTCTCCAAGCTGGCGGTCGTCACCTTCGGCGGCGCATATGCCGTGCTGGCCTATGCGGCGCAGGGTGCGGTGCAGACCTATGGCTGGCTGACCCCAGGCCAGATGCTGGACGGGCTGGGCTTGGCCGAGACCACGCCAGGGCCGTTGATCCTAGTACTGCAATTCGTCGGCTTCCTAGCCGGGCACCAGCAAGGCGGGCCGTGGCTGGCTACCGCCGCGGCGGCGGTCGTGCTGTGGGCCACTTTCGTGCCATGCTTCGCCTGGGTGTTCCTCGGGGCGCCGTTCATCGAGCGGCTACAGGCCAACCAGGCGCTGACCGGCGCGCTGTCTGCCGTCACCGCGGCAGTGGTCGGCGTCATCGCCAACCTGGCGCTGTGGTTCGCGCTGCACACGCTGTTCACCCGGCACGCGGCGGTGAGCACAGGGGGCTTGCACATGGACTTGCCGGTGCCGGCCAGCCTCGATGTCCCAACGCTGTTGCTGGCCGCCGCTGCTGGAATTGCGTTGCTGCGGTTCCGTGTCGGGGTGGTACTGGTGCTGGCGGGATGTGCAGCCACAGGTCTGCTGCTTCATCTTGTTGGAGCCGTGCGATGACCCCACGCCGGACGCTTCTCGCAAGCGGGATCGCTGCAGCCTTGGCCGCAGCCTTCCGCTACGCCCAGGCGCAGCCTGGGCCAAGGCCGGCGGCAACGCCCCTGGACGCCCTGCCGCCGCCAGGCTCACCGTTACCAAGCGGCTTCGAGCCGGCGCGCACCGGCCGCGGCAAGCCTGCACGTTGGGAAGTGGCCGCGGACGACGCCGCCGAAGGCCGACGCGCCATGGAACAGGCAGAGGCGGACCCGACTGACGTCCGCTACCCGCTCCTGATCTGGCGCGGCTTGGCCGCCGCGGACGTGGACGTGTCCGTACGGTTCAAGGCCGTTTCAGGCCGTAACGACCAAGCTGCCGGGCTGGCGGTGCGGCTGACCGACGCCGACAACTACCTGGTCGTCCGCGCCAACGCGTTGGAGGACAACGTGCGCCTGTACCGGGTGGTGCGAGGCGACCGCCAGCAGATCGGGGGCGCTTCGGCCAAAGTGTCCTCCGGCGAGTGGCACAGCTTGGCACTCCATGCCGTGGGGCCACGCCTCGCCGTGTCCTTCGACGGCAAGCCCCTGTTCGCTGTCGAGGACCGGACCTTCCCCGGCCCTGGCCGCGTCGCGCTCTGGACCAAGGCGGACAGCGTAACCCGGTTCAGCAATCTCAGGATCACTCCGCTGCCCTGAACCGTCCCCATTACCAGCATCACCGGAGATTTCCATGACCGACCTCGACCGCCGTGCCCTCTTCAATGCCGGAACCGGCCTCGCGGTCGGGGCGGCGCTTGCCGCCGGGCTTTCGGCCAGCCCTGCCGCGGCCCAGAACGCCGCCCCGGCGCCTGCCGCGCCCGGCGCCAAGCTGCCGCCCTACGAGATCAAGCCGCTGCCGCTCGACCCGCAGAAGATCACGGGCATGAGCGAGCGCATCCTGGTCAGCCACTACGAGAACAACTATGTCGGCGCGGTGAAGCGGCTGAACAGCATCGCCGACCAGCTTGCCACCATGGACTACGAGAAGACGCCGGGCTTCGTGGTGAACGGCCTGAAGCGGGAGGAGCTGATGGCCAGCAATTCGATGATCCTGCACGAGCTGTTCTTTGCCGGGCTGGGCGACGAGAGCAAGCCGGGCACCGCGCTGGCCGACGCCATCGCCCGCGACTTCGGCAGCATGGAGCGGTGGCGGTCGCAGTTCATGGCGATGGGCCGGGCAGAGGGCGGCGGGTCCGGCTGGGTGCTGCTGACCTACAGCCCGCGCGACAAGCGGCTGGTCAACGCCTGGGCGGCCGACCACACCACGACGCTGGCCGGCGGCACGCCGATCGTTGCGATGGATATGTACGAGCACGCCTACCAGATGGATTTCGGCGCCAAGGCCGCGGGCTATGTGGACACGTTCATGAAGGTGATCCGCTGGGGGAATGCGGACCGGCTTTATGGGGAGCTGAGCCGGGCCTGAGCGGCATGCGCCCTGCTGCCGCAGCCGCTGCGCTGGCCCTCCTGGCGCTGGCTGCCGGGGCGCTCACCGGCGGGGCGGCGGCGGCTGACGGGCCGCCGCTTGTCCGGGAGGCCGTGATCCCGCTGCCGCACACCGGCGGGCGCATTGACCACATGGCCGTGGACCTCAGGCGTGGGCGGCTGTTCGTGGCCGAGCTTGGCAACGGCACGGTTGACGTGGTGGACATTGCCGCGCGCCGGGTCGCCTTGCGGATCAAGGGGCTGCGTGACCCGCAGGGGGTCGGCTACTCCGCGGGCGCCGATGTCCTGGCCGTAGCGAGCGCGGGCGACGGCACCGTCCGGTTCTACCGGGGCGAGGACATGGCGCCATCGGGTGTCCTGTCCTTGGGAGACGATGCCGACAACATCCGGGTGGACCCGCAGAGCGGCGCGGTGATCGTCGGCTACGGGAGCGGTGGCCTGGCGGTCATTGACCCCGCCTCGCGCACCAAGGCTGCAGACATCCGCCTGCCCGCCCACCCCGAGGGCTTCCAGCTTGACGGCGCAGGCGGGCGGGCATTCGTGAACGTCCCTGATGCCCGGCAGGTTGCCGTCGTTGACATGAGGACGGGGGAGACCACTGCAGCCTGGCGTCCGGCGGGCCTGCGCGGCAACTTCCCGCTGGCCTACTCCCGGGACGATGGCGTTGTCGCGGCCGTGTTCCGTAGCCCGGCGCGTCTGGTCCTCCTTGACGCGCGCACCGGCGCCGTGACGGCCGCACTCGACGCCTGTGGCGACGCCGACGACGTGTTCTTTGACGCCCGGCGGGCGCGCATCTACGTCAGTTGCGGCAGCGGCACCGTGGATGCGTGGCAGCGCGAGGCCGGGGGATACCAGCCGCTGCCGCGCACGGAGACGGCCAACGGCGCCAGGACGTCGCTCTTCGTGCCCGAGCTGGACCGGCTGTTCGTCGCAGCGCGCGCTGGGCTGCTGGGCGCGGATGCCTCTATCCTCGTGTTCCGCCCCGCGCCCTAAGCAAACCTCTGGAGGTTTGCGCACAGATGAAAAGCTAAGCAGGCTTGCGCGGCCTGGCACGGCCGCAGGCCATCTGTGTGACAGGCCGCGCAAGCCTGCTTAGCCCGCTGGCCCACGGTATCGCCGCGGCCCTTCCAGGCTGATGATGCGGCCGCTGCCAACCCTCCTGGCCGGCAAGGGATGGACCAGGCCAGCCACCCTCGCCCAACCTGCCCCGCAATATCCCTTGACGCGCCCCATTCTGAATGCCACTTGATTTCCAGCGCAGCCCCGTCCTGGCGGCAGTGCCTTCCATGGAGCTTGCGGCCTCCTGGTCCGGCTCCACACCTTCCTCCTCCTGGACCGGCTGCAACCGCCCCACGGCGCAGCACCCTGCCCCCCCCACATTTGAGGCAGCCCCATGCACCTCGCCGAACTCAAGGCCAAGACACCGGCCGACCTGCTGAGCTTCGCCGAATCCCTCCAAATCGAGAACGCCTCCTCCCTGCGGAAGCAGGACATGATGTTCGCGATCCTCAAGAACCTTGCCGACAACGAGCAGGCCATCTACGGCGAGGGCACCCTCGAGATCCTGCCCGACGGCTTCGGCTTCCTGCGCAGCAGCCAGGCCAATTTCCTGCCCGGCCCCGACGACATCTACATCAGCCCGAACCAGGTCCGCCGCTTCGCGCTCCGCACCGGCGACACCGTCGAGGGCCAGATCAGGGCGCCGAAGGACGGGGAGCGCTACTTCGCGCTGCTCAAGGTCAACACCATCAACTTCGAGCCGCCGGACGCGGTGAAGCATCGCATCAATTTCGACAACCTCACGCCGCTGTATCCCGACCGCAAGCTGAAGATGGAGGTCGAGAACTTCCAGTCCGTCGCCAAGGGGCCGGGCAAGGACATGACGCCGCGGGTCATAGACCTGATCGCCCCCATCGGCATGGGCCAGCGCGCCCTGATCGTGGCGCCGCCGCGCACCGGCAAGACCGTCATGCTGCAGAACATCGCCACCGCCATCTCGGCCAACCACCCCGAGGTGTTCCTGATCGTGCTGCTGATTGACGAGCGGCCCGAGGAAGTCACCGACATGTCCCGCACCGTGAAGGGCGAGGTCGTGGCCAGCACCTTCGACGAGCCCGCCACCCGGCACGTCGCCGTGACGGAAATGGTCCTGGAGAAGGCCAAGCGCCTGGTCGAGCACAAGCGCGACGTGGTCATCCTGCTGGACAGCATCACCCGCCTCGCGCGCGCCTACAACACCGTCGTGCCGTCGTCCGGCAAGGTGCTGACCGGCGGCGTGGACGCCAACGCCCTGCAGCGTCCCAAGCGCTTCTTCGGCGCCGCCCGCAACATCGAGGAAGGCGGCAGCCTGACGATCATCGCCACTGCGCTGATAGACACCGGCAGCCGCATGGACGAGGTGATCTTCGAGGAGTTCAAGGGCACCGGCAACAGTGAGATCATCCTGGACCGCAAGCTCTCGGACAAGCGCACCTTCCCCGCCATAGACATCACCAAGTCCGGCACCCGCAAGGAGGAGTTGCTGGTGGAGCGGGGCACGCTGTCCAAGATGTGGGTGCTGCGCCGCATCCTGGGTCCGATGGGCATGACGGACGCGATGGACTTCCTGCTGGACAAGCTGAAGTATAGCAAGACCAACCAGGACTTCTTCGACGCGATGAATACCTAGCGCCGTCCCTCTTTTACCTTATCGGAAGCGGACATCCGGCACGCCGGCAGCCCGTCGCTGCAAGTATCTGGCTCCTCCCTCCTCCTTTGAAGGAGGTCTGCAGTGAGGGGAACGGCAGGCACCGTCCCCATCGAAGCCGGGAGAAGTCTTCATGCATTGCTGCCTGCATTCCCGGCATGATGCTGCGTGCCGCCCTCGCCACCTCTCCCGCGACGTTGAGAGCGCATTGAAGTCCTTCGACACCTGCGGCGACGGCCTGGCCGGGCGTATCTACCGCCGCGCCCTGCAGGAGCGCTTTGCCGCCTGTCCCTTCACCCCTGCGGCCCGCACCCGCTACAGCACCCGCCTCCGGGCACAGGGGGCCAAGTCCCGCCAGGCGATCGAGAACATGATCGAGCAGCGGGGCGGCCTGCCGGTGCAGCTCGAGGGCATGAACGCCACCTGCCATGCGCAGCAGGCCAACGAGGACTATCGCCGCCTGCGCAACCAGTTGCAGGCGTATTCGGCGGGATCGCTGCCGCCGACGGCCATCCTGCCCTCAGCCTGCGACGCTGACGCGATCGGGCCGGGAACGGCGCCCCAACCAAGCCCATGATCGGCCGCCGCCCCTTGCTCGGCGCGGCCCTGCTTGCCCAGGCCAGCCCGGCCCGCGCGGGACCCACGCCGCGCTGGCTGACGCTGCCGCCCACGCCTTCGCTGCCCGCAACGTCCCGGTGCGGCCTTGCCCCTGTCAACGGCATCAAGGTTTGGCACGCGGTGTTCGGGGACGGCGAGCCGGTGGTCATGCTGCACGGCGGCCTGGCCAATGCGGACTACTGGGGCCTGCAAGTGCCCGAGCTGGCCCGGCGCCACCAGGTCATCGTGATGGACAGCCGCGGCCACGGCCGCAGCACGCGCGACGGGCGGCCCTACGGCTATGACCTGATGGCCGACGACGTGGTGGCGCTGCTCGACCACCTCCAAATCAGCAAGGCGGCGGTAGTCGGCTGGAGCGACGGCGCGATCCTCGGCCTAGACCTCGCGCTGCGCCACCCGGCGCGCATCAGCCGTGTATTCGCCTTCGCCGCCAACACGGACCCTGGCGGCGTCATGCCCCATGTCGGGAAGAACCCGACCTTTGCCGCCTACATCGGGCGCGCCGGCCAGGAATACGCGCGGCTCTCCCCCGCGCCGGGGGATTACGGCGCCTTCGTCAAGGCAATCAGCCGGATGTGGGCGACGCAGCCAAACTGGACGGCGGCCCAGCTTGGGCGGATCACCGTCCCGGTCCTGGTAACCGACGGCGACCATGACGAGGCGATCAAGCGTGCACACACCGAGCTGATCGCCGCCCGCATCCCCGGCGCCGGGCTGCTGATCCAGCCCAACGTCAGCCATTTCGCATTCCTGCAGGACCCGGCGGGGTTCACTGGCGACGTGCTGCGCTTCCTGGGAGAAAGCGCGTAGCTGCTGCCTCAACCGCCCAACCCCATCACCCCCTCCGGCAGCCCCGCCCGCAGCACCACCGCCAGCACTACGTCCAGCATGCCCCGGCGAAGCAGCTCAAGCAGCTTCGCCAAGGTTGACCCGGCCTACGCCAAGGGCGTGTCCGTCGCGCTGGCGCGCACGCATTTGCCGGCCAATTCCAACCCGGTCTCCGCCGGGCACGAGGCCATCGCAGCCGAATAAACCCGCCAACCCCGACGAAAAAGGCAACATCCTTCTTCCCCCTCTCCCTCCGGGAGAGGGCCGGGGTGAGGGGGAACGGCAAGTACAACCTTCTCCCCGCCCCGATCCTGCTGAGGCCAGTTTCCCCCCGCTTCCGCTATGACATCCGCTCTGGACAGGTATAGAAACGACGATGCGCTCCGAACGGACATCTTACGCTATGTGCAGTCCGCGTAAGATGACGCCCGCCTTCCTCCGTCATGCAGGACGGGCCTAGGTGGATCAGCAGGCCTGGCTTCCCTTCCTTGGCGCTGGCGGCGGCATGGGCGTCCGCCTGCGCACCCAAGACTGGTCCGCAACGCTTGGCCCGGCGCCGGGCTGGCCTCCGTCCCTGAAGACCCTGGTCGGCGTGATGCTGGCTGCCGTGCAGCCGATGTTCATCGCCTGGGGACCGAACCGCACTCTGCTTTACAATGACGCCTACGCTCCCCTGCTGGGCCAGAAGCACCCGGACGCGCTCGGGCGGCCCTTCTTCGACGTGTGGCCGGAGGTGCACAGCGAGATTGGCGCCCTGTTCGACCAGGTGTTCGCCGGTCAGCCCGTCCACATGGACGACATCACCCTTTTCCTGGACCGCCACGGCCACCCGGAGGAGGCGCACTTCGCCTTCAGCTACACCCCTGTGCATGACGAGGGCGGCGCGGTTGCAGGCCTGTTCTGCTCCTGCACGGAAAAGACCGCACAGGTGCTGGCCGAGCGCAGCCGCCTGGCCGAAACCGAGCGTCAGCGCCGCTTGTTCCAGCGGGCGCCCGGCTTCATCGCCATCCTGCGCGACCAGACGCTCACCTACGAGTTCGTCAACGACGCCTTTGTCCGGCTGTTCGGCGCGCGGAGCTACATCGGTCGCACGGTGCAGGACGTGTTCCCGGACATCCAGGGGCAGGGCTTCCTCGAACAGATGGCCCACGTGTTCCGCACGGGCGAGCGCTTCGTCGCCCGCGATACCCCGATCCACTTTCAAAGTGCGCCCGGCAAGCCACCGGAGGAGCGCTTCCTCGATTTCATCTACGAACCCGTCCTGGATGACGCCAACGGTGTGACCGGCCTGTTCATCGAGGGCTATGACGTCACCGAACTTCACCGGGCGTCCGAGGCGCTGCGTGACAGCGAAGCCCGATTGCGCGAGCTGAATACCGAGCTGGAGCGCCGGGTCGTCCAACGCTCCCGGGACCGCAGCCGCACCTGGCAAGTCAGCCCGGATCTGCTGGCCGTGCTCAATCCCCAAGGCCAGTTCGAGAGCACGAATCCTGCCTGGCAGGCGGTGCTGGGCTGGTCGGCGGCGGAGCTTCGCCGCACGCCCTATCCCGCCTTCGTCCATCCCGACGACCTGGAGCGGAGCCACGCCGCCTTCGAGCAGGTAAAACGTGGCAACCCCGTCCTGCGGTTCGAAAACCGCTACCGCTGCAAGCACGGCGGCTACCGCTGGCTGTCCTGGGTGGCAGTGCCCGAGGCTGAGCGGTTTTAACTGCAGCGCCCGCGACATCACCGCGGAAAAGGACCAGGCTGCGACGCTGGCTGAACGCACGCGCGAGCGCGACCGGGTCTGGCGCAATTCCCGCGACCTGCTCGTCATCATCGGCGGCGACGGCATCTTCCGCGCAGTCAACCCAGCCTGGACCGCCATTCTCGGCTACAACCCGGGAGAGGTCGCCGGGCGCAGCTTCCTCGACTTCGTCTGGCCGGACGATGCCGCCATGACCCAAGGCGGCCTCGACGCCGCCGCGGTGATGAAGGACCTGACCGGCTTCGAGAACCGCTACACGCACAAGGACGGCACGCCGCGCTGGATCTCATGGCACACCTCGGTCGAGGGCGACCTGGTTTACGCCTATGGCCGCGACATCACGGCTGCGAAGGCCCAGGCGGCCGCCCTGCTGCAAACCGAGGAGCAGCTTCGCCAGTCGCAAAAGATGGAAGCGGTGGGCCAGCTCACGGGCGGGCTGGCGCACGACTTCAACAACCTGCTGGCCGGCATCACCGGCAGCCTGGAGCTGATGCAGACCCGCGTGGCGCAGGGCCGGATCGGCGACCTGGACCGCTACCTTACCGCGGCGCAGAGCGCGGCCAAGCGCGCGGCGGCGCTGACCCACCGGCTGCTGGCCTTCACTCGCCGGCAAACCTTAGCCCCCCGGCCCACCGGCCTGAACCGCCTGGTCGCCGGAATGGACGAGCTGGTGCGCCGCACCGCCGGCCCGGCGGTCGAGGTGGAAGCGGTCGCTGCCCCTGCCCTGTGGACCACCCTCGTGGACCCCAACCAGCTTGAGAACGCGCTGCTCAACCTCTGCATCAATGCCCGCGACGCGATGCCGGAAGGTGGGCGGCTGACCATCTCCACCGGCAATGCCCAGCTCGGCGCCGGCAGCGGCCAAGACCTGCCGCCGGGCCAGTATGTCACGCTCTGCGTCGCGGACACCGGGACCGGCATGACCCCAAAGGTGATGCGCCGCGCCTTCGACCCGTTCTTCACCACCAAACCCATCGGCATGGGCACCGGGCTGGGCCTGTCCATGATCTACGGCTTCGTGCAGCAGTCCGGCGGGCAGGCGCGCATCCACTCGGCGCCCGGCCAGGGCACGACGGTGTGCCTCTACCTCCCCCGCCACCTCGGCGAGGCGGACGCCGTGGACGAGCCTGCCAGCCTGGCCGAGGCGCCCCGGGCCGTGCAGGGCGAGACGGTGCTGGTGGTGGATGACGAGCCGACCGTCCGGATGCTGGTGGCCGAGGTGCTGCAGGACCTCGGCTACAATGCCATCGAGGCCGCGGACGGCGCCACCGCACTGCAGGTGCTGCGGTCGCGCACGCGGGTGGATCTGCTGGTGACGGACGTCGGCCTGCCTGGGCTGAATGGCCGGCAGGTGGCCGACGCGGCGCGGGCGTTGCGCCCGGACCTGAAGGTGCTGTTCATCACCGGCTATGCCGAGACCGCCCTCCTAAGCCACGGCCACCTGGAACCGGGGATGCACGTCCTGACCAAGCCGTTTGCGATGGAGGCACTGGCGAGCCGGATCAAGGAGCTGATTGCAGGGGGTTAGCCCGGCCCGGCTCCCTGCGTGTTCACATGCACCGCGTAGATGGACTGGCTGCCTGCCATGAACAGCCGGTTCCGCTTCGGCCCGCCGAAGGTCAAGTTGGCCACCACCTCGGGGATGCGTATGCGCCCGATCAGCGTGCCCGCCGGGTTCCAGACCGTGACGCCGCTGTAGCCGACGTTGCGCCCGGCGTTGCTGGACACCCACACGTTGCCGTCCACGTCGCAGCGCACCCCGTCCGGGCCGCACAGCACCCCGTCCACCATGCAGTCGGTAAACCGCCGCCCGCCGCCGGGCTTGTTATCGGCGCCCACGTCGAACATATGGACGTCGTTCTTGCCGCCCGGCCCGGCGTCCCCCGGTCCCTTGCCGGTGCTGATGACGTAAAGCCGCTTGTAGTCTGGACTGAATGCCAGGCCGTTCGGGTCCGGCACCTGATCCTCGGTGACGGCAACGTCCAGCCGGCCGGCCGGGTCCCAGCGATACACGTTGGTCGGCAGCTCCCGCCGCCCGGAATCGTAGCCTGCGGGCTGGCCGAGCCGCGGGTTGATGTGCCCGCTGGCGTTGCTGGGTCCGCCCGCCACGTCCGGCGCACCCTCATACATCTGGCCGCCATACGGGGGGTCGGTGAACCAGATGCTGCCGTCGGGATGCGCCACCACGTCATTGGGCGAGTTCAGCCGCTTGCCCTCGAACCGGTCGGCAATCACCGTGACGGACCCGTCCAGCTCGTATCGTACGACGCGCCGGGTCAGGTGCTCGCAACTGAGCTGGCGGCCCTGGAAATCGAAGCTGTTGCCGTTGCTGTTGTTGCTTGGGCTGCGGAACACGCTGACCCGTCCGTCATCCTCCAGCCAGCGCATCTGCCGGTTGTTGGGGATGTCGCTCCACAAAAGGTAACGCCCTTGCGCGCACCAGGCCGGTCCCTCCGCCCACAGCGCCCCGGTCCACAGCCGCTCAATGGCACTGTTCGGCTGCACGTAAGCCGCGAAGCTGGGGTCTACGGTCAGGATGTCGGGATCGCTGAAGTATGTGGTGGGCGCACTCCCCGGCCCGAAGTCGCGCGGGGGCGTAGTGATCGTGGTGGGCGGGGCAGCAGGCCGGGGTGGAGACTGGGCCAGGGCAGGTGCGGCTGCAACGATGGCAAGCCCGGACGCAAATGCGCGCCGGGGCAGCGTGGGATGGGTCATGGGGCGTCTCCTCCGGCGGCCTCTCTTGCAGCCTGTGCCGCCTGGCGCGCAGCCTATCCGAGTTTCCAGGCGCAACGGAACGCAAAAGCCGCGCTGGGCAGCAGTCCGTCAGGATTGCGTCCTTGCGTCAGCCTACCGGAGGCGACCAGTCCGGAGGCGCCATCTCAAACCCGGCGAACTCGAATGCTGGGGCCACGACGCAACTGACCAGGCTCCATGCGCCAAGGCTGGCCGCCTCCTGCCAAGCCCCGGCCGGGACCACGGCCTGCAGCACCTCGCCGGCCGCCAGGTCCGGGCCGAGCCGCACCTCCTGCCGCCCGGAGCCGCCGGCGATGCCCAGATGCAAGGGCGCACCCGCCTGCCATAGCCAGACCTCAGCCGCGTCAACCCGGTGCCAATGCGACCGCTCCCCGGCCGCCAGCAGGAACAGGATTCCCGTGCCCACGCCCCGGCCTCCGGATGGCGGTTGGTCGCGCCACATCTCGCGGTAGTGCCCGCCCTCGGGATGCGAGGACAGGCCAAGCGCGTCCCGTACGGTGCAGGCAGGCAGGGAAGGATCGCGGAGGTCGGCCATCACCTCGCCTTACTTCAGATGGCGCAACCATGCACCGTGGCAACCGCGCAAAAGAATGGCCCCGCCCCCGCTTGGCGCGGGAACGGGGCCATTCAGGCCGGGCTGAACCTGGACGCTTACGCCTTGTTCAGCACGTAATGGTAGCTGCAGTTGCCCATTGTCTCCGTAGCATCCAGCGTGCCGTTGGTCAGCGTGCCTGTCATGCTGCCGCCGCGGCGCGCGGCACTGCTGACCGTGCCGTCTGGCGCGACCTTGCCGCGCATGCCGCCCAGCGTGAAGCCATTGCCGCGCACGCGGGCCGTCGCCGACGACCCCATCTTGCGGCAGCGCGCCCCGTTGTCGGCGCCAGCCTCGACCGTGCCGGTGTAGGCGCCAGCCATGCTGGCCGATGCCATCGGGGCGGGAGCAGGAGCCGGCATCGGCGCAGGCTCGGGCGCCATGGCCATCGGGGGCGGCGGGGGCGGGCTGCTGGCACAGCCGGCAACGCCGCCGGCCAGAACGAGGAACATCGCAAGCTTCGTACGCATTGGGCTTCTCCAACGAACGGAAGCTGGTAAAGGCCGGTACGCGCGCCGCTTGTCAAGCAGTTACGCCTACAAGATGAAGCGGCTGAGATCCCCCTTCGCGGCCAGCGGCGCCACGCGCTCGTTCACATAGGCGGCGTCCACAGTCACCAGGTCGCCGCCCCGGTCGGTGGCGGTAAAGCTGATCTCCTCCAGCAGCTTCTCCAGCACCGTGGCCAACCGCCGGGCGCCGATGTTTTCCACGCGGTCGTTGATATCCGCCGCCAAATCCGCCAGCGCGTCCACGGCGTCGGAAGTGAAGTCCAGCGTCACCGCCTCGGTTTCCAGCAGGGCAGAGTACTGCTTCAGCAGGCTGTGCTCCGGCTCAATAAGGATACGGCGCAGGTCGGCGCGGGACAGCGGCGCCAATTCCACCCGGATCGGCAGCCGGCCCTGCAGCTCCGGCAGCAGGTCGGACGGCTTGGCCAAGTGGAAGGCGCCAGAGGCGATGAACAGCACGTAGTCGGATTTCACCGGGCCATACTTGGTGCTGACCGTCGTGCCCTCGATCAGCGGCAGCAGGTCGCGCTGCACGCCTTCGCGCGACACGTCGCCGCCGCGGAAGCCGCCCTCGCTGCTGCGGGCGCAGACCTTGTCAATCTCGTCCAGGAAGACGATGCCGTTCTGCTCCGCGTGCTCCACGGCGTCCTTGGTAAGCTGGTCGTTGTCGAGCATCCGGTCGCTCTCCTCCCGCGTCAGCGCAACGCGGGCGGCGCTGACCGGCATGCGCTTGCGGGTGGCGGGGCGGTTGAACATGCCCTTCATCATCTCGCCCAGGTTTACCATGCCGCCGGGGGGCATCCCGGGGATCTCCATCGCCACCGGAGCGGCGTCGGCGACCGACACCTCGACCTCCTTGGCCTCAAGCTCGCCGTCCCTGAGCATCCGGCGGAACTTGTTGCGCGTCTCGGCCCCGGCGCCCTCGCCAACCAGCGCCGTCACCAGGCGGTCTTCGGCGGCAAGCTCCGCCTTGGCCTGCACGTCCTTGCGGCTGGCCTCGCGCAGCATGGCGATGCTGGCCTCCACCAGGTCGCGCATGATGCTGTCCACGTCGCGTCCGACGTAGCCGACCTCGGTGAACTTCGTCGCCTCCACCTTGATGAACGGCGCCTGCGCCAGCTTGGCCAGCCGCCGGGCGATCTCGGTCTTGCCGCAGCCGGTGGGGCCGATCATCAGGATGTTCTTGGGCACCACCTCGTCCCGCATCCCCTCCGGAAGCTGCTGCCGGCGCCAGCGGTTGCGCAGCGCGATGGCAACTGCGCGCTTGGCGTCGTCTTGGCCGATGATGAATCGGTCAAGCTCGCCGACGATCTCACGCGGGGTCAGGGTCGGGACGTCCATCACAGCGTCTCCACGATCAAGGAATGGTTGGTGTAAACGCAGATGTCTGCGGCGATCTTCATGGCCCGGCGCGCGACCTCCTCCGAGTCCATCCCGTCCACCGTCAGCAATGCCCGCGCCGCAGCCAGGGCGTAGTTGCCGCCGGAGCCAATGGCGATGACGCCGTCCTCCGGTTCCAGCACGTCGCCGTTGCCGGTGAGCGTAAAGCTGTGCGCGTCGTCGGCGACGGCCATCATCGCCTCCAGCCGGCGGAGGTAGCGGTCGGTGCGCCAATCCTTGGCAAGTTCGACGCAGGCGCGCTCGAGTTGGCTCGGGAAGCGTTCCAGCTTCGCTTCCAGCCGCTCCAGCAGGGTGAAGGCGTCCGCAGTTGCGCCGGCAAAGCCAGCCAGCACCGTGCCGCCGTTGCCGATCCGGCGCACCTTGCGGGCATTGCCCTTGATGACGGTCTGGCCAAGCGTCACCTGGCCGTCCCCAGCCATGGCGACCCGGCCGTTGCGGCGTACGCACAGGATGGTTGTCCCGTGCCAGCCGACGGGGTCGTGTGGTGTGTTTTGCATGATGGCGGGGAGATGGGGGGCGGCGGTGGGCTGCACAAGATATAGGCAGATCGGGCGGATGGCCGGGGTGTGGCTTACAGCCGGGGCGCGCCGTGCGGAGGATCGCGCCACGCCAGGCACGCCCACCCATGCGGCAGGATGTCCCACCCGAGGACCCCAATGCAATCCGCCCCATGCCGCGCTATACCCATCGCATGAACTGGACAGACTGCCCTGTGATCGAGGTGGTGCCGGGCCGCATGTCGGGTGCGCCCGTGCTGCGCCGCTCCCGCGTACGCCCGGAGGACCTCCTCGGCAATCTCGACGAAGGCCCGGAGTGGATGGCGGACGCCTTCGGCCTGCCGATTGAGGACGTGCGCGAGGTTCTGGCGTTCTACCGCAAGCATCAGGATGAGCTTGCGCCTGCTCTTTGACCAGAACATGCCGCAGCCGCTTCTGCGGTGCCTAACCCCTCACGACGCGGAACACGCCTTTCACCGGGGATGGGCGGAGATGGCGAACGGCAACCTAATCGCCGCGGCTGAGGCGGCAGGATTTGACGTGCTGCTGACGGGCGACCGTCGCCTGCGCTACCAGCAGAACATCGGCAGCCGCCGGATCGGCATTGTCATCTGCACACCGACGTTCTGGCATGTTGTACGCGAGCATGTCCCGGCGATCCTCTCTGCCATTGAGCGGGCAGGGCGGGGTACCTTCAGCGAGTTGGAGCTGCCACGCCCGGCACTCGTGCGGAGACCGCCGCCGGAGCAGAGCCGGTGACGACCTGATGTAAATAGGGTTCGGGCATTGTCCCCTTTACAGGGCCGGCGATGCTGAGGCTTCCAGTTGCACACCGCGGCAGGGAGGTTCCCCCCACCACCCGCCTGCGCTACACCGCGCCGCATGTCCCGCACCGCCGCCATCACCCGCGCCACGTCCGAGACGCGCATCACCGTGACGCTGGACCTGGACGGCGCCGGGCAGGCCCAAATCGCCACCGGCATCGGCTTCCTCGACCACATGCTGACCGCCCTCGCCCGTCACGCCATGCTCGACTTGAACGTGCAGGCCGAGGGCGACCTGCACATAGACTTCCATCACACGACGGAGGACGTGGGCATCGTGCTCGGCCAGGCGCTGGCCCAGGCGCTCGGCGACAAGCGCGGCATCTGCCGCTACGGCCATTGCAGCCTGCCGATGGACGAGGCGCTGGTGGATGCGGCGCTCGACCTGTCGGGCCGCCCCTTCTTCGCCTGGGACGTGCGGTTCGGGCGCGACAAGGTCGGCGCCATGGACACCGAGCTGTTCGAGGAGTTCTTCCGCGCCTTCGCCATGAACGCCCTGCTGACCCTGCACGTCACCCAGCGCGCCGGCCGCAACGCCCACCACATCGCCGAGGCCGCCTTTAAGTCCGTCGCCCGCGCCCTGCGCCAGGCCGTCGAGCCTGACCCTCGCGCTGCAGGCGCCATCCCCTCCACCAAGGGGTCCCTATGAAGGGCGAAGCATGAAGGTCTGGACCGCCCACCTCCACCCCGCCCGCCCGCCGGTGCTGATCCACGAGGGATGGAGCTGGGGCGCCGCCCTGTTCGGCCCGTTCTGGCTCCTGGCACACCGTGCCTGGGTGCCCGGCGTCATCGTGCTGGCCGTCGTGGTCGCACTGAACCTGCTGGTCCCCAACGGCCTGCGCGGCCTGCTTGCCCTGGGCTTCTTCCTGCTGCTCGGCCTGCTGGGCCGCGACCTGCTGCGCTGGTCCCTGGCCCGGCGCGGCTACGTCCTGGCCCACGTGGTCGCAGCAGGGGACGACGACGCAGCCTTCGCCCGCCTGCTCGACGCCCGGCCCGACCTGGCCGCGGCCCACGAGGACCCGGCATGGCTGCGCTGATGCGCGTCGCCGTCGTGGACTACGGCAGCGGCAACCTGGCCTCCGCCGCCCGTGCCCTGACGGTCGCGGCGGAGCGGTCCGGCATTGCGGCCGACGTGATCATCACCGGCAGCGCCGCCGATGTGGCGGTGGCGGACCGCGTGGTGCTTCCGGGTCAGGGCGCATTCGCGGACTGCGCCTCGGGCCTGGCCGCGGCGCCGGGCCTGCACGCCGCGGTCGGGGACAGCGCCGCCGCCGGCCGGCCCTTTCTGGGCATCTGCGTCGGCATGCAGCTCATGGCGCAGCGCGGGCTGGAGCATACGGCCACCCCCGGCTTCGGCTGGATCGGCGGGGAAATCGCCCTGATGGACCCGCCGGGCCTGCGCCTGCCGCAGATGGGCTGGAACGCGCTGGACTTCACGCCCGGCGCGCATCCGTTGCTGGACGGGCTGCAGCCCGGCGACCACGCCTACTTCGTCCACAGCTATGCCTTGACCAGCGGAGACCCGGCGGACCTGCTGGCCACCACCGACTATGGCGGCCCCGTCCCGGCCCTGGTCGCCCGCGGCAACCGCGCCGGCACCCAGTTCCATGTGGAGAAAAGCCAGGAGGTCGGCCTGCGCATCCTCGCCAACTTCCTACGCTGGACCCCGGCCCGTGGCTGACGTGCTGCAAAGCCAACTGCTGGTCGAGCGCGCGGCGGAGCTGCACGACGACGACATGCAGGCCCTGTGCGAGGCCGCCGACGCCGCCATCATCGAGGGTGGCGGCTTCGGCTGGGTGAAGTCGCCGGGGCGCCTGGCGCTGCAAAGCTACTTCAAGGGCGTGCTGCTGGTGCCGGAGCGCGAGCTGTTCACCGCCAGGCTCGACGGGGTCATCGTCGGATCGGCGCAGCTCGTGCGCCCGCCGCGCAACAACGAGGCGCAGGCCTTCGCGGCCACAATCATGCACTCCTTCGTCGCCCCCTATGCCCGCGGCCACGGCCTGGCGCGCATGATGATCCGGCGGATGGAGGACGGCGCCCGGGCACTCGGCTACCAGGTGCTGAACCTGGACGTGCGGGAAACCCAGGAGGCGGCGATCCGGCTGTATGAAACCCTGGGCTACCACCGCTGGGGCGAGCACCCCGCCTATGCCCGCGTCGGCGGCCGCACGATCCGCGGCATCTACTTCACCAAGCTGCTGCAGCGCGAGCCGAAGGCGTGAGTGGGTTCGTGAAGATGGACAGCCCCCTTCCCTCTCTTCCTCCGGGAGAGGGTCGGGGTGAGGGAAAGGCCGCAAGCGCAAGCTCTGCCCGACGGGAGCGGACTGGAGCTATTGCTGGCCGGGATCGCGCTGCCTGGCTTCCCTCACCTCAATCCTCCCCCAAAGCGAGAGGGAGCAAATGACCCCTCTTACCCTCTACCCCGCCATAGACCTCAAGGACGGCGCCTGCGTGCGCCTGCGCCGGGGCGACATGGACGACGCCACCGTGTTCTCAGACGACCCCGGCGCCCAGGCCCGCGCCTGGCAGGGTGCAGGCTGCACGTGGCTGCACGTGGTGGACCTGAACGGCGCCTTCGCCGGACGCCCTGTCAACACCGCCGCAGTCGCCGCAATCCTGCAGGCGGCCACCGTTCCCGTCCAGCTCGGCGGCGGCATCCGCGACATGGCGGGCGTGGAGGGCTGGCTGTCCGCCGGCATTCGCCGCGTGATCCTGGGCAGCGCCGCGGTGAAGACCCCTGCCCTGGTGCGCGACGCCTGCCGCGCCTTCCCCGGCCGGGTCGCAGTCGGCATTGACGCCCGCGACGGGTTCGTGGCGACCGAGGGCTGGGCCGACACCTCGACCATCCCAGCCGCCGAGCTGGCGCTGCGCTTCGAGGACGCCGGAGTAACCGCCATCATCTACACCGACATCGGCCGGGACGGCATGGGCACCGGATTGAACCTGCCGGCGACCCTGGCGCTGGCCGCGCGGCTGGGCACGCCGGTGATCGCCAGCGGCGGCGTGGGATCGCTGGCAGACTTGCAGGCGCTGCGGGATGCCGTGGGTGCAGTAGGAGGCGCAGCCGCGGGCGCGGCAGCAAGGGCTGCCGTGGGGATCGAGGGGGTCATAGTTGGGCGGGCGCTGTATGACGGCAGCGTCGGTGTGGGGGCAGCGTTACGTGTCCTGGCCGGAGCGGCAGCGTAGCAGTCCCGGTTGTCGGCTTGCCGCCAGGCTACATCAGCCGCACAGTCCGGAAAAATCTGACCCGGAGGGATCGTCCATGCCCAACCACCTGCTGACCGCCGCCGCCGCGGCGATGCTGCTCGCGTCGGTCCCCGCCCTCGCCGAAGCCCCTTTCGCCCCGCGTGAAGAACCGGCCAAAAGCATCCCCGTCCCCGGAACCGTCAGCCCGGCGATGCAGGTTGTCATCGCCCAGCCGCTCCGCACGAACTGGGACCATCCCCCCACGACGCCCGAGGGCTGGACCGAGCTCGTCAAGACGCTGGAATCCGCTGCCGCCGCCCAGGTCGCGCCAATGGCCGAACGCCTGCATGTGAAAATAGAGCCGTCCACCATCGCCGGCGTGCGCGTTTACACCCTCACCCCCGACGACATCCCGGCGGGCAATCGGAACCGGCTGCTCGTCCACGTCCACGGCGGCTGCTACGTGCTGAACCCGCACCTTGCCGCGCTGCCCGAGGCGCTGATGCTGGCCGGCTTCGGCCGCATGAAGGTAATTGCGGTGGATTACCGGATGCCGCCCGAGGCCTACTTCCCCGCCGCGCTCGACGACGCAGTGGCCGTTTACAAGGCCACCATCGGCATGGTCCCACCGGGCAACGTCGGCGTGTTCGGCAGCTCAGCCGGCGGCGCGCTGACGCTGGAAATGATGCTGCGCGCCAAGGCGGACAATATTCCTATGCCCGGGGCCATCGCTCCTGGCACGCCCATGTCCGACGTAACCAAGCAGGGCGACACCTTCCAAACCAACGCCTTGGTGGACAACGTCTTGGTCTCCCCGGACGGCTTCTGCGACGCTGCGACCCGGTTCTATGCCCATGGGCACGACCTCGCCGACCCGATGCTGTCCCCCTTGTATGGCGACCTGCACGGCTTCCCGCCCACGATCCTCACCAGCGGCACCCGCGACCTGCTGCTGAGCAACACCGTCCGCGTCAACCAGAAGCTCCGCCAGGCCGGCGTGGACACCAGGCTGCAGGTGTTCGAGGCGCAGTCGCACGCCCAGTTCTACCGCGACGACCGCATCCCCGAGGTGCAGGAGGCGATGGGCGAGATCGCCGCCTTCTTCGACGCGCACCTGGGCCGGTAGCAGCAGCAGGCGGCGGCGGCACGGCCTGGATGCGCCGCATCCGGGGACCAGCCGCATGACCATCCCCCGCTACGGTAGTTCTCCCGCACTTTGCGCGGAGCCATTCCTCCAGCGTCAGTTGCCAAGTGACTGATTCGAGGGTGGAATCAGCACTTGCCTGCCTGGCCGTACATGACACGCTGGCCGAAGCCAGCCGGTGCAAATTCCGCCCAGCTTTCAATGAGTTGTCCGTTCCAGGCGGGTTCCTGCCTCCACGCAAAGTGCGGGAGAGCCACCGTAACGGGGGATGGTCACCCACCTCCTCCCCCAAGACAGCACCAGTGTGCCGCCGCGCAGCAGCAGGTCGAAGTGATCGGGCACGGCATATCCCTTGTGAACAGGAGCGATAGAAGCGCCTTGATACAGGCAGAACGAGCACTTGCGCCATGGCCTGCCCGCGCCATGATCCTGATACCAGCCGTGCCCACGCCTGAAAGCACCCATAACCAAAACGGGGAAACGCCTGCCATGAAGATCGCGGAGCGGTTCGAATTCAGGACCAAGGCGCCGGTGCTGACGTTCTCCCCCGACGACATGGTGATCGATGCCGTGCGGGCCATGTCGGACAAGAACTATGGGGCCAGCATCATCGTTGATCCCGCGCGCCGGCCGGTGGGCATCATCACCGAACGCGACTTCATGCGGCGCCTGCTGGCCAACAACCTCGATGCGAACACGACGCCCATCCGCGACATCATGACGTCCAACCTGAAGATCGCGTGTGGCGACGACGAGATTGCCGAGTGGCTCCGTATCATGTCGAACGAGCGGTTCCGGCACCTTCCGGTGGTGGATGCCGATGGCGTCCTGCTGAACATCATGTCGCAGGGCGATTTCGTCTCATACACCTGGCCGGAGCTGTTCACGGACCTGAAGGCGAAAGCGACCCAGTCGTTTGCGAACAAGTACCAACTTTACCTGATCGTCGCGACAATCCTGGTATACACGATGTTCATCGTCGTCGTCCTACGAAGGTAGGTGTAGCTGATCGCGGTAGGGACGCGCATCACTGCGCGCCCCTACCGCGATCACGTCGGCTGGGCTGCGGCCCCCGACCCGGGCGGTGCCGTCAGGCCCGGCGGCGTCGCATCAGTGCCGTGAAACCGAGGCCTGCGCCGAGCAGGGCAAGCGACGCCGGCTCCGGCACAGCGGTCGGCAGCACGAAGGCGAAGGTCGCGGCGGAGTAGCGGTTGGCCGGCCCGCTATCAGGGTTCGTCGGATAGGCATTCGCCGTGCTGCCGCTGTTGCGGCCAAGGCCGACATAGCTGATGTAGGGCGCCCCTGTTTCAGCCGGCGCAGCAGCGCCGCCGCCTGCGTTCGACAGCCCGTCCACGCCATTGGTGTAGAACGAGATGATGGAATAGGTGCTGCCTGCCGTCAGCGTGAGCGGCGTCGCCAGCGTCTTGAAGTAGTCGGCGCTCCCCGCCAGCAGCGTGCCCTGCGATGCCGCCGAGAACGTCAACTGTGCCAGCACCGTGCCGGCAGCGTTGAACAGCGTCACGTAATCCGGGGCGCTGGCCGGCGCGGCGAAGCGGGACGGGCTGAACAGGCCGAGTTGTGTGACGGTGATGGCCTGGTTGGGCCTGAAGTCC
>JAABUT010000536.1_pt1 | contig 58929 bp, 71 predicted proteins | sample 5559281 | NCBI WGS metagenome assembly JAABUT01 (sample SAMN10711880, study PRJNA513359) | rock metagenome | isolation source: Antarctica rocks | place: Antarctica: Victoria Land, Ricker Hills nord | collected 2016-01-04 | reverse complement strand
TCACCGGCGGGGCGATACTGCTGGCGGCGTCGGCGGCGCGAGGAGAACTGGCCGGTCTGGACATCGGCAGGGTCAGCCTCGGGTCCGCGGTCGCCCTGCTGTATCTCATCGGCCCGGGCTCGCTGCTCGCCTTGTCCGCCTACGTGCTGGCGCTCCAGCGGCTACCCACGGGCACGGTGTCGACCTACGCCTACGTCAACCCGGTAGTGGCTGTCCTGCTCGGGGCACTGCTGCTCGACGAAGCGATCACCAGCAGGATCGTGGCGGGCGCGGCCGTTGTCGTGACCGCCGTGGCGCTGACCCTCACGGCTCGCCGCAGAACAGCGGGGGCCTGATGTCGTTTCACGTTCCGGTCGCCGCGACACGACCGGACCGGGCGATCCCCGCGCACGACCTCGACGACAAGCTGATGCTGTGGGCGTGGCTACGGTTCGCGCGAGCCACGGTCGAGGCGAAGGTGAACCACCTCGACGATTAGGCGGCCAGGCGCCGGCTCGTGCCGTCAGCCACGACTCTGGCCGGAGTGCTGTCGCATCTCGCCATCGTCGAACGGCACTGGTTCGGAACCGTCCTGGGCGGCGGAACCCCGTCGATGCCCTTCGACACGGTCAGGCCCGACGGGGACTGGGACACCGAAGGCGTCACCGGTACGGAGCTTCTCGACGACTACCGCCGAGCCTGCGCTGACAGCGACACGGTGATCAGCCGTACGGCAATGGGCTCAGTGGGGGCCCAGACCGACGGCGACTACACGCTGCGCTGGGCACTGGCGCATGTCTTCGGCGACACGGTGCGGCACGCCGGGCAGGCCGACATCCTCCGCGAGCTCACCGACGGCGCACGAGGATGGTGACGCAAGGACAACGCCCCGGGCCGCCCGCCGATGCCCGGGAGCCACCGCCGGGATGACACGTCGCGCTACGGCCCGGAGAAGACGGCGCGCGGCCAGCCGGTCGCTGTACCTCGTCTGGCACGGTGGCGAGCGGGCGCGGTATGAGGCTGCGCCGTGGACGTGCCGCTACAGCCGCAGTGATCGTTCCCGGAACCGATCGCCTGGCGGGCCTGCGAACTGGTCGGGAAGCAGAGCGTCGGCCGGGAACCACCTGCTCGCCGGCAGTCGTCGACCGGGCGAGGGAGCGGGCTGCCACGGCCCGGGGTCACCTGCAGTGCCTGCGCGATCCACGGCCCGGGATGGCGGCGGCCGGACCGGGCAGCGGTCGGTTGTCGGCCGTCACGGCGGAGACGCCGTTGAGACGGGTGTCGACGGTGGACCCCTGTTGCGCCGGGCACACCCGCAGCGCCCCGTCCGCAACTTCCTCGAACTCGGGCGGCCACGGCAACTCCGCGCTCTGCCCGTCACCGGCGCCGGGCACGTGGTCAGGTCAGGTCAGGGCGGTCGCGGTGGTCGACACGTGGTGTCCGGCCACCGCCCGAGCGGTGCGCTGTTCCCCAGGGGCGTGGGCAGCGGCCCCGCACGTCCCGATGGGCGCGACCGGGACCAGCGTCGGACAGGTGACGCGCCGACCGGCAGCGCTATCGGTGTCGTATGCGGCTCGGTCCACGCCGAGCCCGGCCCGGTGGTCCTCCACCATGGAACGCACCGTCGTCGGGTCGTGGATCGCCCGGCGGTAGCCGGCGTAGTCCTCAGCCCCTATCCGGTCATCCGGTCAGGGTCGCCGCCGTACCAGGCGTCGGGGCCCAAGATGGCCCGCTCGGGCTTGCCGGGCTGGGCGCGGAAGAACCAGTGCCACCAGGACTGCGCGAAGCGGGCGTCGGCGCGGGCCAGCGCCACGCCGATCGGGGCGCTGTCGAGCACCGCCAGGTGGCTGACGACCCCGGGAGCGTCCACGGCGAGGCGGGGAGCGACGTAGGCGCCCCGGTCGTGTGACGACGGCGACCGGTCGTACCCGAGCTCGCGCGTCAGCGCGAGGACGTCACCAGCCGTCGTCCGCTTCGAGTACGGGCCGTGGTCGGCCGTCGTAGGCGGCTTTGACGACTGTCCGTAGCCGCGCAGGTCCGGGCACACGACCGCGTGGCCGTCCGCGACCAGCAGCGGCGCGACTCGATGCCAGCTTGTGCGGGGTGCGCAGGTGCGCGTGGAGCAGCACCACCGGCGGGCCGGTGCCCCGGTCCGGAGACGCAGAACCGCGCCCTTGCCGGCCCCGACGTGCGACTCCAGAAGCCCTGAGCACGTGCCCATCCTCTCGGACACGGGCGCACCTATCCAACCTGTCCGGAAGCCGACCCGTCGCGAGACGCGGTTTGGGCCAGCGGTGCGGCCCAGCCGTCCCCGAGGGATCGACCGGCGTTCGGCTCCGCCAGTCCACGGCGCTCAGTGACGAGGTTCCGGGGATGATCGCGGTGACGGAGGGGCTGCTGCCACGGGGCCGCTTGTCGCCGACGTCGCTGCCGGCCACCGGCGAACGCCTTGAGGTGCGCCGCGCGGGGAAGCGACCGACGAGCCGAGCACCCGGTCACAGCCCTTCGTGGGGGTGCCGTCGCGGGGGGCGTGTCGCTTGTGGTCTGCGGTACACGGCGGCGAATGCCCCGGAGGGGAAGCGGGTCAGATCGGTCAGTGACAGTCGCCGACCGTCGATGACGTCCTGGAAGAGTCGGTCGGCAGACCCGTCGATCCAGGGGCCGATGACCAGGCGGTACTCATCGACGGCGTCGAGCCGGGCCAGTGAACGCATGAACGCGATCCCGCCGTGGGCGAACACCGGCCCGTCCGCGTCATGCCGCAGCCGCGCGAGCTCCTCCTGCGTGTCACCAGCGCAGATCTGGACGGGGCCCCACCGGGTGTCCCGGCTGGTCAGGCTGCGGCTGAAGACCGCCTTCGGGATCCGGTTCATAGGGTCCGCGAAGATCTCCGTCGACCCGGGCCAGTACGCAGACATCGACCGGTAGGTCGTGGCTCCCATGATGTGCACGGACGCCTTGCTGAGCGACTCGGTCATCCACCGGTCCCGCTCCGGATCGGGCTCACTGGCCCACGCCTCGACCCGGGTGCCTTCGGCCGTGACGCGGCCGTCGACGGACATGGCTGACACCTGGAGGACGACCTCGGACATCTATCTCCTTCGTGGTCGAAGCGGTGGTTCGGGAAGGTACTGCCCATGGCCGCCCGGGAGCCGGGCCTGGACGGCTTGTCCGTCCTCACGCGGGACCAGCGGCCCTCTGGCCGGGTCGGCGGTCTCCGGGGGATGGCCGCTCGGCTGGGGCGTGGCGCTCCACGCGGAGTGGATCTCCTGGAAGGTCGGCGGTGGCTCGGTGAGCGGGCCGACGGCCGGCGCCCGGAAGGCAGGCGCGAGAAGCCCCAGGTAGCGCCGGTGGAGCGCCGCCGTGCGGCTGTCGTCACCGACCCGTACAGCGCGGACCATGACCGGCAGTTGCATGAGGTCGTTGGCGGTGACGTCGGACCGCACGACGCCGGCGTCCTGCAGGAACTGCACGAGCTCCCCTATCGCGGTGTTCATCTCGTACGCGGCGGCACTGAGTTCTTCGCCGGCCGGGAACGATCCCGCCAGTACCTCCAACGACCCGGCACCGGCGTCGAAGGCGCCCTGCAGGTACGCGGTGAACGTCTCCCACGGCCGGTCCACCGCGCTGTCCCGGGCCCTGCGAGCCTGCGATGTGATGGCCTGCATCGTGTCGAGGCAGAGCCGTTGGATCAACGCCTCCTTGCTCGGGAAGCGACGGTAGAGCGAGCCGATGCCCACTTCCGCGCGTCCTGCGATCTCCGCCATCGAGCCACCGGGATCCGCTGTCAGCACGCTGGCGGCGACAGCCAGGATCCGCTTGTCGTTGACGGCCGCTTCGGCTCGACGACCGCCGCCGCGCCGACCGGACGGAGCCCTTGGCATTGTCACAGGATCAGTGTACCTTTCGTACGGAACGGAACCATCCGTTCTACTTAGGGGGGGTCTTCATGGGGCGTCCGGTCGTGCACTTCGAGATCGAGTGTCGGGACGGAGAGCGGACGAGGGACTTCTATTCGCGCATGTTCGACTGGCGCATCAACGTCATCCCCAACAACCCCGCCGAGTACGGCCTGATCGACCAGGCCGACAACGGCGCGGGCATCGGTGGAGCGGTGAGCGTCGTGCCGGCAGTGCCGTCCTCGACCTACCGGGGTCCACGACGCGACGAAGGGCACGCCGGGCAGGTCACGGTGTTCGTGCAGGTCCCCGACGTGGAGCAGGCGCTTGTCTGCGCCGAGCAGCTGGGCGGCCAGAGGGTTCAGGGACCAGACCCGATGGGCCCGGGCATGGTGTTCGGGAAGTTCACCGACCTTGAGGGGCAACTCATCGGCGTGGTCTCGGGCTCCTACGACGCCTAAGACCTACCTCCGCCCGTACAACGCTCGGACACCGCGGGGCCTGGTGCAGAACGCGTCCCGGGCTCGGTGGCAATGATCCGTGTCGACCTCCCATGGCGAGCAGTTCGGCAGCGAACAGCCGGTACTCCCGCTGTGCGGGTCGCGGTTGCGGCTGACCCCCCGGCTGACCTCAGACGTGCGGTGCCCGAGCCCCCGGGGGATCGCCCGCAGCGAGGAGCCGGTGCGGAGCTGGTCGGCGATGGTCAGCCGCTCGTTGGGTTTGAGGAAACAGTCGCTGATCGTCGGCGCGGGTCGCATGATCGAGGGGAACTCGTGCCCACGCCCGGCGGAGTCGACGGCGCGCCGCCCGTACCGCCACCGTGTTCCTGCCCGTCGGTGCACGCCTACCTGCCGGCGCGCCGCCAAGTTGGTCACGCCCTGCCCGATCAGCCGCAGGAACAGCTCCTGCTTCGCTGTCTCCGGACTCGAGCCACGGGGTCTTTGCGTACGTCCTGCATCTGCCATGAGGCAACTCTCGATCGGTCAGGTGTTGCGACCACCGCTAGAACCCGCCCGTCACAGTGGGACCAGTTCGCGTTGACACAGCCAGATGACCACCGCGCAGGGCTTGGACACCAGCGGCTACAGCTTCGCCTACGTCGCCGGCTGGGCCCGACCAGACCTGAGCATCATGCGGCCGGCCGGCCGCACCGTCACCCAGACCGCCAGGCGCATCATGACCCCGCTGGACGACGCCGCCGCGGCCGGGCAGGACAGCACCCCGGCGGTCAGCGCTCGGGGCGTCGTCTGAGCCTCGCGATGGAGCTGATCGAGGGTCTGGAGTCTCTGCGCCGGCGGCCGGTGCCCGGCAGCCGGGCACCAGCACGACGGTGCCACAGACAACCGTCCGGTCGGGCCGGGTACACACGGGCCTGGGCGACGAAAGGTGCGGTCCCGCTCGACCTCGTTCTGAACCACCCCTGTAGCGGCCCACCAGTCGCCGCCACCAGCCCGGTGGAAGGCTCAACGTGGCTAGGAGCCGTCGGTGCTGACTCGGTCGAGCGAGAAGCCATCGCGCTCGGCCAACGTCGGCCCGGCGCCCTGCTGCTTGCCGGGGGCCGCAGCCCGCACCATGACACCACCCAGACAGCCGTTCGAGCCTGGCGCCAGGCGCAGTGGGATAGTGGGTGGTGACTGAAGACTGCCTGGTCGGCGGGTGGCTGCTGCTGACCGTCACCGAGGACCTGGTAGGCACCGGGGTCGGTCGGCTGCGCCAGCGGCTGCTCGACTCCCCGGCTGGGCGCCTCTACCTGGTGCTGGACCTGACCGCGGTCGACCGGATCGACTCCACCGGCCTGGGCGTGCTCGTCGGCGCGCTGAAACGGCTGCGGGTCGGCAACGGCCAGCTCCGCCTGGCCGCCGCCGGCGATGTCGCCCGGGTGCTGCACGCCACCGGCTTGGACAAGGTGCTGCCGCTGTACCCCGACTTCGCCAGCGCGCTGGAGCTGTAACACCGCTCCGGCCGCAGGAGATCAGCAGCTGAGCTCGACGGCACCCGACGCTAAGGCAGCGGCTGGCCGACGTTCGCAGGCCGCCTCGTCGGCTCAAGTTCGTCCTTGCATCGTGAGCCCGGTGCCCTGGTCAGCGCCGCCGGCGCGACGGGCTGGTGTGCGCCCAGCGCCTGACTGACCGGAACCGATCCTTACCGCTGGTCAGCCGTCACGCCCGCCGGTGCTCGCCCGCTGCCGCCCATTAAGGCACGATCGCCAGATAACAGCGGCGGTCGGTGTGCGCGCGAAGGTTGCGCGCGCGCTGGAGCTGCTCCTGCAGCTCGACGAGCAGCTGCACGTCTACCTCGACGCGGACCCCGTCACGCTGCAGCGCCAGGTTCAGCCCGACGGACAGACCGTCGCGATCGTGCTGCGCGTCACCAGGCCGCCGCCGACCGAGCTCAGCGTGCTGGTCGGGGAGGTCGCGCATCAGCTGCGCTCAGCCCTGGACCTCTTGGCGTACGGGCTTGTCCAGGCAGCCGGCAACACGCCGACCCGACTGACGTCCTTCCCGGTGCTGACGGCCCGCGTGGGCGGGGGCCTGAAGGTCCACGGCGGGGTTGCTCCCGCCGCCCTGGCGGTCATCGAGGAGCTCCAGCCGTACGAGCACGCCGACCCCGACGCCCACCCGCTGCACGTCCTCACCACCCTGTGGAACGTCGACAAGCACCGCCACCTGCACCTCACCGCCCTGCAAGCCACCAGCACCCAGGCGTTCCTCGGCAGCCCGGACGGCTGGGACCTGGTCGGTGGACAGTTCCAAACCCGTGCGGTCGGCGACGGCGGCGTTGTCGCGGTCTTCCGCTTCGCCGACGGGCGGATCGACCCGGACCTGGAGCTCACAGCCAGCGGCAGCAACTTCATCGCGCTGGGTGGCCACGGGCCGTGGCCAGCAGACCAACCCGTGCAGCTGCTGCTCGAGGAGCTCCACCGGTACGTCGCCCTGGTGGTGCTCCCCCGCCTGGAACCGCTGCTCGCGCCCAGTCCCCACTGACGATGACCCGCCCGGCCAGTGGCGGTGCGGCCACGAGCGGAGCGGCCGTCCCCAGCAGCGGTGTTGCTCCCGGCAGCGGCGCCGAGCAGCAGCACCACATCCAGCACGCTGGCGCGCCGGCTGCCGAACCGCCGCGGTGGCTGCAGTTGCTGCCGGCGCTGGCCGACGACAACCCGGACGACGCAACTGTCACCGACGCGCTGCTGGACACCGTCGACCTGCCGGGGAGCTCAGCTCGCTCGTGGACGAGCCTGCCAACCTGCTCGAGCACGCCACCCGGGCCGCTTTAGACGGCACGCCGGGCGCGGCAGGCGAGCGCCACCGGCTCGCCGGGCGCCCGGGCCGTAGCACCCCGGGGCCGCCGGGACCGGGGTGCTGCTGCTCGTCGGGTACGCCGCGGCTCTGCGTCGCAGCGAGCTCGTCGCCCTAGACGCCGGCGACCTGATCGACATCGGGTACGGACTCCAGGTGTTCGTCGCCCGCAGCAAGGCCGACCAGGCCGCACTCGGCGACTTCATCGGCGTCGCGCCTTCGACCACCCGCCCGACAGCTGCATCATCACCTGCCCGGTCCGGGCCTGGGCACAGTGGCGCGACCCGCTGACCGCCGAGCTCACCCCGCTCGGCGAGCCGCTGCACCCGAGGCATCGGCGTTCGGGCCGCTGACCCGGCACGGGCAACGCGGCGCCCGCGGCCGGCTCGGCCCGCATGCCCGTCTCACCGGCCAGTCCGTCGCGCTCATCGTCCGGAGCGGCGCGGGCATCCGCGCGGGAAGGTCGTTCCGTGGAACGATCAACGTCATCTGACACGATCCGAACTGGACAGGGCGCGGGGTTACGTCTTGATGCCGGATCCGTCGTTGTCCGGTTCTTCAGGTTGCTTGTTGTCAGTGTTGACGTTGTCGCGCAGCCGAGTCAGCAGCTGGGACAGGTGTGCGATCTCGTCGGCGTCCAGTCCGGCCGGAGTTGCTGGTCGAACCCGGCCGCGGCCTCGCGCATCCGGTGGAATGCTGCCTCGCCCCGCTCGCTGAGCTCGACCAGATGGACGCGGCGGTTGGCTGGGTCACGGCGTCGGGTGAGCAGGCCAGCGGTCTCCATGACGTTGAGGTGGTGGGTGAGGGTGGCTCCCTGGATACCGACACCCGCGGCGAGCTCACGCTGATCGGCCACCTGTTGGGTCTGCAGGGTCAGCAGAACAAGCCAAGTCGGCAATGAGCCGCCGGCAGCGGCGAGCGACTGGTCGAAGGCGCGGCTGACGGCGCGGGCGGTACTGGCCGGCGGACGGCCGATGGCCTGGTCCTGCGGTCGCCGCGACATACAACCACCTAGCGAATCCGTAGGTCTCTAATGAGTGAACATAGAACGCTTCGACATCTATGACCATGGGTTGGTTGACAGGTCGCCGACTCTGACCGGTCAGTGCGCGCTCGTCACCGGGAGCACACGCGGCATCGGCCGCGCGATCGTCCTGCTGCTCGCCGCACACGGCGCACGGGTCATCGTCCACGGCCGCAACCGCGACACCGTGGAGGAGGTCCGGCGGGAGGTCGAGTCGCTCGGCGGCACGGCGATCGGGGTGCGGGCCGTTCTGACCGGCGCCGAAGCCGTCCAGCATGTGCGACGAGGTCACGACAGCGTGGGCACTCCCGACATCGTCGTCGCAAACGCCTTCGGCAGCCCTGTCCGGGCCAGCCCGATCGAGCAGATCAGCCTCCACGACTGGCCCGCGTCGATCGACGGCAACCTGACCGCGACCTTCCTTACCGTCAAGGCGTTCACACCCGGCATGAAGCAGCGCGGCAGCGGCGCCATCGCCACGATGTCGTCCGCGCCGGCCCGGCGTCTCGACGCCCGGTCCCCGGCTGCCTACGCCGCGGCCAAAGCCGGGATCGAGTTGCTCACGCAGGACCTCGCGGCCCAAGTCGGACCGTACGGCGTACCGGTCAACTGCATCGCACCGGAAACCATCATGATCTCAGGCGGTCTGCGCATCAGTCCAGGTCGGCGGCGATGTGTTGGTGGAGGTTGGGATGGTTATCGGTCCGGTGGGGTTCAGCATCGAGCAGCAGGACCTGCTGTGGGGGATGTGGCGGGGTGGGGAGTCGCTCCGGACGATGGGGCGGTCGCTGGGAGTGTCGATGCCACGGATCCAACGGTTTCTGCGTCTGACGGGTGGTGTTCGCCCGGGTCCTCAGCGTCGGCGGGAGGGCCATCTGGGCGCTGGGGAGCGTGAGGAGATTTCGCGGGGGATCGCTGCGGGTTTGTCGGGTCGGGTGATCGCCGGGCGGCTGGGCCGCTCGCCGTCGTCGGTGTCACGGGAGATTGCCCGCAACGGTGGGCGCGGCGCCTACCGGGCGGTGGACGCTGATGCCGCCGCCTACTACCGGGCCTTGCGTCCGAAGCCGAGCAAGCTGGCAACCAATCCTGCGCTGCGGGAGCGGGTGGCCGCTTTGCTGGTCCAGGACTGGTCGCCGCAGCAGATCGCGGCGCGGCTTCACCTGCAGCACCCGGATGTGCCGGCGTTGCGGGTGTCGCACGAGACGATCTACCGCGACCTGTACATGCCGTCACGGAAGGTGTTCGACGCGAGCATGTTTCACCGGTTGCGCAGTGAGCGTCCGATCCGCCGCCCGCGCGGCAAGATGCCTCCCACGGGCGCGGGCGCATCAGGAACATGGTTTCCATCCACGCCCGTCCGGTGGAGGCTGACGACCGTCAGATCGCCGGGCACTGGGAGGGAGATCTGGTGTTTGGGGCCCGCCCGTCGGCGGTCGCGACGTTGGTCGACCGGGCGACCCGCTTCACGATGGTCATCGCCCTGCCCGGCGGGTACAAGGCCGACACGGTCGCCGCCGCAGTGGTCGGGCGGATGGCCACCCTGCCCACCGAGCTGCGCAGGTCGCTGACCTGGGACCGTGGTCGGGAGATGGCCGCCCACGCCACCATCACCGCGGCGTTGTCGATGCCGGTGTTCTTCTGCGACCCGCACCACCCCTGGCAGCGCGGCACGAACGAGAACACGAACCGACTGCTGCGTCAGTACCTGCACAAGAAGGCCGACCTGTCCGCGCTCACCCAGGGCGACCTGGACGCGATCGCCACCAAGCTCAACCACCGGCCCCGCCGGGTGCTCGGCTGGGCCACCCCCGCCGAAGCGTCAGCGGCCCTCGGGCTGCTCGAGCCGGGCCGGCTGCGGCTCGGGTAGCCACGCGCCGGCCTGGTGACGACCATGGCCCGCATGGCTGGCCGCGGACTCCCCGAGCTCGACGTCGCCCGCGCGCAACGGTGGTGCGCCGCCCAGGTCCCGCAGCGGCTGCGCGACGAGATCCGCGTCGAGTGCGACATCGCCGCCCGCCACCTGACGATCTGCGAGTGCCGACCCCCGTGGCGCGAGGACTTTGGCCCCGAGTGGACCCGATTCCCGATCGCACGCCTGCAACACACCAAGACCACCGGCCTCTGGACGCTGTACTGGCGCGACCGGAACCTCAACTTCCACCGCTACCAGCCCCTCGAGCCCAGCCCCCGCCTCCAAGACCTCCTCGACTACCTCGACACACGTGCCGATCCGATCTTCTGGGGATAGACGGCAGAAGACACCGCCCGCGGTGGCGCCTCTTCGCAAGTCGCTACCGTGGGCGTCCACTGATGCGCTGACCGCCTGAGATCAAGATCCTCACCGAACACAACCAGCAGATGATCCCGCCCGACCTCCAAGCCGCGCTGGTCGCCTCACACCCCTCAGCCGACTCGGCACCGTCGACGACGTGGCCCAGGCCGTACTGTTCCTCGTCACTCAGCAGTCGGCGTGGGTGACCGGCATCTACGACGCCGGGGACCCATCACGCACGGCAAGCCCCGGCGCCTGCTATTGCCGCCGTGAGGTCGATACCTGCGCGTGACTGATTAGCGACTGGAGGACCTCCGCGAGCTGCCGGCGCACTTCGAGGTCGGTGACCGTTCCGTCGGTGCCTACCGCGGCCCGGGTCATCGGGGCTCGGGCGCACGCCGCCTCGACGATGTCGGCGCCGACGTAGCCCAGTACCTTGGCGAGTGAGGCGTGGGCGTCTGCTCCGCCGGTGGGTGCTGCAACGGAGGACACGTTGATCCAAGCAACCGGCTTGCCGTAGATCTCGCCGCCCCCCACGGTCCAGTCGAGCAGGTTCTTGAAGCTGCCCGGCAGGGCTCCGGCGTACTCAGGGGTGCAGAACAGCACGGCGTCGCACTCGGCAATGTGCAGGCGAAGGCTCGCCACCGGCAAGGGCAGCGGCTCGTAGTCGTCATCGGGGTTGAACGCCGGCAAGTGCGCCAGCTCTTCATACAGGACAGTGGTGACCCCGTCGGGGGCCGCAGCCTGTGCGGTACGCAGGACCGCGGTGTTGGTCGAGCCTGCGCGGGTGCTGCCTGACACTAGAAGAACCTGCGTAGATGCAGTCATCGAACCGTCGCTCCTCCTCGAAAGTCATGACCGGGTGATCCAACACCGTCCCGCCGAACGATCGGCGGATTCTGGTGGTGGTCGCAACACGATCTGTCCGTGAGCCTAGTGGGATGGATGCCGGGTGGCGTGGTCCGTTATCGGGACCGCCACTCATGCGTGCAACGCACTGGTCTGAACCGTGGGCGCGACCGGAGTCAACATAGAGACTGGGCGGAGTGCCCGCGGGATGTCGAGAACGGGTCATCGCTCCGTCCTCTGCATGATCGGACCCGCACCGGACGTCCCGCAGTGAGGATACGGCCAATGAAGTTGATCCTGATCTGCGGCAACACGGAGAGCTGGAGCAAGATGGACGCCGACTCGTTCAGGGCCTTGAGGCAGCGGACACCCGCGTCACTGGAAGTCCGCGCGGCATCTCGCACCTCGAACTCGCCGTCGATGACTACATTCACCACGCCCGTCGCATCGTGAAACTCGGCTCAAACGTCAACCCCCTCTTGAACCAAGGGTCGCTAGGCGCGACCGTGGTCCGGCAGGCCCGTCGTGTACGTGCGGTACCTGGATGACGGGCGGGTCGATTGGTTCCGGTGACCGAACGGTGGGATCCCGCTGTAGGCGTCGAAAGCGGCTTGGGGGTATGCCGCGCAGGCGAGTGAATGCTCTTGAGAAGGCGAACTCGGAGCTATATCCGACCTCGTTGGCGACGGATTCGATGCTGCGATCGGTGCGGATGAGCTCGCGTCCGGCCAGGTCCATCCGCCAGGAGGTCAGGTAGCGGTTCGGTGGTTGCCCGACGAGCGCGGTAAACCTGCGGGCAAGCGTGGCCCGCGACACCAAGGCCGCCTCGGCGAGGGAGGCGATGGTCCAAGCTCGCCCTGGTTCGGCGTGGATCGCGGCGAGAGCTGCGGCCACTGTCGGGTCGGAGAGGGCACGGAGCCACGAGATGGAGATGCTTTGGGGGTGCAGGTCTACCCAGACGCGGAGAATCTGCATCAGGATGATGTCGATGAGTCGATCGAGCACGGTGGGCCGCCCGAGGCGCGGCTCGCCTAGTTCGAAGGCGAGCAGCTGCAAGGAGACCTCAAGGCCATGGGCGGTGCCCGGTGCAGCCGGCACGTGCACGACGTCGGGGAGCAACTCGAAGAGCGGCGTGGCACACGAGGCGACCTGCCGGTAATGGCCGCAGTGGATCCGGGTCCGCGCGGGCGGCTCTCCCACCGAGAAGACCTTGTCCTCGCTGATCCGGATCGAGGAGAAAGGCACCAGCGGTGCGTCGACCGCGCCCGCAAGGCCATGCTCGCCGCCCCTCGGCAGCAAAACAATGTCACCGGGCATCAGCTGGAGCGGCTGGTCGCCGGGATGACGAAGCCAGGCCGTTCCGGCACCGATCGCGTGGAAGCAAGCCGGATTCGAAGCGTCGAACCCGAAGCCCCAACCGCCCCCGGCCTCGGCAGTCCCAGCGACCGTCCCGCGCACGCTGGCGACCGAAAGCACATCCCCGATGACATCCATCCCTCAACGGTACGCCGTTGATGGCGCAATCACGGGCGAGACGAACGGACATGAACATGCGCTCCTTGGCCATGGGACGGCTTGTTCCTGGCCCGTACGGTGAACGCTCCACCGAGAAGGAGACAGTCCTTGAAGCTCGACGGCAAAACCGTCCTTGTGACCGGCGCTAACCGGGGCCTCGGCGCCCGACTCGTCGAGTCAGTCCTCGACGCCGGCGCCACCAAAGTCTGGGCTGCCGCACGAAACCCCCAAAGCCTGGCACCCGCTACCCTCGCCCACAATCGGGTACTTCCCTTGGAACTCGACATAACTGACCAGGCAAGCGTCGACGCGGCGGCGAATCGAGCAAACGACGTTGACCTGCTGATCAACAATGCTGGTGTGCTCGCTGTCGGCGGTCCACTGGACGGTGCCCTAGATGGCTTCGAGCGGGACCTGATCAGCAACTATCTCGGGACCCTACGAGTCACACGGGCGTTCGTGTCGATCCTGGAACGCAACGTCCCATCGACAATCCTCAACATCCTCACAGTGACAGCGCTTGCCCCCATCCGGTCCCTGGCCGGCTACAGCGCCTCCAAGGCAGCGTCCCACTCCATGACCCAGGCCCTGCGCGCCGAACTGAAGGACCGTGGCATCGAGGTGATCGGAGCATACCCAGCCCTCATCGACACCGATATGGTGGCCGGCATCGACGCAATGAAGACTCCCCCGGATGAAGTGGCGGCGCGGATCATCGAAGGTGTCGAAGCCGGCGAGACCATCATTTGGCCAGACCCCACCTCGGCCGGGGCCGGTAGCGCATACCTGAACAATCCGATCGCTCTCGAAGAGATGTTGGCCGCGTTCTAGCTAGACCGGTGAACATCCACCGCACCAACGGCCCACCCCCCCGGTGATCGCCCCCGACAGGAAACCGGCACGAAACCCGGGACGGTCAACGCCTAGGGCTCGTGATGTCTGATCCTTTTGTCGGCTGTGGCGAAGTCTCCGGCGATGATGCGGTCGGCCATGTCGCGTGCGTCTGACTCATTTTCGTAGCCCTGGCTGCCGTCGGTGGCGACGATGTTCCCGTTGACGGTGAGGTTCCAGGCCCATTTCCGGTCTCGCCGTTGGTAGAGCAGGCGCGTTGCCATGCTGGTCCTTTCGTGGTCCTTGTGTCGTTCTCGTATGCTCGCATCCTGGCGGGGGATGGTCGAGTGCGCAGTGCGGCGCAGGACCGCTAGGCGCGCACTCGCGGGGGGGGCCTGCGGTCGCCTCGATCTGGCGACCCGCTCAAGTGCGGATGGCCGACACAAGCCGTCCGGCGCCCTCCTGGAGCGGAAGGACGCGGACTCCCCCGCCCGGTGCGACCAGCCGCCCGTCTTCGAGACCGACCGGCAGACCTGTGGGTCGGTCTCAACAGCCACGTCCGACGGTCGAACCCGCGCGCCCCCGCCGAAGCGAACAAGCGTTGATCTGCGGAGATGGTGGACCCCTCCCGTTGGTCCCAGAGGTCGTCGTCGGACGGCGTACGCCAGACGGGGCAGTGGACTCAACCTTCGGGATGCCCTCCTTGGGCTTGCCGTTGGTGCAGGCGCGGGCCTTGCTCCCTACTGACGATGACGAAAGTCCCGCCCCACAGGCACGGCTGGCCTTGCTCAAGCAGTTGGGACCAGGGGGTCTCGCTTGCCGATCCCCCTACAGCACTGATCCGCTGTCGCCGCCGCGCCTACGCGTTTGACCTGATCCATCGCGGCCGCGGCACCCGCGCGTCAGAGGTGGAGTTGCCTTCCTTCCGGGCAGGAAGACCGCATGACCATCCCCTCGGGTCCAGGCACCCGCGCCGCGCTGCGGCCCGCCCTCGTCGTCGGTACCAGCGAGGACGCCTGCACGTCTTCGCCCAGCGCCAGCAGGCCGTGGTTCCGTACGCCACGTTCTTCCCCCATCCCCGCCCCAGCGGGTGTCCCTGGCCACCTAGTCGCGACCGCGACGGCACCCGGCGGCGTCCCCGTGGTCGTGTGGCGGTGGTTCGACGCCGTCGTCGTCGAGGAAGTCGCCGGGCAGGTCCGGCTCTTGGAGCCAGCCCGCGGAGAGGTGATCGCCCAGGCCCGCGACCCGCGACGGTCCTACCGGCCGGGGAGCCGCGCGTACCTGTCCGCTGGGCTCGAGGGTGCGGACTGGTGGCTGGAGCCGCGGTCGCTCTCGCAGAGGACGCCGAGGTCGAGCTCGATGAGGTCCGGCGCTTCCTGACCGTCCATGGGTTTCTGGACCGCCTGACGTAGCGCGGGGCGAATGCACGCCGTTCGGTGAGGACAGGGTCAGCGGGACGCAGCGCACGGCCGAACCGCGACCCCATCCACCCGCCGGGGATCGTCTTCGGGACGTGCACTCGCGCGCCAGCAGCCGACCCGCCATTCGCGCTCTGGAACCGCGCCGACCACGCGACGGGCCCGGGCGGCTTGGGCGTGCGAGCGGGTTCCTAGGCTGCAGGCATGACCGACCTCGGCGCGCGCGCCTCCTCCCTGCTCGCCCTCCACACAGACCCCGAGATCCTCGTCCTGGCCAACGTGTGGGACGTCGTCTCCGCCCGGGTCGTTGCCGCCACCCCCGGCGCGAAGGCCATCGCCACCGCCAGCCACTCAATCGCGTCGACGTTTGGGTACGCGGACGGCGAGAACATCCCGCTGGAGCTCCACCTCGACATGGTCCGGCGCATCGCCGCAGCCGTCGAGTTGCCAGTGACAATGGACCTCGAGGCCGGCTACGGCGACCCGGGGGCCACCGCCCACCGGGCCATCGAGGCCGGCGTCGTCGGCGGCAACCTCGAGGACCAGATGAAGCCGCTCGACGAGGCCGTCGCCGCCGTCGAGGCGGTGCTGGCCGCCGGCCGCGACGCTGGTATCGAGTTCGTGCTCAACGCCCGCACGGACGCCTTCGTCCGCGCTCCTAAAGGGACCGACCGCGGCAAGCTGCTGCAGGAGGCGCTGCGTCGCGGTCGAGCCTTTCTCGAGGCTGGCGCGCCCGTCGTCTTCGTGCCCGGCGCGGTCTCCCGCGAAGAGGTCGCCGCGCTCGCCGACGGCCTCGGCCCGCAGAAGCTCACCGTCATCAGCGTCCCCGGCGCCTCGTTGCCGGTCAGCGAACTGCAGCAGCTGGGCGTAGCCCGGGTGTCGACCGGGCCATTCACGCAGCGCGTCGCACTGACCGCCCTGCAGGATGCCGCCACCGCACTGTTCGCCGGCGGCACCCTCCCGGCCAGCACCCGCGCCGTGAACTGACCCCGACCGGACCGAGCCGAACAGCCAGCGGGACCTCTCGCGCCGCCGCTTGGACCCCGCAGGCCGCTGGAGATCGTCTGGCGGAACAGTTGTACGGCCCGGCCCGTTGATCCAGCATGCGGTCTGAGACGCGGAAGTGGTGGTTTGCCTACCCTGCGTGCGCGTGGTGCTTAACCTTTGCGGTTCTGCACGTCTACTGGGCGGCAGGCGGCAACGTCGGATTGGCATCGTCGGCCGGAGCTGACTTGGCCGCTCGGCGCCCTGCATTGTTCGTCCTGGTGGGCCTTTGGGGGACGGCGACACTGTTACTGCTGGGCGCTGGATTCAGCGCAGCACTCGTCCGCGGCTGGCCGCGGGGCCGGCTGCGGCGCCTGGCGACGGTGACCGGCTGGCTGGTCGGAGCCGTTCTGTTGGCCCGTGGGGTCGTGCTGGAGCTGGTGCTCATGACGGGCGCTGGCGGCGTCGCGGCGGCGGTGGGTGCTTCCGAGACCCAATGGGGCCTGATCTTGTGGAACCCGTGGTTCATGCTGGGAGGCGCCGCCTTCCTGCTGACCGCTCGTCGCTTCGGTCAGCGCCACCCGTGAGGCCGAGCCGGTGTCGTTCCAGGTGCCGATGAGGCGGCCCGCGATGTCGGCGAAGTCCGTCATTGTTGCCCCTGTGTCCGTCCGGCGGCCTGTTGCCGCCGGGCAAGACCACAGCCTTCCGGTGGTCTGTTCGCCTGTCGATTACCCGGGAGGTAGCCGTCCGGAGCGGGGGCGGCTGGCCTTGCCCCGTGAACACCGCCAGCGACACCCGCCGCCGAGCCCGTCATCGCAGCCAGTTCCAACCTCGCGCTCGACGTCGATGTCTCTGCCAGGAACCCCCGGTTTCGTGGAGACCGGCCGGTCACAACCGAGCCGAGGGCTGTTACAGCCCGGCGAACCGAACCTGCTGCCCGGCGCACTTGTCGCCCCGGCCGACTTGCCCGCGGACGACCCTGGACGGGACCACCCGGCGCAACCGACCGTCGTGCCCGGTCGGGAAAGCCCGAACGGAACCCGTCGCGGCGTCAGCCGAGACCCTCGACGGCAAGATCGACGGACCTGGGCCCTTGCCCCTGCACGGTTGTGCCCTGCGACGCCTGGTCCCTGTCACCCGACAGACGAACGGCCCGGGGCGCGTCCCGCAGAGGCGGCTCGAACCACAGATCCAGCTCGACCGCTTCATGGCTCCCGAACTCCACCGCGTCCGGTTGGCGCTTGATGCGCGTCGCGTCGGGGCTCTGAGCGACGAGCACGCCGTCACGCATCACCAGCCGTTGCTCGGCCGGCACGAACGTGTGAAACGTTGCGTCGAGCGAGCGAACCCGCACGCCCACCCGGCACAGGGGACGTAGGGGCAAGAACTCGGCGTGCGTGCCGGTGATCGCGTCGATGCCGCACCGGGCGCTGAGGAGCCGAACCGCGAAGTGCCCGGTCACACGCTCGGCCGCCGGCTGCGGCACGTCACCCGGCTCAAGCGGCTCCGAGACGGTCAGGCTCGGCGCAGGACGGTCCGACGACGAGCAGCCGCCCGCCCCCGCGAGAGCGACCCCGATGCAGAGAGCCACGACCAGACGCACTTCGATCCCACCTCCCGCGCGCAGACACCGCACAAGTTCGGCGGCCCGTCGCCTCGGCCCGGCAATCCCCGAGACAGCCGCTGTCAAGAGGCGTAATGTACCAGCACTTTGCAGGAGCCGGTCCGGGCGGTTCCCGTACCGCGCCTCACCGTCGGGGAACTCGCGCCCGAGCCGTCCCCAGGGAATAGGCAGGGCCACGCGGATGAATACACGACGAGCGCAAGGGCGACCGTCGGAAGGACTCGTGGAAGGAGACGCCCCAGCGTTGCAGCGTGCCCCGGCGACCACCATGCTGTTGGCCTCCCTGTCCCGACCCGCTGGGGCAGGCGCCAGGCAAGACCAGGAGACAACACCGATCCGGCTGCGGAGAAGGACCGCCTCGTGCCCGCTGGCATGCCCGGGCCGCTCCCGTACGACCTGCCGCCCCGCGACCGGAGCCGCATTCGTAACTGTCCGCGCGGTCGTGCACCATCGGGCCACGGCTACGCGCAACCACACCCGGCAGGTCCGGCGAGGATCAGCTGACGTTGCCCGGGCCTCGGCCCTGCGAGCCGGTGCCCCGCGTCCCGTCCGTCCCTGGCGAGGCGGCCTGGCCAGCGCCGCGCCGGTCGGCTACTGGCCGCCCTGGCGGGTGAAGCGCATATCACGGCTCGGCATCCACGACCGGCGGCACAGCACCGAGGAAAAAGCGCGCATGGTCACTTCTGGTGCCCTGGCCCACTTCGAGTTCAGGCCGAGGACCAAAGCCCTCGCGGAACGGTTCTTGCTCAAAGGACGACGGATCGTCGAGGACCAGCCTCCCGCGACCGTCTGGTTCTCCTACAAGGTCGGTCCGTCGAGCTACGGCGGGTTTGCCACTCTCCGCGGACAGCGAGGACCTGTTCGCGAGCACCGACATTCGTCATGGCCGACAGCGTCGCCAGCCGACACGCCCGCGCGCGGGACGAAGTCACCGCGGACATTGGCGACACCCTGCCGATCGTCCGTGACAGGAACGAATAGGCCAGCGTCCCCGGCATGGTGGTGACCCGGACACGGCTGGTCCTTTGCTGCACCACGTGAGAGCATCCACCTTGATCACGGTCGCGTCCCCCGCCGATCGGCGGTCGGTGGCGGCCGCGCGGGACAGGGAGCGGCTGAGATGAACCGAAGGTCTGGAAACCCGACAGGATCGCGGCGGAGCCGGCCGGCGACGGGCTTGTCTTTGGCCGCAGCGGTGCTCGCGGCAGCAGTGGGCGCCACCCCGGCCCGGGCGGCGGCCCCGCCGGCTGCGGCGACGAGCCCAGGCGCGGTCCTGGCAGGGATGTCGTTGGCGCAGCGGGTGGGGCAGTTGTTCATGGTCGGCACCCCCGCGTCGGGCGCGAGCGCTGCGACCCTGTCAGCGATCAGCAGCGACCACGTCGGCAACGTGATCCTCACCGGCCGGTCGTTCGCCGGCACCGCCGCGACCAGGAGGGTCAGCGACCAGCTACAGGCACGGGTCACCGCAGCGTCCACCGCCCGGGTGCCCTTGTTCGTAGCGACGGATCAGGAGGGGGGCCAGGTCCAGGTCCTGCGCGGACCGGGCTTCAGCTCGATCCCATCGGCGCTGGTGCAGGGCACCTGGGCGTCGGGAGCCCTTCGTACGGCCGCCCGGGGATGGGGCGGGCAGCTGCGGGCGGCCGGGGTCAACGCCGACCTGGGTCCGGTCGTGGACACCGTTCCGAGCGCGACGGCGGCGCGCAGCAACCCGCCGATCGGCTGGTATGACCGCGAGTTCGGTTACGCGCCCGCGACCGTGGCCCCGCACGGGGTCGCCTTCGTCCAGGGGCTCGCCGAGGCGGGCGTCAGCGCGGCGGCAAAGCACTTCCCGGGGCTCGGCCGGGTCACGGGCAACACCGACACGACCAGCGGGGTCACCGACCGCACCACCACCCGCGGGGATGCCTACCTTTCGCCGTTCGCCGCCGCGGTCAACGCGGGCTCGCCGTTCGTCATGATCTCGACCGCCGTCTACAGCCGGATCGACGCACGTCAACCGGCGGTGTTCTCCCCGACCGTCATCACGACGCTGCTGCGCGGGGACCTGCGCTTCCACGGAGTCGTGATCAGCGACGACCTGGGCAACGCCCGCCAGGTCGCGGCCTGGTCCCCGGCCGACCGGGCGGTTCGGTTCCTCGGGGCCGGCGGGGACATGGTGCTGACGGTGAACCCTGCCGTGCTGCCACAGATGTATGGCGCGGTCCTGGCCCGCGCCAGCCGCAGCACCGCCTTCCGCAATCAGGTGGACGCCGCCGCGCTGCGGGTCCTTATGGCCAAGCAGCACCTGGCGGCGTCAGCCGGTCCGAGCGGGCTGCCCGCACCGGGGTACGTCGACCACGTGCTGCAGCGGGGGTCCGCCGACGCCCCGCAGGTCAGGGTCCTGCAGACCCGGCTCACCCAGCGCGGGTACGACGTCCACGGCATCGACGGCGTCTTCGGGCCGGCCACCGACAGCGCCGTGCGCGCCTACCAGTCCGTGCCGGCCCGACGCCTGACCACCGACGGCGTCGTCGGCCCCGCCACCGGCACCTCGCTCGGCATCTGGCGCTAGCCGGATGAGCGGTTCGCCGACCGATCCCCGTGCCTTGGTGGGAGCCGCCGCGACACGCGGGTAGCCCTTCTTGAGATCCGGTCAGTCGAGGCGCGAGCGATGCCCTGTCTTCGCCTCACGGCACCGACCGGGACGCACGGGGCCGCACGAACAACAGGCGAGAGTCCCACGCGCCTGTCGGGAACTCTCGGTTGGCTCCGCTGGGCTAGTCAGGGTCACGCCGGCCGGCACTCAGGCAGCGTCGGGTCCGCCGCGCACGGGTTCTACGCGCAGGCCGTGCTGCCGGGGTTGTTGGAACAGCAGCTCCGCCGGCGATGCACCGGGTCCTGCGGCCCCGACCGTCCCGCCGTGCCCTCGGCCTGTCTGCCATCAGCAGATCAGCCCACCGCGCAAAAGCGCCACCCGCCGCCGGATCGGGGGCACTGTGAACGCGCCGGCCATCTCCCGACCGCCGGCGGAGGAGGAAAACCATGAGCACCCGAGTCCCCGAGATGGGCGTCCCGTTCGGCGACCAAATCTTCAACCGGCTGCTGCAGGAAAGGATCGTGTTCCTCGGCTCGGTAGTCGAGGACAGTGTCGCGAACATGATCTGCGGCCAGCTGCTGCTCCTGTCCGCGGCCGACCCGGACAGCGACATCTTCCTGTACATCAACTCGCCGGGCGGCAGCGTCAGCGCGGGCCTGGCCATCTACGACACGATGCAGTTCGTCCCGAACAACGTCGCCACGGTCGTGGTCGGATTCGCCGGGAGCATGGGCCAGTTCCTGCTGTGCGCCGGCGCGCAGGGCAAACGGTACGCGCTGCCGCACGCCCGCGTGATGATGCACCAGCCGTCCGGCGGGATCGGAGGCGTCGCCGCCGACATCGCGATCCAGGCCGAGAACATGCGGTACACGAAGCGGACCCTCCAGGAGCGGATCGCCCATCACACCGGCCAGACGTTCGAGACCGTCGCACGGGACAGCGACAGGGACCGCTGGTTCACCGCCGACGAGGCCCGCGCCTACGGCTTCGTCGACCACGTCGTCGCACAGGCGAGCGAGGTCGAATCGGCAGGCACCGTCTCATGAGCCGCGCCGCCGGACCGGGCGCCGGCCCCCGCCAGGACGGCACAGGCCGCGGCCGCCCGCGGTCGGACTACACGATCCCCGTCGTCATCGAGCAGACGAGCCGCGGGGAACGGTCGTTCGACATCTACAGCCGCCTGCTCAAAGAACGGATCGTGTTCCTCGGGACGCCCATCGACGACGGCGTCGCGAACGTCGTCATGGCCCAGCTCCTCCACCTGGAATCCGACGACCCCGACCGCGACATCAACCTGTACATCAACAGCCCCGGCGGTTCGTTCACCGCGATGATGGGCGTCTACGACACGATGCAGTTCATCAAGCCGCACGTCTCGACGCTCTGCATGGGCCAGGCCGAGTCCGCCGCCGCGGTCCTGCTCGCCGCGGGCGCCCCCGGCAAGCGCCTCGCCCTCAAGCACTCCCGCGTCCTGCTTCAGCAGCCCGCCGGCCGCGGCGAAGGGCAAGGCAGCGACCTCGAGGTCCAAGCCCAGGAGGTCCTGCGGATGCGCGACGCGATGGAGCGCGTCCTGGAACGGCACACCGGCCGGCCCGCGCCGCAGGTCCGGCAGGACCTGGACCGCGACCTGATCCTCGACGCCCCCGCCGCCGTCGACTACGGCCTCGTCGACGAAGTCGTCACGACCCGCAAGACAGGACCCGCCAGCCGGTAGCCCCAGCCCTCCGGCGAGGCTGTCGGGCAGGGCCGCCCGCTACGCGGCGAGGGCATGCGCGTGCCCGGTCGCGGGACGGGCGGCCCGGCGGGCCCGGGCGCCGCGAGGTCCCCGACGACCTGCTCGAGCAGTTCCGCGAGCGTGATCCCGAGGGCACGGCAGATCGCCGACAGGACCTCCGACGACACCTCCTTGGTCCCGCGTTCCACCTCGGACAGGTACGGCGTCGAGACACGCGCCAGCGCCGCGAGGTCCCGCAGCGTCAGGCCGAGCCTGAGCCGCTCACGGCGCAGGGCCGCGCCGATCAGCCGGCGGAGCAGGACCGTACCGCCGCCGGCAACCGCCGGACGTACCTGGGCCGCGGCCCGCCCAGCCGTGTCCGCGGCCCAGGTACGGCCGGCGCCCGCCGGACGGCGACGCGCCGTCAAAGCCCTTCGGACGCGGCCGCCGGGGACGAGCCGGCACCCCGACGCGGTCGGACAGCAACGACCGGCGCGTTCCATGCCCGGACTGTATCCCGGAGGACGCGGAACGGGCCGGGGCCTCAGGCGGTGACACAGAAAAGCGACAGCGAGTCGGTCAGGCACGCCGGCCGCTCGCCCGGGCTATCCGGACGGGTCCGGCAACACTGCCCACGGGAGCGTCGATTGTCCGCGGCCGTCATCCACTGCTCGGCGGTCCCCCCTGCTCTCTCCCGACCTGTCCGAGCCGAATGCGGCGCGCGGCCGCTCCGCTCCCTCGCGGGCCGGGCACGACGAACAGGTCGTCGTTGTAGACGCCCGCGCTCGTCGCCAGCGAGTCCGATCGGGCGGCAGCGCGCGAACCCGTCAGCTGGCCGTCGGGGTCCTGAACGACCAGGCATCGGACCGGCCCGTCGGGGTCACTCAGCAACGGCCAGACCAGTCCCAGCACCGGCACCGTCGAGCGGCTCGCCGTAAAGCCGGCGTTGTCCGGACAATCCTCGCCACGCCGCTGCGTCGTCTTCCTCGACGCCCCTGATCCGCCGCGCCGCCCTGCCATCTGCGACGACGGCATCTGCGACAACGACCGCGAAGACCGCTTGTCGAGCCTCAAAAGGAAACCGTCGACGCGACAGTCGCCGGGCCGGTCGGGGACCGCCACGCCGTCGCGCACCATGCCGGCGTTGCAGAACGACGATGTCGAGCCACCCGTGCCGATCGAGCGCGCAGTCGACGGTGCTCGCCGGACCGCCTGGGTCGGCGAGGTCGGCTGCGTGGCCGACTGCCGGGCTGCCGATCCGGGCGAGATCGGCCAGAGTTGACCCCGGCAGCTCTAGGTCCGTGGGGACGACCTCCGCGCCTCTGCTGGCCAGTGCCAGGCAGTGCGCCCGCCCAAGCCTTGAGCGGCGCCGGTGACCAGCGCTACGCGTCCGGGCAGGTCCAGGTCAGTGTTCATCCGCCGCTCATCGGTCAGCCGGGGCAGCGGGGACGTGACAGACACGGCTAGGTGCCGGCGCGCCGACCCGGTCGATTCCGCCACGGGTGCGCGCGGGAAGCCATGCGTGCCCGGGCACCAGGCCGGTTCCGGGGTCCCTGCCTGGCCGCGCCGCGAGTCGCCGTGTCGCCGGTGGACGGTTTCGTTAAGAACAGACCACCCGGCACTACGCTGCTCGGCATGTCAACCGCGATGCGTCGGTCGTGCCTCGGAAAGGCCTCACGCCCGTGTTCCCGTCCGATGCACACCGAACCCGGTACGGCGACGAAGGGTTGACGCGCGCCCGGTTCATGGTCGGTTCGGCGTTGGTGCTGGCGGGGGTCCTCGGCGCCGCCGTCGTCCTAGGGCGGTCAGATGCCCTGACGTCCGGGTCCGTTCCTGTAACGCTCCGGGTGGCCGGTGAGACAGAAGGCAGACTGCCATGGTCCCGTCCGCTGTCACTCACGGCCCGCTGGGGCGCCGTCACGGCGGCCAAGGTCACCAGTAGGGACGGCATCGTCGGCGGGAGCCCGGGGGCCGGAGGCTGGACAAGCGACGCCACGCTAGTGCCGTCCACGGCGTACCGGCTGCAGGCCGTCCTGTCCGGTCACGACGGCCGAGTCGTCAAGGTGGACCGCACCGTCACAACCGGCCGGGCCCGCTCCGCCGTCCGGGTGGTCCTTTCACCTGACCTGCGCACCGTCGGAATCGCCTCGCCGATCATCGCCCGGTTCGACCGCGCCGTCCTGGGCGCGGCGCCGCAGGCTGCCGCCGTTGCCCGGCTCAAGGTCACGACCAACCCGCCGGTCGAGGGCGGGTGGCACTGGACCGACAGCCATGAAGCGCACTACCGCGGTCGGTCGTACTGGACGCCCGGCACGCGGGTCCGCGTCGACGCCGACCTGCACGGTCTGCATCTGCCCGGGACGGCCACCTGGGGCGCGGAAGGGAGGCACACCGCGACGGTCACGATCGGTGAGGCGGTCGTCAGCACGGTGGACGTCACGGCCCACACGATGACCGTCAGGCGCAACGGTGCGGTGCTCCGGACGCTGCCGGTGTCTACCGGCAGCACCAAATACCCCACGAAGGGCGGGGTCCACATCGTGCTGGAGCTGCAGCGCGTGCAGGTCTTCGACAGCGCCACCGTCGGGATCCCCAGATCCAGCCCGGACGGCTACCTGGAGCGGCTGCCGTACAGCGTGCGCATCTCCGACGGCGGGGCGTTCGTGCCCGCCAACCCCGCGACCACCCGGTTCCAGGGGCGGCTGAACGTCAGCCACGTCTGCGTGAACCTGTCCCTGCCCGACGCGGCCTGGTTCTTCTCCCTCGCCCGCCGCGGCGACGTCGTGGACGTCGTACACGCGGCCGTGCCGCCCGTGCTGTCCGACCCGGGCATGGCGGACTGGAACACGCCCTTCGACCGGTGGCGACAACCCGACCGGTAGCGACCCGACGATCCGGCATCGGGTCGGGACACGACGCGCGGTGGCGGCGCCGCCCGGCCTGGGTGTCGGGCAGCTCACGAGCATGGGAGGGCAGTTGGACACCCGGCACCTGCGGGCGGTCCTGGCGGTCGAGGAGCACGGGAGCTTCACGGAGGCCGCGCGGCACCTGTTCATGGCGCAGTCCACCCTGAGCCGTCAGGTGAAGGCGCTCGAACGGGAGTTGGGGTCCGAGTTGTTCCAGCGCGGTGCGGGGCGTGCCGCGCCGACGCCGCACGGACGGCTCTTCCTCGTCGAGGCCCGCCGCGTGATGGCTGCTGTCGCCGCAGCTGAGCGCGCCGCCCGCGGCGGCCGCTGAGGGTCTGGCGCACGGGCCACGGGGAGCGCGCCGCGTGGCCGGCTCGGGCCGGGCGGGGCTCCCGGCGGGTGGCTGTTGCCGGGTGAACCGGGGTGCACTCGCAGGGAGCCCCAAACTATTCCGCGGAGCGCGGAATAGAATCGGGCCGATGCGTGCTGTAACCCCCGGTACCAGCCCTGGTACCGGCCGAACTCAGCAACGGGAGCCACCTGATGCACACCGACACCGACCACGCGGTCGTCTGCCTGACCTGCTACGCCCTGGACGGCCGGATGCCGCCTCCCGGTCCGCTGCCTACGGCGCCCGGATGCCCGACCCTGTTCGGCCTGCCGCCCGCACGCCGCCGGTACCCGGCAGCGGCCTAGCCCAGAAGGGCCCCGCGGCCGTCCGGCGGCGGCCGCAACCGGCCCGGCCTGCGGTCCGCCCCGTACGGGTAGACGCCCGCGAGCACCTCGACGACCTGCACGCCCAGCGCGCGGCAGACCCGGTCCAGCACGTCGAGGGCCGGCAGCCGCCGGGCCCGCTCGATGTCGCTCAGGTGACTCACCGACACCCCCGACACCTCGGACAACGCCGCGAGCGTCAGGCCCGCGTCCGACCTGAGCGCCCGCAGCCGCAGACCCAGGCCCACCCGGCCCGCCTCCGCCCGGCTACTGACCCCCGCCTCCTCCATCCCCCAACCGTACGGGGACCGCCCGACCGGACGGCCCCGAACCAACCGAAGGAGCACGACATGACCGCGACCCGCACCGAAACCCCGCCCGCCCCCCGACCCGGCGAACCCGGCCCCGGCGTTCACCTCACGCCGGACAGCCTGCTCGTCACCCGCCTGCGCACGACCGACCCAGACGTCGTGGACGGCGCCCGACGGGTCCACGGACGCGGCGGGTCGCTCGACGCCTACGTCCAAACAGCGATGACCGTCGGCGCGAAAGCCATCGCGATGGCAGGCGGTGTCTCCGCCGTGGACACGGTCGCCTCCCGGATCGACGCGCTCGGCACGCACATGGCGATGGCAGCCGACGCCTCCGCCGCCCGCGTCCAAGCCGCTGTCGAACGGGCCGCCGACGACCGGACCGGGACAGTCGCGGTCGCCGTACGGGACAGCCTCGACCGGCTTACCCGCGACCTCACCGGCCTCGTCGCCGGCGACGGCGGCCCGCTCCGGACCGCCGTCGACGCGACCCTGCGCGACGCCACGGACCAGGCCGCCGCCCGCGTCGAACGGGCCCTGGCCGCGAGCTCGGAGCAGGTCCGGGCGGCGCTGTCCCCCGCCGACCCGGCAGGGCCGTTCGCGGCGCTGCGGCACGAGGTCCTGCGCGCCTCCGACGACACCCGCCGGGAGCTCGGGGAGCAGCTCGCCGAGGTGCGGACCCTCATCGCGGTCGCCCGGGAACGCGCCGACGTGATGGAACGGACCGCCGTGAAAGGCGCGTCCTACGAGGCGATGGTCCTGGACCGGGTCAGCGGGCTCGGTCACGGCGCGGGCGACACAGTCGACGGGACCGGCAGCGACACCGGCCTGGTCGCCCACGCGAAATCCGGCGACGCAGTCGTGACCGTCGGCGCGGGGACCGCCCGCAGCCTGGACGTGCGCATCGTCGTCGAGGCCAAGGACGCGACCCTGAGCAGCGAGAAGTGGCGCCGGGAACTCGACGCCGCCAGACGCAACCGCGGGGCCGTCGCCGGGATCGGGGTCGTCCGGGGCGCCCCCCGAATGCCAGGCGGCCGCCGCGTCCACGTGATCGACCCGTGCAACGTCGTCGTCGCCTGGGACCCGACCGCCGACGGCGCCGACGACCTGCTCGCGGCCGCATACCTGCTCGTGCGGTCCGCCGCCGTCCAGGCCGTCGCCGCGGGCAGCGGCGACGGCCTGGACCGTGCCGCGCTGACCTCGGCCGTCCACGACGCCTATGAGGCACTGACCGGGTTCGACGCGCTCGACCGCGCGGCCGGGACCGCCCGCCGCGGCCTCGAGGACCTCACAAAGGCCGCCGACAGCCTGCGCTCGTCCCTGCACGCGCACCTTGCCCGGGGACTCCGGCTCGTCGGGCCGAACCGGTGACGGGGCCCGCAGCCCAACCACCCGGCCTCCAGCGGACAGCGGACCCGGCCAAAGGAGACGAGGCCGCCCGGGCGCTGATCCGGGCCCTGTCGGCGAACCGGCTCGCCCCCTACCGCATGGCCACCGAACCCGGGCTGGGCGCCGTCCTCCGGCTGTACCGGTGGGACGCCGCCGTCGCCGGCGCCCTCCACGAGGACCTCGGTGTCGTCGAGGTGGTCCTACGGAACGCGCTCGCCGGCGCGCTCCAGCGCCGGCACGAACGGGCCGGCTGGGACGGCGGCTGGTGGACCGACCCGGAACGCCTGCTGGACACCCGGGACCGCGCGGCGGTCGCCGCGGCCGTCGACGGCGCCGAACGGAACAGGCCCGTCGGAGGCCCGGTCCCCGCAGGGCTCGGGTTCGGGTTCTGGCGCGGCCTGCTCAACGCTCGGTACGATTGCCTGTGGGCACCGGCTCTGCGGGAGGCGTTCCCGCACCTGCCGTCACGGGACCGGGAGGACGCGCGTCGCCGGATAGTGCCGCTCGCCGAGCTCCGCAACCGGGTCGCCCATCACGAGCCGGTCCACGGCGAAGACCTGCACGGGGCGCACGCGGCGGCGATAGCCGTGGTCGGGTTCGTCTGCCCGGTCACCGCCAGGTGGATGACCGCGACGAGCCGCGTCCCGGCACTGCTGGCATGCAGGCCCGACGGCCCGGCTCGGCTCGCCGCCTGACAGCCAGCGGCGACCGCCCCGTCACGGGGCGGTCGCCGCTGGCTGTCAGAGCCCGCAAGGGCCGGAAGCTGAACGAACAAGCCTGCCTACGGCGCTTCCTGACGGTGCTTGCCGACGAGCACAGATAACTTCGCCGGGAAGCAGCCAATCCGAATTGAGCGCGAACGAGGCGGGACACCGGTCCGGGCCGCTTGCGACCTCGCCGGAGTCAAGCCCGGGGTGGGACGGTGCACGATCCGCATCGGCCGGTACAAATCAAGACGGGCCGCCATCGACGCGTCGCAGGTCGGGACCTCCGCCCGCTGCTGAGTCCCGCAGGGCTTCCCTGCGCGAAGGGCCGCGCACTCCTGGGACAAGTCCTGCCGGAGCGAACACGACGTCGCCGTGAAGCCCGAGGAGGAGAGGCCAGCCGCGACTGTGGACCGGGGAGGGCCGACCGGGCCAACACGCAAGCAAACCGTCCGGGCTGCCGCTCGGGGTCACGAGGTCCAGAGGTCCCGACCTCCCGGCGAGCCCCTCAACGCCGAGGCCGAGGACTCCGCGCTGCTCCTGCCACCAGGCGGGGCGAACAATGGATCTGCTGGGCAGTTCTGCGGGCGACCGGATCCTGGCTGGTACATTACCGCAGTGCCGGTTCGCGTAGTTGTCGTCGGGGATCTGCACCCCTCGTACCCCAGCCACCGCGAGCTTGTGGCAGCAATGGCTATGTTCGGCCCCGACGTCGAAGCCGAGTGGATCGCCACGGACAGTCCTCGGCTTGATGACCTCAGCGATGTCGACGGGCTGTGGCTCGCGCCCGGTTCCCCCTACGCCGACGACGGCGCCGTGTACCGCGTGATCGCTCGGGCCCGGGAGCACGACGTCCCGTTCCTCGGCACCTGCGGAGGACTGCAGTACGCCGTCATCGAGTTCCTGCGCAACGTGGTGGGTATCACGGATGCCTCCCACGCCGAGGTGGACGGGGAGCGTCCGTCCAACGCGGTGACACGCATGGCCTGCAGCATCTCCGGTACCCGGCGCACGATCGAACCGGTGCCGGGTACCCGCTTCGACGAGCTGGTGGACGGCAAACCCTTCGTGGGTACGCACTTTTGCAGCTACGCCCCGACAGGCCCGACGATCCGACTCCTGAGGGACAACGGGATGGTCGTGGAAGCCGTCAACCACGACTCGGGACCGGACGTGCTGCATCTGACCTCGCGGAGATTCTTCTTCCTGTCGCTGTTCCAGCCTCAGATGGGATCTTCCGATCGTCTCCCGCTTCACCCACTGATTGTCGAGTTTCTCGACCAGGCACGGCGAGTCGCGGCAGACCGTCTACACGGGGCGCGGGGCGCGGTGGAAGCCTGACCGCCTCTGACGTGCCCCAGGCTGGGAGCCGACGAGCGTCTGCGGGCAGGTGGCTCGCGTTGGGCCTGGGGGTTGCCTGGCCTGCGGGCTGCCGCGGCCCGCATCGGGTTCGCCTCGGGGCCCGACGCACTCTCCGGCCCGGCTCGGGGGCCGCTGGCCCCTGTCGGAAGCCAGCTCAACGGTCCGGCGAGTCCGGTGAGGTCATGTGTGCCTGATTGAGGCCCCCCCGCCCATCGGCGCGCGTCGTCTCTCGGATTCGGGCCCCCGATTGCTCGAACGTCAGCAGCAGAAAGAGGCCAGCCGGAGGAACCCAAACATCAGCCGGTCCTCTGTGGCGTAGAAGCCTTCGTCAAGTAGGCCACCCAACGCGGCCACCATCTCGCGGGCTCAACCTTGTTGACCAGCACAGCGACGGCGGCGGCCGCGTTCCGGAGCCCGCCCTCGTCGGGCGTGTTCGTGCCGGTGCGGTCGTCCGCCGAACCTGGCGTGTCGGCCCGGGCGCCTTCGGGCGTGAGGGTGCCTCTTGGGCGAGCCCTGCCGTGTCCGGTCCGGCCTGCTGCGACGATCCTTCGCGGGAGCGCGGGTGCGGGTCATCGCCGGCGTGCGTCCCGTCCCGGCCCAGGCACAACTGGGCAGCGAGGTCAGTGCCGCGGCCGTCCCGACGGGGGCGTCCATCCGTCTGTTGCATGGCAGCTGCGCCGCTGCTCGGTCCGGGCCCCCGGGCGAACTTTTTGGCGTAGGAAGTCGGCATGACTGGCTCGGTGGACGTCGGGGACGCCGGGCCGTCGGCTGACTGGCTCGATCTGGGATTCGCGCCGGGTCGCGCACGGGCCTGGGCGGCCGAGGGGTTCGACATCGACGCGGCCGTCGAGTGGGAGGGACGTGGTTTCGAGTCCGGCGAGGCCAGTACGTGGGCCGGGGCGGGCTTCGGGCCGCTGGAGGCGTCGGAGTGGCGCGACGAGCGGTTCGATCCGGTACGAACCATCGAGTGGGCTCGGGAGCCACGTTCCACCCGGAGGGCGCGAGGCCCTGGCTCACGGCGGGGTTCGTGGCGGAGGACGGCGGGCCGGTGGCGCCGGACGGCCGTTTTTCCCGAGCGGTCGTGCCTGCCCGGACGACGGCCTGGTTCCCCGTCCGAGGGCCCGCGGGTGTGTCCGGGAAAGGCGGGAGTGATCGGGACGGCGTTCCCGCGTCGGCCGTGACGGGTTCACGCCCGTGCCCGGACGAGTAGGGACGCGGGCCCAGGGGCCGACGGGCAGGCCTGCGCGTTTCACCGGCTTCCCGGCTCGGCGACAAGGCCCAACAGGTAGCCGGCTTTTCCGCTTTCTGCGGAATAGAGTGCCCGGCGGGGTCCTTATCCATGTGACCCCGCTCGACCGACCGCGACCCGTGGGCACCAGAGAGGACCTCCAATGACGGACTACCCGCAACGCACACCCGTCGGCAGTGCCACTGCGCCGGAGCACCGCACTGGGACGACACGCCGGTCCCGACCCGACGAACGTGAACGCTCGAACAGCATCTGCCCGCAACCGTCAACCTCCAGCCCCGCACCCGGAGAGCCCGTGAACACGACCACCCGCGACACCCGCCCCGCAGACCCCCCGGCCGGTGCCGGGAACACCGACAGTGCCCCCGAGGACGTGGCTGAGCTGGTCGCAAGGGGTCATTGGCGCGACGTCGGGGGGGCCTGGGCACGCCTCGGACACCAGCTGGACATCGAGCTCGCGCAAAGCCCGGCGTCCCGGCACGCCGCATGAAGGAGCGCCGCGAACGCAAGACCGCCACCGAACCAGCGGTCCTGACCCCCGACCTCCTCCGGGAGGCGACCCTGTCCGCGGACCGGATCGGCCCGGTCCGCCGGTACGGCCACCCGGCCGGGAGGCTCCCCGCCCGCGCGGAGAACCTGGTCGTGGCCCGGGAGAGCGTCACCGGGGTCACCGGACTAATGGAAGGCATGATCATGCAGACGCTGAACAAGTACCCGAACCTGCCCGGCAGCCAGAAGCTCGTCGCCGCCGGACTGGACCCGGTCACCCGGCCGGAAGACTTCAGGGCCGAGGTGCTCCGCGCCGGCAGGACCCGAGCCGTCCTGTTCCAGATCGACGGCACATGGTGCCTGTACAGCGCCGGCAGCGCCGCGAACAAGGACGCCGCAGGCGACAACGGCTTCAACGTCGTGCTCCGCGAGGTCATCACCAGGCTCAGACCCGTCAACGTGTACCTGAGCACGTTCTCCAGACTGGTCCGCAGCCCCCACTTCGCCGGGCTACTGATGTCAACGCTTGAGGAGAACGTCCAGACCTTGCACGCGGGCGAGACGCCCATCCAGATGGCCACCCCGTTCGGCCGCGCGATGTTCCAGCTCCTCACCCTGTTCAGCAGCATGGAACGAGACGCCCAGCTCCAACGGATGCTCCTCGGGCACCTCGCGAAGTACCGCAACGGCAAATGGCTGCTCGGCGCGACCAGCGTCCCGATGGGCTTCCGGATCGGCGGTGCGGGCGGACTGGAACCGGACCCGGAAGGACGCGACGCGGTCGCGACGCTGATCCGCGCGCTCGGCGACAAGACCCCGACTGCCCAGAAGATCGACCAGGTCGCCGCACACATCGCCTCCGGCCCGCGGCAGTCCGCCGACCGCACCTGGCACTACCGGCACGGCACCGACGGCACCGCGGACCGCGCCACGGTCACAGCCCTGTCCGGTCAGGCAGCCCCCGACCCCGACCGCGACGAGGACCCCGACAGGACGGAGGGAGACGCCGAGCCCAAGGCCGTCAACCCCTACCTGCGACGGGGCGACGCCCACGGGCCTTGGAACCCGCGACGGCTTGACAACATGATCATCGACCGCTGGTACCGGCTCCTCGACGTCTACGAGCACGGCAGATACACCGTCCTGCACAACAACCCGCTGTCCGGCGTGACCCAGTACGCCGAGTACAAGGTCGTCGAGGGCAAGGGCAGGTACGGCCACATTCCCCTTCACATGGCCGCGCCCCCGCCCGACGGCGGCTGGGCGACGCCGGAGGAGTTCGCCCGGGCCCGCCACCGGCAGGAGGAATGGGCACGTGAGCGCGTTCCGGGCCCGCACGTACGCCGGGCGTACGGCGGGACCCGGCTGCCGTTCCTCGGCCACGGCGGAGGCTGGCCGGAAGGCGACTCCGAGTACCGCCTGCTCGGCAGGCCGGGGAGGTACGAACTGTGGGTACGCCCGCTCGAAACCTCGGACACCGCGCCCGCGCCCCGGCAACGGGGCGGGGTCCGGGTCTCCGCCGGCACGCGCCTGGCCGTCCTGAACGCCGCCGATCTCCACCGGGACGTGTGCGACACGGTCGCCGCGGCGATCCGCGACGGAGTCGACGGACGCCTGGTCGGCCTGCCGAGCGACTTCCTGCAGTCCTACGCCCAACTTGGAGGACAGTCCGCCGAGCCCTCCCGAGGCGAACGGCTCGCAGCCGTCGCAGACCGAACCGCAGAGATCGACCGGAGCATCGCCCGTCTCGGCCGCGCCCTCGACGGCGAGGACGACCAAGAGGAAGCAGCAGACATCAAGAAGCGCCGGAAGGACCTCCGGGCCCAGAAGAGAGCACTCGAGGTCGGCGCCGCCGAACTGACAGCCGCCGCGACCCAAGCCGGCACACGCACCGTCGTCCACGGGCACGTGCAACTCCTGCTCGCCGTCCTCGCCGCCGTCCGCGACGCCGAAGGGCCGCTCCCGGCAGCCGTCGCCACCGACCTCGCGCAGGTCCTGCCCGACATGCGGTTCACGAGCGGCGCCCTGCAGGTGACGTGGCGCTGCGACGTTCTGATCCCGCTCGAGGACGGAAGCGCCCTACGGCTCGGCCCCGTCACCGGAACGGTCTCGAACATCGCATCAGTGGCCGGCCGGAAGGGCGAGGGAATCGCCGACAGCCGGTCCGAGGCAGTCGCGCACGCCCTGCTCACGACCGACCAGGGCCAGATCGCCGTCAAGGGCGGCTGGCAGCGCACCGGACGCACGGAGGTCGACCGCGCCACCGCATGGCTGGAGGGAAGGCACCCCGGCATCCACGCGCGGGCCATTTTGCGCTGCCCGATCCTGGAGACTCGTCGCGCCGTGTGGGACGGGCTCAGTTCGCTGCCGGCACGGGACGAGTTCAGCGCCCACGTCGCCCGCTGCTACCTCGTGCCCGGATCCGACCGCGGCGACAGCAAGTGGCGGTCCCCGACCTTCCTCCGGGACCGGGTCGCTGCTTGGTTCTTGGACCGAGGCGGCTCCGCTCCTGCACCCGTCGCCGCGGAGTACGCCCTCTCGATCGGCGTGTCGGCGACCACATTCAGCAGCTATCGCGGTGTCACGGCCTACAGCCGGATGACGCTCGCGCCCCTGCTCCAGTGGGCCTCCAGCGACTGCCCGCGCGACTGCCCGAGATTCGGCCACCAACCCCGATGCACCAAGCACGGCACGCTGCGCCTGCTGCCGTGCCCGCACGACTGCAACGGTTACCTGTCCATACAGACCCCCGTGCCGGAATGCCCGGACAGCGTCCTATGCGAAACCTGCCTTCGAATGCCAAGCGGTGGGCCGGCCTTCCCCATCGCCTACAAGACCGTCCGGCAGGCAGACGCCGACGCGCGCGACAGGACCATACGCCCGCACTTCCTCGCTCAGCGGCGCCGCAAGCACGGGCTACGGCTCGGCCAGGTGATCCGCGAATGGGCCCAAGGCAGCTTCGACGTGAAGCCCAAGGGCAAGCTCACCAACGCGGTGAACGCCGCCTGGGCCGCCCTCACCGAAGAACAGAAACTGGAGGTACCGGCCTACGCCCAACTGCGGGCACGGGGGGACCGCCAAACCATCACGGAGGCCCAGGTCATTCGAAGGTGGGCGACGTCCGAAGGAATCCCGATCTCCAAGCGAGGCCAGGTGCCCTTGCACGTCCTCACGCTCTGGTACTCCCTCGGCGAGGGGCGACGCAACGGCGTATACGGATACCGCGAGCTCTGGGGAGAGTCCGCCCGTTGACCGCCCGCCAACCACGCCCGCACGAGCCCGCAGCCGTCACACCCCGGCGGCCAGCGACCGGCACGCCGTACCCCTAGCCGGGAGGCCGATTCGACCGAGGCAAGACCTGCCGTCGCGGCGATCCACGCCCGCACCAGGAACAGACCAGAGCGACCGACGACTCCGCTGGCCTACCAACACCCGCTCTCAACCCCATGCGCAAAGCCCGGACGAACTACCAGGCCCAGACTGCAGGGACGGGAGGCCGCGGCGCCGACAGGCACCGAACACCCAAATGACCGCGACACCAAACACCGGGTGACCGCGACACCAAACACCGGGCCAGAGGCCAATCAGGCCAGCTTCCTACGCTGTTTGTGGTTCTTTGCCAGCGCGCTTTGCAAAGTGACTACAGACCATATCATCATTGGTCGCTGTCGAATGACCAGAAACACCGAAGAGCCTGCCGATCCCCATAAGCGCAGGTCAGCAGGTCAATATCGGCGATCGCCTCATCGTCAGAGCATGGTGAGAAACTGGCTCCGCTCCCAGCGACAAGAAACTTACCATGCCGCTTCGCGCCGCGCAAGGGCGCCTGAAGCATTCTTTCAGGGCAGCCGCGTCTCTTCGCGTCGGGCACCAGAGTCTTCATCCGGTTGACCCGGCGACGGCTCCGGGTCGCCCGACACGACGACGCGGAACGTCGCGAGGGCCCCAGCTTCGATCTGCTTGGGGTTGTCGAGGGCCCGCCCGTAGAGGGCCTGGAAGTCATGGCTACGCCAGACGGCAGGCGTTGCATCGGGAGGGGTGCGGTGCGGGGCCGCCGTCGTACTGGGGTGGTGCTCGGTCTGAGGTGGGTGTCCGGGGGATGCATGCGCAGGCTGGTCGGGCATCGCAACACGATAACGACGCGCACCTGAAGTTGGTGAGCCGGCGGGCCGATTCAGGCAAGGTTCGCATTGCTCAGCGAGCCGCACGGCTCCAGATGTGGACAAGGAGGTGACTCCTGGGGGTCCTCCTCAGCCGGTGTTGAGTGACCAGGCGGGAACCGTGCCGTCGTGCTTTCTCGGCCGGTCTGGGCTTCGCCGCCTGCCGGACCTCGAGCCGGCGGTCTGCGGGAGGCGCTGCGGATGGTGTTTGCCTGCTGCCGAGAAGGGGTTCTGGTCAGTCGCACCAAGGCGGTCAACGAACTCAAGAGCCTGCTCGTCGTGGCACCAGAGCAGCTACGCGCGCAGCTGCGCGGGAAGTCGCTACTCGTCCCGGGCGCGTGACTCGAACAGCTTCTCAACGACCTTCGATGCAGCGGCGATCGCCGATAAGTCCGAGGCCATTTTAGGGTCGTCTCAGGTCAACAGCACGGCCACGCTCGGCAGGCGAACGACCAAGTCTTCCAACGACCGCCGGGAACGCTCAGGCTCACCCACCGTCATCAGATTGACCATGCCGCTGTCGCCGGCAGCTGCCGCCTTCGGGATCCATTCCAGCATCAGCTCGATCCGCTGCGGCACAGCCTGCAGGACCTCCAACGCGGAATGAGAGCCGTAGGTCGAAGCAACGAGCTCAAGGCGTTCTGCCGCCAGCTCCCGCCCGATATCCCGCCATAGCGGGACACAGTTCCAGGCGATGAACGCCAGCTCGAGCAGCGGCGTGGTTGGGCCAGCGAGATCCCAGTCGAACACTCCGACGAGATCATCGCCGTTGAAGCAAACGTTGTATGGCGCGATGTCGTTGTGACCGATCAAGGTCCACGGTCGGATCTCGCGGTAGCGCCACGGCCCGGGGTGCTCGAAGGCAGCTACAGCGCGATGGAAGGACTGCGTCCAAGTAACGATTGATTCTATTTGCCCAGTGGTGAGCATTTCGGAGTCGATGTCGACCACTCGACCGGGCAAGAAGGAGAGGATCTCGCGCCCATGGTCATCGAACCCGAGCACGTCAGGGACACAGGTAAGGCGCGGTCCCAGATACTCGAGCAAGGCGTGCACGGCTGGAGTCCACGGTCCGGCGGCGCGCCGAACTGTCTCGCCGACACGCCAGGCGCCACCAACATTGCCGTTGAGTCGTTCTCCGAACTCGCTCATCGCACGTCCACTCCTGGCGCCGGTCTTATCGGGGATTGGAATCGGCCGTCACGGGACTGCGACCGTGTTGCCGGGACGCTGCACAGACGACCCCGAGAACAAGGCGTCCAACATCTGAGCGATCAACCGGTCAAGGCGATCAGACCATATCTGAGGTTGCTGTTCCGCGCGGAAACTGTTCCACATAGTCGAGCAAGACCTGATCGTCGGGCGCACGCACGAAGGGCTCGCGGCCGGCAGGGCGGCCCCGGCTCGGAGACCGCGCGCTTGAACGCGAACCGCAACGCGCTGAAGGCCGCCGTCGGCCACAGCAGCATCCTGGCCAGAGGGGCGGCGCCCGGTCAGCAGGTCCTTGGTGCGCCACCCTCCAGCCGCTTCCGCGACCCTTCTACCTCCCTCGCGCGTAGGCGGACAGGAAAGCCCGCACGCCGGCGTCGGCGAAGCCCTCGAGCTCGTCCTCGCCTGGGGTCTGGTCCTGTCCCAGCAGCATGGCGCGGTTCAGCGGGTGCGACATCACGAGCCAGTTGAAGTGCTGCGCCATTGTGGCTGGGTCGTCCGGTCGAAACGCTCCAGTGTCGATGAGCGCGGAGAAGGCCGCGGCGAGTACGTCGACGGTCCTGCCGGAGCCCAGCCGGATGTAGTCCTGCCCGAGTTGGGGGAACCTTCCGGCCTCGCCGATGATGAGGCGGCGCAGCCGGAGCACCCTGGGTTGCATGACGTTGCGCAGTTGCCGGAGTGCGAACTCTCGTAGATCGGCCTCGAGGTTGATGCTGTGGACGAGTTCGGAGGTGTCGGCGTGTACGACGTCGCTGACGGCTTGAATTGTCGCGGCGACGAGCACCCGGAACAGCGTGTGCTTGTCCTCGAAGTGCTTGTAGACGGTCTGCTTGGAGACGCCAGCGCGCCCTGCGATCTCGTCCATGCTCGCGCCGACGTAGCCGTTGGCCAGGAACGCCGCCTCGGCCGCTTCGAGGATGGCCTTGCGCTTGCCGTCCATGCGCGTGTGCTGAGCGGGCAACGTCGACACCTCCCTGGACGGCACCTTACTGGACGGTCCAGCTTACAGTACTGTACGGTCTAGTCCAGTCGGCAGTGGAAACTGAACAAGGGAGGGCAAGATGACAACCGCCGAAGGGGCGCAGCCGGAGGCCATCCTGGACGGGCTCGGCCTCGGGGAGTCGCCGCGCTGGCACGACGGGCGGCTGTGGTTCTCGGACTGGCCCGCGCACGAGATCGTCGCGCTGGACACCAACGGCACCCGGGAGGTCGTGATGACCGTCAGGGGTGTCCCCTTCTGCTTCGACTGGGACCTCCAAGGGCGGCTGCTCGTCGTCAGCAACGACGCCGGCCGAGCAGTGCTGCGCCAGGAAGCCGACGGAACGCTCGCCACGGTGGCCGACCTGGCTCCGGTTCTTGACAAGCCCTGGAACGAGATCACCGTCGACGGGCGTGGCAACGCCTACGTCAACAGCATCGGCTTCGAGATGATGGACGGGGAGGAGCCGACGCTGGGCGTGATCGCACTCGTGACCCCGGAGGGGAAGGTCCGGGAGGTCGCAAGCGGGCTCGAGTTCCCGAACGGAATGTCGATCACCCCAGACAACAGAACCCTGATCGTTGCTGAGTCCTACGGCCAGCGGCTCAGCGCTTTCGACATCGGCCCGGACGGAGATCTGAGCAACCGGCGTGTGTGGGCCAAGGTCGACGGGTACCCGGACGGGATCTGCCTCGACGCCGACGGTGCCGTGTGGTGCGCCGCAATGACCGGCTGCATGCGGCTTGCCGAGGGCGGCCAGGTACTGCAGTCGTTTGAGCTCGACCGGAGCGCGTTCGCCTGCGCGCTCGGTGGCGAGGACGGCTCCCCCATGTTGTTCATCATGGCCGCCGAGTGGAACGGCCCGGAAGGTTTAGCATCCGGGGCCAAGACCGGTCAGGTCCTTCGGGTCGCGGCGCCGTCTCCGGAGAGCTCGCCTAGCCGTGCCGAGTGACGGCCGCTGGGCCTGACCGCACGTCGCGGATCACAACGTTCGTAGGCCGCGGGCGGGTGCGCTTGCAGGCGCAGGCGTTCGGCAGGCCGGAGGACGAGGCGATCCTTCTGATCGCGGGAGCAACGAACTGCATGCATTGGTGGGCCGACGACTTCTGCCTGGTGATTGCGAATGCTGGCAGATTCGTGGTGCGGTACGACCACAGGGACACCGGATCGTCGAGCCGCTGCGACCCGGGCGCTCCGGACTACGGCTTCGACGACATTGTCGGCGACGCGGAGGCCGTCGCGTCGGCTTTTGAGCTGCACAAGCCGCACCTGGTCGGGATCTCGATGGGTGGGGCCGTCGTCCAGAGGATCGCCGTCGGGACCCCCGGCATGGCGGCGTCGCTGACGCTGATGTCCACAAGCCCAGGGTCGGCGCCCGGACGCGCGATCTACCCCGACCTCCCTCCAGTGTCGCAGCGGCTGAGGGCAGCCTTCGCGACGCAGTCCCCCGAGCAGGACTTCGCCCGGGTGATCGTCTCGGCCCAGCACCTGCTCAGCGGGTCGGTTGCACCGTCGGATGCGGAGCTGCGCGAGATCGCCGAGCTGGTCGCAGCCGAACCCGCGGGCCGGGCCGCCCTTACCACCCACCCCGGGCTGAACCCCGGCGCCGAGTACCGCACGCACCTGCCTCGGGTGGCCACCAGGACCCTGGTCGTTCACGGAACGGAGGACCCGCTCTACCCGTTCGGGCACGCAGAGGCTCTCGCAGCCGAGATCCCGGAGGCGACCCTCCTCCCCCTCGACGGCGTCGGACACCAGTACCCGCCCCGACCGACGTGGCCCGTCCTGATCCCGCGTCTGCTCACGCACACGAGCGGGCCACCGTCCGGTCTGCCCCAGAAGGAAACGCCGGGGATATTGCCTAACGTGACGGCGCTTCGGTCACTGACCGCCGACAGCGAACCCGCCTGCCGTCCGGGTCAACCCTCAGGTTTCGGGGGCGGATGGCCCGGCTCCCGCCTCCAGGCAGGTGCTCGCACGACGATCAAACCCGCCTGACCACGATCGAGCGCCCTCCCGTGGCCGCCCCGCGATGGAGCAGCCCTACTGATCGAGACACCGCCCGCGGCGCCGTACTTGCGAGGCGCTCTTGCGCTCGCCGGGGTCTGGGTCGCCCGCAGGGAACCCCGGAGCCGCGCAGGGGTCTCTACTTCGCGGGAGAGGAAGCCGGCTTAGCGGACGGCACTTCGCCCCGAACGGGCTGCCAGGGTGCGATCGTCGGCCATGCCGAGAACGGAGCTGGCATCCCGGCCGGGCTGCTCAGCCGGGCAACCCGCCGGCGCTCGTACTCATCGGCGGCGCGAGCCCGGAGTGGGTGAGGGAGATCGGGCAGCAGATCGCGGACCTGCTTCCCCACGGGACACACGCCCCCGGTGCCAGGCCACGAGCACGTGGCACCGCCGGACGTTGTAGGACCCATCGTCAGCGGATTCTTGCTGACTCCGTGAACAGTGCTGCGCGAGGGCCGGGTGCCGGCCAGGGCCGCGGGCGGCTAGCTGTGCCGGGCGCTCGCGATCGCTGCGCGGTTCAACGCGTTCATGGCCAGGGCGATCCACTGGACGGCGGCCCGCTGCGTCGGCAAAAGCGCGGTCGGTTGCGCGGTCGCCGAGGCCGTGCTGGTCCGGTGAGCGACCAGGGTCACATCCTCGGCGACCTCGAGCGCGGCCCGCTCTGCGACCGTGAACTGAGCCGAGTCGCGCCAGGCCGGCAGGACTGCGAGGCGGTCAGGCATCTCCCCTGCGGCGAGTGCCTCCCCGCTGTGGAGCTGCAGGCAGAAGGTGCAGCCGTTCAGCTGGGACACGCGGATCTTGACGAGCTCGACGAGCGAGCTGTCCAGGCCTGCCTCGTGCGCGCCTTCGAGAGCGCGCGTTGCCATGGCGAGCATCGCGCGATAGGACGCCGGCTGGGAATCGTCCATCCGCACGGCCTCGCGCTGGGTCATTGCGGCATCTTAGCTAAGCGGCTCGGGCGGCGCGGTCAGCTGAGCTGGTCCCATAGGCCGTGCTCGGTGCAGAAGTGTTCGACCTCACCGAGTTCGGCGTCGGCCTGCTCGGCTGCCGTGGTGGCGTGGCCGGCGACCCACCAGTTGGCTCCGGGGAGCCCGGCCGAGAGGTAGGCCCGGGTTCCTGGTTGCAGGCGCTGCTGGACGTCGCGCGGTGTGGCGAGGACTTCGCCGTGGGTGGGCTCCCACATCAGGACCTGGTCGTCTGCTGCTTCGAGCACGACGGCGTCATACCAGCGGAACACGACCACCGGGGTGGCGTCGGCGGCGGTGGCCAGGGCAACCAGGTGTCCGGGTGAGACCCGCTCGACGCGCGGGGTCGGGAACGCCCTGGCGTACCGCGCCCACGTGGGGCGACCCTCGATGAGGACCTCGCACGCGTCCTCCTTCGATCGCAGCACGAGGCCGCGGCGCAGCCGCGCTTGGTCGCCGGCGGTGCGGGAGGCGGGGCCGGTGCCGCCTCCCGCACCGCCGGCGCTCACCTCGCGGCCGCCGAGATGATCGACAAGGAAGTGTTCAGCGCTCTCGCGCTCGAAGGCCGGCACGTGCGCGTGGCCTCCGGGGTTGACGTGCAGGCGCTTCTCGCTGGAGCCGAGCGCCGCGAACAGCGCCAGGGCGTCGTCGCGGGCGACCAGCTGGTCGTCCCACTGCACGACCAGCTGCACCGGCACGGCGATGCGGGCCGCGTCGTCGACCAAGCCGTGGGAGCCCACCAGGCCCAGGACGGCGCTGGTGATCCGCGGCTCGCTCGCTAGCAGGGGCACGCCGATGGCCGCGCCCAGGGAGAACCCGACGAAGCCGACCGAGGCTGGGGCGTGGCCGTCGTCCGCCAAGGCGTCGAGCACCGCCCGCCACTCCGGGACCGCCTCGGCGGCGATCTCGGCGTTCAGCCGGGCGACCGCGGCCGCCCTCGCGCCCCCGGCCATCGCGGCGGGCAACGCGGCGAGGCCGGCCGCGAGTTGCGCGGAGCGCGCTCGCCCGCCGTGGCCGGGGGCGTCCAGCGCCACCACGGTGAACCCGCAGCTGCCCGCGTAGCGGCGGCCCCGCGAAAGCACCGCGGGGTGGGCGGCGTGCTGCCCGCCGCCATGAGCCAGTAGCACCAGCGGGCTGGAAGGCCCGCCCGGGGACGGCGAGAACAGCACGCCGGGCACGTCCCTTAGAAGGAAACGGCGTTCACGCACACCGTCGGCAACGGTGTCGGTGTTGGGGAGAAAGTCCATGTCGGGGCCCTTCGGAGTGTGGAACGGCACCCCGGCGCCCACCGACGTCAGCTCACGCAGACCTCAAGGCGAGGACGGGACACCGAGCGGGATCCAGCTGGCACCGTTCTCACCTCCTCGAGTTGACGCTGGCGAACGTACACCCGGCAACGCTCGACGCTGCCGCGTGTCAGGTGCCGCAAGCCGCAGCCGGCCGGTCAAAGCGACCCGCCCCGGATAATGAGCGCTCGGCGGGTCAACTGCGGCCGGTCCGCAGAGCTCGGGCGACGTCTGAGCGGCCGTTGCGCTCCGCAACACCCGCTGCGTGCTCCCAGTCGTAGGTGACCTCCCGGAAGGCCACCTTCCACGGACCTGTGCCGTCGTCGACGACGGCGTACCTCGCGTGTGGGGTGCCGGCCTCCATCACGTGCGGGTGCGGCTGGTCGTCCGCGTAGGCCGGCCAGCCAACGCTGCCGGGATTGACGACCGTTGCGCCCGTCGGCAGTCGCATCGCCCGCTGCAGGTGGGTGTGCCCGCACAACAGCAACGGCCGATCGGATTCGTCGCCCAGCCGGTGCAGCACCTCGCCGTGGGTGGCGGGGCGGGCACCGTCCTCCTCCACGGTTTCGAGCAGGTAAGTCAGGTCGTTGGTGGGCGAACCGTGGAAGGCCAGGACACCGTCGGCGACCTCAAGCGTCAGCGGCAGCGACGCCAGCCAGGCTCGGTGCACATCGGTGATGCTGTCGTGCGCCAGCCGGTCTGAGGCGCTCATCCGCTCGGGCGGGACGGTGAGCACCTGCCGCTCGTGGTTGCCGCGGACCGTCGGCAGGTCAAGGGCCAGCAGCCGGTCGCCGGTCTCGCGGGGCTGCAGGCCGCCTGACAGCAGGTCGCCCAGGTTCACCGTGACGTCGACAGACCGGCCTGCTATGTCACTCAGCACGGCCTCCAATGCCCCGAGGTTGCCGTGCACGTCCGACAGCACCGCGATCCGCATAGGGCATCCTCCCGCACGTACGACCAGTTCCGCTTCACGATCCCCTTGTGAAGCCGTGGGTCCAGGTGCCACGGCTCGCGCTTGTGCCCGGTCAGGGGACGGCGGTTCAGCTGGGTGTGCTGGCGCGTCGCTGGTTGTAGAGGCGCAGTGACCATAGGTAGCTGGCGGCGGCGATGGCGAGGCTCCAGGCGATCGCGACGGCGGCGTGGTTGCCGGCGGGGGTGTCGGTGAGCAGGCCGCGGACGGTCTCGGTGACGGGGGTGAAGGGCTGGTACTGGGCGAACTGGCGCAGCCCGGTGGGCATGGTGGTGGTGGGCACGAAGCCGCTACCGAGGAAGGGCAGCAGAGTCAGGATCATGGGGGTGTTGCTGGCGGTCTCGACGCTCTTGGCGGCCAGCCCCAGCGCGACTGCCAGCCAGATCAGTGCGACGGCGAACAGGGCGAGGACCCCGGTGGCGGCCAGCCACTGCGCCGGGCCGGCGCTGGGGCGGAAGCCGAGGGCGATGGCGATGCCGGTGACGATGGCCAGGGCGGCCGCGGTTTGGATGAGGCTGCTCAGGACGTGCCCGGTCAGGACGGCGGCGCGGGCGATGGCCATGGTGCGGAACCGGTCGATGATGCCGCTGGTCATGTCCATCGCGACCAGGATGGCGGTGCCTTGCACGCCCGCGGCGATGGTCAGCAGCAGCAGGCCGGGTACGAGGTAGTTCAGGTAGTCGCTGCGGCCGCCGCCTACGGCGAGGCCGGCGCCGAGCTGGCCGCCGAAGACGTAGACGAACAGCAGCAGGAACACGACGGGGAACCCGATCAGGATCAGCGTCATCGACGGGTAGCGCAGCTGGTGTTTGAGGCTGCGGCGCAGCATGGTCACGGTGTCGGCGACGGTGGTCGTCATGGCCGCGGCGCATGGTGGGTGGTGGGGGTGGGCTCGGCGGCGGTGTGGCCGGTGACGGCGAAGAAGACGTCGTCGAGGTCGGGGGTGTGCAGGGACAGGTGTTCGACGGGGATGCGGGCCTGGTGCAGCTGGTCGAGCAGGCCGCGCAGGGTCTGGACGGTGCCGTCGGCGGCGACCTGCAAGGTGAGCTGGTCAGGGTCGGAGTCGGCGGCCGGGAGCAGCGCGGCCGCGGCGTGCAACGCATCGGGCTCGGTGAAGTGGAGCTGGATGTGGCCGGCGTTCGGTAGCTGGGCTTTAAGGTCTGTTGGGGTGCCTTCGGCGGCGATGCGGCCGTGGTCGAGGACGGCGATGCGGTCGGCGAGCGCGTCGGCTTCCTCGAGGTGTTGGGTGGTGAGCAAGATCGTCACCCCGTCGGCGACGAGCTCGCGGATGATCTGCCACATGGTGCGGCGACTGCGGGGGTCGAGCCCGGTGGTGGGCTCGTCGAGGAAGATCACCCGTGGTGTGCCGACCAGCGTCATGGCCAGGTCGAGGCGGCGCCGCATCCCCCCGGAGTAGGTCGACAGCGACCGCTCCGCGGCGTCGGTCAGGTCGAACCGCTCCAGCAGCTCGCTCACCCGCCGCCGGCCGCGCTCGCGGCTCAGGTGGCGCAGGTCGGCCATCAGCTGCAGGTTCTCCCGGCCGGTGAGCAGGTTGTCCACTGCGGAGAACTGGCCCGTCACCCCGATCACGGCGCGCACCCCGTCCGGGTCGGTGGCGACGTCGTGGCCGTCGACCGCCAGGTGCCCGGCGTCCACCGCGAGCAAGGTGGACAACGCCCGCACCAGCGTGGTCTTGCCTGACCCGTTGGGCCCGAGCAGGGCGGTGACCGTGCCGGCGGCGACGGACAGGTCGACGCTGTCGAGCACGACGTGCTCACCGAAGGACTTGTCGACACCGCGGGCGGTGATCATCGGCTGACCCGGAAGGGTTGTCATGGGGCTGCGTGTCCTTCCCTACGGGCGAGGGAGTCGTCGGGGAGCCGGCCAGAGGCGCGCAACGCCTCGCGGTGCTGTGTCCACTCCTTCTCCAGAGCAGGGAGCCGGTCGACCAGGAACTCGGCGAACGCGGCCATCTCCAGCAGCACCGCCCGGCGGGCCGGCGGTGCGTCGGCCAACGCGGCCAGGCCCTCCCGGGCCAGGTCGGCCTGCTCCTGGTACTCCGAAATGTCGAAGCCCGTTGCCCGCGGCGAGGACATGTCGATGCGGACCCGGTCCATGCGCTCCCCGGCGGCGCGGGAGCGTCGCACGATCCCCAGCGTCGTCTCCAGCGTGTTCACGGCGCCGGCAATCGCGCTCCGACTCGCCAGCAGCGCCTCGGCCAGCTCGGCGATGCTCTGCTCCCGCGGCTCGCACACCGCGAGGTAGCCGATCAGCCGGCCCACCATCGGCGCCATCCCATAACGGCGGGCGTAGAACCGGCCCGCATGGTCGGCGAAAGTCAGCTCGGCATCGCGCGGCATGCACCACAAGGTAGCGTCACATCTGAGATCACACCAATCCGTGTCATCCCAGTAGGACGTGAGACAGGAGTTGTCTGGGTTGGGGATCCTGCAGCGGTACGGGTCGTCCCGGCTCTATGGCGGGCTGTCGTCGTGCCGGCGACGGCTCCCGGGTGCTCGGGATGCGTGCCACAAGGACATGTCTCTAGTGGCCATCTTGATCGGGTTGCCGGGCCGGACCCATGGCGCTCGTTGCGCTGCCGCGCACGCTCGCCTGCGTTGCCGCGCGCGAGCACGCGCGACTACCCGCCCCGGGTGCCTTGCTGGGTCGACACCAATCAGCCCGACGCGGTCGCGGCCGCCGAGTTCCACTCCGGCCTCTTCGGGTGGGAGACCGAGGACGGGATGCCGCCCGACTCGGGTCAGAACTACTTCATGGGCCGTCTCGGCGGCCGGGATGTCGGGGCGGTCTCAGGGCCGTTCAAGACGACCTACCTCAGCGTGGCGAACGCCGACGATGCCGCCGGCCGTGTGCGCGACGCGGGCGGGCAGGTGATCACGGAGCCGTTCGTCGTCTTCGGCGCGGGGGCGCATGGCCGTCTGCTGGCCCCGAGGCGCGGTCTTCTGCCTCTGGCAGGCGGGGCGGAACCGCGGCTCCGCCGCGGTCGACGAGCACGGCGCGGTCAACTTCAACAACCTGCACACGGACGACCTGGAGGGGGCGAAGGCGTTCTACGGCGCGGTGTTCGGCTGGGCGACGATCGATGTTGGCGCGCCCATGTGGACGCTGCCCGGCGACGGCGACCACCTGGAGCAGATCAAGCCGGGGACGCGCGCGAGCTTCGAGGAGATGGGCGCCCCGGAGGGGTTCATCGACGTGGTGGCGGCGGTGCTGCCGCGCTAGGGCGGCCCGGGCGCGCTGGAGCGTCACGTTCGCCGTGGACGACGCCGACGCCGAGCAGGCGCGCCGGCTCGGCGGTTCGGTGCTCGCCGAGCCCCAGGACGCGCCGTGGGTGCGCTTCGCGGTGCTCGCCGCCCGGCCGGCGCGGCCTTCACCGCCAGCCAGTTGGTGCCGCCGGAGGACTAGATGAGTGAATCGACGGCCGGGGTGGTCGTGGGGGTCGGGCCACAAGAGCAGGCGTCGAGGTCGGCCGTGCCCTGTCTAGCCGTCGACCCAAGGGCGACAATGGTCGCCGAGCTCGACCTGCCGCCCACGACGATGGTCTGCGTCGCTCCTGCCCGAACGGGCGAAGAACGCCCGCAGGAGGCGCCCTGCACGGGACGAGTTATCCCCGGATCCGGTTGCGGTTATGGTTCCGCCCGCCGCCGTGGGCGCTGAACAACGCAGGTCCGACCACGACGATCAAGACAAGGACGAGTGCGCAGATGGTCACGACGGTGGCGTTGAATCCAGTGGCGAACAGGACGATCACGTACAGGACTCCGGCGATCGGGACCACCGAGCTGTAGTAGCGACCGCGCGTCATCTCAGGCGCAAGGCCTCCCGTCAAGACTGCCTTCGAAGGACCAACTGTTGTAGTAGCAAGCACGCCACAAGCCGCTCGTTGACCGTGAAGCCACACGTTGACCCCGATTAGGACAGTGCCTAGGAAACGTCAGTGTCTGACGTTGACCTGCTGGCGTGGACTCCACGGTGTTGCCGACCGTGAGGTTGTCCGGTGGTCAGCAGTTCGTCCAGTCCGAGGCGGGAGGATCTGCGGGGCGCTCAAGGATCTGTCGGCGCGAGCGCCCCAGGTTGACGCTCATACGCGTAAGTGGCGCAGTTCTCGCAACGCTGTCTGGCCGACACCGGGATGGTGATCTTGTCCGGTAGAGGATGGCGGCTGCCGGGACGATGGGCGAGCGGTTGGAGTTGAGCGAGCCCGGCCTCCTCGCGTTGGGCCACGGGGCGAACCTGGCATTCTGGCGCCATGACCATCGCGTCCGCCGTGATCGGGTTCGCCGTCGTCGCCGGGCTCCTCACCGTCGTGCCCGGGCTCGACACCGCGCTCGTCTTGCGCGCTGCCCTCACCCACGGCCGCGCCTACGCCTTCGCCACCGCATTCGGCATCAACTCCGGCGCGCTGGTGTGGGGCGCCGGCGCAGCCGCAGGCGTGTCGGCCCTGTTGACGGCATCCGCCCTGGCGTACACCGGCCTGCGCCTGGTCGGCGCCGTGTACATGGTCTGGCTCGGGGCGCGCCTGCTGCGCTCTGCCGTCTCCGGCTCACACAACGCAGAGCAGGCGTCCTCGGTCCCGCCCACAGAGACGCAGTCGAAGGTGGGGCTCTGGCACGGTTGGCGCCGAGGCTTCCTGACCAACCTGCTCAACCCCAAGATCGGCGCGTTCTACGTCGCCGTGCTGCCGCAGTTCCTCCCGCCGGGGGTGCCGCCCCTGGGCATGGGCCTGCTGCTGGCGCTCGTGCACGACGTGCTCGGACTGGTGTGGTTCACCGCGCTGATCCTGGCGGCCTCCACGATGAGGCGAGCTCTGCACCGCCCGGCCGCGCAGCGGGCCGTCGACGGAGCGACCGGCACAGCTCTCATGAGTTTCGGCATCAAGCTGGGCGTGTCCTCCCGGTAGCCCGAGACCTACTCCACCAACCCGGAGGCGTTCCGTTCGGGATAGGCTTGTGGACGGGTCATCCGCCCTCGCTCCTGGTCGATGGCAAGATGCTAACCATGGCTGATCATGGACCTGCGGTCGATGAACGACACCCCGCTGACGTCGTCAACGCCATGGTCGACCACGTGCTCGAGCTGGCACAGACATGGCCACGCTGGGACGGCACGCCGGTCGCGGTCTCGGTCGAGGGTGAGCAGCCACGGACCTACACCCCGCACAAGGCAGTGCGGCGTGTGGCCGACCACCTATTGGACCACCTTGCCGAGCTCGAGGCGCGCGTTGCCGGACGGCCCACCGAGCCGGATGCCTGGCACGGTTCGATGATCACCACACCCGCGGACCTGGCCCCGTTCACCGGGCAGGATCTGGACGAGGCCCGAAGCCGGCTACGTCGCCTCACCCAGATCTGGGACGTGCGCCTGCGCGCCTTGTCCGCCGAGCAGCTCGACGCCGCCGACGGCAGCACCTGGAGTCTGCGCCAAGTGGCCTTCCACGTCACCGAGTCCGCCTTCTACGCCGACTCCGTCGGCGCCCTCTCCGTGTAGCTGCCGGTCCTAGCTGTCGATGGGCCCACGAGACGACAGCCTCCTGTTACTGACCTGTGCGACCGTCGATGCACTCGCGCAACAGATCGGCGTGGCCGACGTGTCGCGCGTACTCCTCGATGAGGTGCACGATGATGTCGCGGATCTCTACTACGTTGCCGTGGACCTCGACGCAGTTGTCGAGGTCGAGGTAGGCGTAGACCTCCTGAGCGTGAATGACCTCGCTACGCCAAGTCGTCCACGCGTCTGCGACGACCGCGTCGTCGGCTACAGCCAGGTTGAAGTCCAAGTCCGGGTCGCCGCTGGTGCGGTAGAGGCGGGGAAGCTCCGCTTGACCCTCGAGCACCCTGCGCGTCCAGGAGTGCTCGACCCGCGCAAGGTGACGGGTCATCCCGAGCAGCGACATCGTCGAGGGCGGCACCGACCGCGTGGCTAGCTGCTCGGCGGTCAGTCCCTCGCACTTCAACTCGAAGGTCATGCGGTAGCGATCGAGGTACTCCGCGAGGACGGCCTTCTCACCCTTGCCTGGCGGGAGTGCCTCTCGTGGGTCATCGGAACTGTCGAGCCACGTGCCGTTGAAGTTCATTGGCTGAACTAAGCAGCACGTCTGCAACTGCGCAACACGCTTTCCACGGACCTCGACCCAAGTCCCGGTCAACGACCCTCTGAGACCGAGATGGGGTTGCCGGACGCGTCGCTCCGGCAGGCCAGACGGTGCTCTGGGAGGCTCGCTGGGTGCAGACAGCTCTCGTTTGGCCGGCGCCGGAGGATCTGAGCGGACTCGTCGACTTGGGCTACGCCGTTCGTATCGGTGTTTCCACGGCGGCTGTGGTCCCTGACGCGCGGGCTGGGGTGGTCTGGCTGAGCGATGGGACTGTTCGGGTTTGCGGCCCGGAGAGCCATCCCTGGCGGGCCGGGCGGTACGGCGTGGACGTCGTCGGGGTCCGGCTCAGCCTCGGTGCCGTACCCGCAGTCCTGGGTACCTCCGCACTGGGGCTGGTGGACCGCCGGGTTCACCTGCAGGACGTGTGGGGTGAGCCAGCCGTCGGGCTGGCCGAGCGGATGACCGCCGCCGCCGGGTCCGCCGACCGGCTCTCGGTGCTGCTGGAAACGATCCGCTCCCGACGCTCCGCCAGCCCGGGCGTAGACCCCCTCGTCCGGGTCCTGGCCCGACGGCTGGCGCTGATGGCGGTGCCGGTGCATGTGCTCGCCGCGGAGGTCGGCCTCTCGGAGCGGCAGCTGCGCCGGCGGTGCGAGACGGCGTTCGGTTATCCACCGTCCGTGCTTGGTCGACTGCTGCGGCTGCAGCGCTTCCTACGCTCGGCGAGCGCCGCCACGCCCGGGTCGCCGGGTTTGGCCGTGCTCGCGGCGGCGTCCGGGTACGCCGACCAAGCGCACCTGGCCCGGGAAACCCGCACCCTCACCGGTCGCGCGCCGTCGGCGTTCCTCGCCGCGCCGACCCGCCGGACCGCTCGGATGGCCGATCCGTTCAAGACCTGACGGCGCTGCGGTTCCTAGCGTCCGGATACCCCGAGGACCGCGAGGAGCCCAGTGACGCAACCAGACGAGATGATGACCCGGATCGGCCACGGCATCGAGCTCAGCCAACGCGGCGACCGCGACCAAGCCCGGCGGCTTTTCGCGGACCTTTGGGAGCAGGTCGAGCCGCAGGGGGACGCCTTCCACCGCTGCGCGCTGGCACACAGCATGGCCGACGTGCAGGACGACCCGCACGAGGAACTCGCCTGGGACCTGCGGGCTCTGAAGGCCGCAGACCTGGTGAGCGACGAACGAGCAGCCCAGGCCGGTGTCCGCAGCCCTGTCGCGGTCTTCTACCCCTCGCTGCACCTCAACCTCGGGGAGGTATACCGCAAGCTCGGGGACCCGCAAGCCGCCCGCCGGCACCTCGACCTCGGTCGAGCGGCGGCCGGAGCGCTAGGACAGGACGGCTACAGCGACATGATCAGGCGAGGGCTCCAAGGTCTTGAGCAGCGGCTCTCGGCAGGTTGACCGTGCCGGCTGCGGACGGCGAGGCCGGGCGGCTTCTGCTCGGTGAGCTGCGCCCGGACAAGGTAGGCAACACACATGCCCGACTCCGACCGCCCGGCACCGTTGCAGCAGGCCGGCGGCCTGCTGAGGGACCTGGGCCATCCGCCAGGGCCGAGGCCGACGAGGACCCGGATGCGCGCGGACGCGGGGTCGTCGGTGCCAGTGCCGTGACCCAGCGTGGCGAGCAGCACCAGGCCGGCCCTGCGGCCGGGGCGGCAGGACCGACCCGGGCCGGGTCACGGTCGGCTGCGCGGCGCCGCGCTGCAGCTCCGGCACGCGCTGCCCCGGCACCCTGGTCACTCCCCCGGCCCGATACCTCGCGACGTCGCACGGCGCACCGAACGAGGTCGGGTAGCTGCCCGGTCCCGCGCCTATCCCGTCATCGCGGCCACGGCCGTCCCCCGACGTCCGGGGTCTGCCGGGTGGCGTCGCGGGGGCGCCAGGCCCGGTCGGGCTCGAACCAGTCGATGCTGTCGGTGCACCGGCTGCGCAGCAGCCCGGGCGCCACATGAGGACGCCGACGACCTGCGCCCGCTCAGGAGGTGCCCATCGGCTCGGCCAGGCCGGCTCGGGGCCCGGCGGCCCGGTCCCGGCACGCCGTCGGGTCCGCCCGCCATCTCGGGGGGACGGGGCCAGGAACCCGGCGGGGCAGCCGCACGACGGCCCGGGCGCCGAGCCCGTCGGCCGTCGGACCCCGAATGCCGGCGGTCCCGTGCCTGCCGGGTACCGGCGGCCGTCACTACACCGCCTGTCCTACCGTCGGCGTGGCTGGCCGGCCGTTGAGGTGCCGCCACAGCCAGGTGGCGGCGTGCCGGTCGACCGTCGCGGCGTGGGGGGCTGCGGCGCCGCCGTGACGCCCGGCTCGTCGGCCAAAGCGTGCGACGACGACCAGTTCGACTCGGGCACAATCGTCGTAGCGGCCCGCGAGCGTGGCTTCAGCCGCCGCGCCCGCTCTAGGTAGCCCTCTGGGTCGTCCTGCGCCCCGACGACGAGCTGGACCGCCGGCTGCCCGGCCGACAGCAGGCGATCGGCACGTACGACGCGGCCCAGCCGGGCGGCGACAGCGACGCCGGTCCCACGGGTAGGTGACGCCGAACCGGCGGCCGGCGGCGTCGACGGCAGGGCGCAGTTGCACCACCATCGGACTGACCAGCACCGCCGCGCGGGCGTGGATGCCGCGCCGGGGTCGGTCAGGACGAGCTGCGCGACGGCGGCACCCATCGACGGTCCAAGTAGGCCCAGCGGTGCGGCTCCCAGGGCGAGCCTGCTGTGCAGCTCGGCGAACGCGGCCGGGAACTCCTCGGTGCCCTGTACGGCGATCGGGCCCTGTGCGTCGAGCACCGCCGCTGCCTCACGCGCGGCGCCGGCCTGGGCCAGGGGCTCACCGCTCGGTTCGAGAGCCGGATAGCCCGGCGGTGCCACGTGTCCGGGGCCCAAATGCCTATCAAGCACATCGTCTGCGCCGCCGAAGTTTGCGAGGAAGCCTTCCGCGGACGTGAGCGGCCAATGGTGAGGAAGGCGATTCCGTGCGGCATCAGCCTTCGCCGGCATCAGGTGAGAAGACGTCCGCCTCGGCGTCTGGAAGGTTGATCTTCGAGGTTGCAGCGAGCGCGGTGCTGCTGGGGCTGCTCGCGTTCCCACCGCACCGTGAACTCGAGCCCTGGCCGCTGCAAGCCAGCCTCGTGCTCGCGTTCTGCGTTGGCGTCCTGGCGGCCACACACTGTCGTGTCGCAGGAACAGCGACGCCGAACACGGTGGTCATCGAGGCATCGGCGGTGTTCCTGATCCCGGCTGCTGTTCTGCTCGCCCCGGTCGCGGCGCCCTTCCTGTGTGCGGCCTGCCAGTGCTGGTTCCACTGGGTCGTGCCCGGAAGCGAGAAGCGCCGTCGCATCGACATGACGCTGCAAATGGCGCCGCCGTACGCAGCCGCGTCGGTTGCAGCCCATGTGATCGGGCACCGCGTGCCTGTTCCACTTGGTGCGCTTCTGGCCGCAGCGCTCTACTTCTCCTTGAACGCGGCGGCCGTCTTCAGCTACAGCAAGTTGTACTTGAGGCGCTCGTTGCGATGGGCGTTCGGAAACGGTTCGGTCTGGCTGATTGACGGCGTGATCGCCCTTTTCGGTGTCCTTGTGACGAGCGCAGCCCGCGACCAACCGTGGGTGGCCATAACGGCGGTGCCCGTCTGCTGGCTGTGCCAGTATGCCCTGCTGCGCCCACAGCTCGAGACCCAGCTCGACGTCGACGCGAAGACCTCGCTGCTCAACGTCCGCGGGCTGACTCGACGAGGACGAGCCTTCACGGAAGCAGCCATGAAGGTCGGGGGCTCGATGACGGCTCTCATGATCGACATCGACCACTTCAAGCAGATCAACGACACGTACGGTCATCCTGCGGGCGACGAAGTTCTCATCGAGGTCAGCCAGCGCATACGCGCTGCACTCCGCGACGAGGCTGTTGCAGGCAGAGTGGGGGGTGAAGAGTTTGTCGTGCTGCTTCCCCGCGTACCGCTTGTGGACGCAGCTCGGGCCGCCGAACGGCTCCGATTGGGCGTGGCCGCAACCCCGGTCCGGACAAATCGAGGTCAAGTCACTGTCACGGTGAGCATCGGCTGTGCCGCTCTGCGACTGGGCGGGGACGTGGCAGCGCCGGACACCCTGTACGACATGCTACTGGCCGAAGCGGACGTCGAGCTTTACGCCGCAAAGGCGGGGGGACGCAATCGCGTCGGCGCTGAACCCGTCCGACAGACTCAGAGCAGCGAGATGTCGCCGCCGACCGCGACGTGATCCGAGGCCGATCGATTCGTTCACAACGCCTCACGAACCAGGCTGGCAGCTAGGTGAGTTCGGTGACCGCAAGGCGGAGACCCACGTCGAGAGTAGGCAGGCTGCGCAGGTGTCCGTGCGCCCGGTCCCACGCGCCGGAGGTGAGGTCGCGGGCGAGGCGAGCGACCGCGGCGGCTTCCCGCTCGTCGTTCATGCGGGCGAACCCACTGGTGGCGGCCCGCGCGGCGGGGTCCAGGACCGCCTCCGGCCGGCTCCAGAAGGCCAGGAGAAAGCCGTCGGTGCAGTCGCGGGGCACCGGGACTTCGACGACGCGAGTCGGACCGAGCGCGGCTGTCAGATGCGCGAGGGTGGGGAAGTCCCGGCGGTCCTGGGCGAGGATGTCCGGGAGGTAGTCATCGAACAACCACAGGCCCGCCTCGACCTCCGGGTCGATGGTGAGCAGCACAACCCGCCGACGGGCGACCCGGACCAGTTCGGCCAAGCCACGACCCGGGTCCGCCCAGTGGTGCACCGTCAGCACCGCCATCGCGGCGTCCACGGTGCCGTCGGCCAGCGGAAGGCTCTCAGCCACACCGAGCACGGCCGGTGCCAGGGCCGGAGGGCGCTGCCTGGACATTGCCGTTGACGGCTCGATCGGGATCACCGGGCGATCAGCGGGCTCGTAGGAGCCGGTGCCGGCTCCTACGTTGACAACGGTCCGGGCGTCGCCCAGGGCGGCGTGAACGGCGGCAGCGATTCGCGGGTCGGCCCGCCGGTAGTCGGCGTAGCCGTGGCCTATCGCGTCGTACCGGACACCGCCGGAGGCCATCGCTGTCACCAGGGATTTCAGCTGCGCCCAGGAGGCGAAGCCGTGCTCGCGAGCGATGACGAGCTGAGCGGTGGCAAGCGCTGGGGGCAGACCGGACGCTTGCGCTTGCAGTCGGGCGACGGCGTCGGCCTCACCTGCTTGAGCCTGGAGCAGGAGGTGCTTGGCCTGACGGCGCAGGTGCTCGAGGTCGGGATGCGCCGGAAGTGCAGAATTCATCGCAGGACCACCTTCCCGGTCGCTCGACGCGTCCGCGGGTGGTCGAGCTCAGGAGGGCGGGAACAGCAGGTCAGGCCCGGCTCATCCGGGGTGGGCGTGCCGCCCGATCTGCGGACCAGACGCGGCCCCGGCCGCGCAATCGCAACCTACCACGGTCGTCCCTAGGACTGTGGCTTGCGGCAGTGGTTGCCGTGGTCATGCACTTTAACGCGCCACTCACCAGCTCACTCGGCGGCCGAGGCACCGTCCACGGCCTCGCGCGGCGGTGCGCCGCCGGCGCTCGTTGCGGGTGTTTGCCGGCGATCAAAGACGTCCGCGATCGCTTGTTTGTGGACCAGTATCGGTTCGCGCGGTCGATGGACCTGATGCGGACCGATGCGGACCGTTCGTCTTAGCTCGCAGCGGTAGTCGGCATGTTCTTGCTCGCGCCGACTGGCACGTCAGGGTCAGGTCCCGCCGACGAGGGTGCCGCGGGCGGCTCGACGAGCTCGCCCATTACCTGCTCGTCTCCGACCGCAAGGTCCGGACCGGGTTCGCCGAACTGCTCTTGGACCTGGTTGCCCGGGGCAGGGCCGCCGAGCCGATCGTGCTCGCGGCGACGCAGAAGCCGGCGCACGACGTGATCCCGGCCGCGCTCAGAGACCTTTTCGGGATTCGCTGGGGTTGCGGTGATGGCGCTCAGCAGGGTTCCGACACGTCCTCGGCTCGGGCTGGGCCTCAGGTGGACAGTCGGCCAGCACGATCGACCCGGGGCGCTCCGCGTCGGCTACCTGCTGCATGAAGGCGGCAGTCCGACCCGGCCCCGTAGTCACTACCTCGCCTCGTCGGCTGGCCAGGCAGAGGTCATTCGCGAGCAGTCGGCAGCGGAGCCGGTAGACGCACGCGACGGCAGTGCCGTAGGACCTCGATGAGAAGCAGCGGTGTGCTGAGAGCCCGGAGCGTTCCGGCAATCCCCTGGATGAGGCTAGAGGTCTGAGCGGTTGGTGCGGGGCGGGGCGGGACGGGACCTGCACGCCCTGTGACCTGCACAGCTCGCGGGCAGCATGCACCGTGTCGTGGGGCGTCGGGTAGCTGGTCACGGAGGGGTCGGCGCCGTTCCGGACGTCCACGGGACGCGGTAGAACCCGCCGCGGGCCACCGCCGGACGCCGTGATTGCCGCACTTCGCGGCCAGCGTCAGACTGCCAGCCGACGGCGCGACGGGCCGTCGCAGTCCGCCCGCATCGCCGCAGACCCCGGAAGCGAACTGTGCACGCCACGGCCACGCGTGGCGGCGCGGCGCGCGCATCTGGCCGTACGCCACGAGAACACCACCGCCGTGTGCTCCGTCCGCAATCGATCGCCGGGCACCCCCACGCAGCCCGCACCCCCGTCCAGACGGCCGGCAGCGCCTTCGCCTGCGTCAACCTCGCCAGGGCCAGGAAGAGGGACCGCGCCGGCAGCACCCACGTGGTCAATGCCACCCGCCCTACGCAGATACCGATGACCATTAGCGTGTGAGCATGACCGCGGAGATGGTCGCGAAGCGCCCGACGACAGCCGCACCTCGGCGGCGCGCTCGGAGCGGCGTTCGCGCGCCACGCGCTCGACCAGGGTTGGACCGTCGCTCACCCCGCCGACCGCGGAATCGCCGTGTCACCGCCGGGTGTCCAGGCCCTTGCCCGGCTGCTGGGCCCGGGCGTACGCAAGGCTGCGGCAGCGGCCTGCCCTCCGATCGACCGTTCGCCGACTGCCTGACGAGGGCTTCCGACCGGCGGCCCAGGGATGCGCGAGCCGGCGGCCGCGGCGGCCGGAGAGCCGCGTTCGCAGCCCGGGTTCGGAGGCGAGGCCGCCGCTACGAAGTGACCAGGCGTTGCAGCGCGACGTAAGAGAAGTCCGGGCCGCCGGGCGACCGGCTGGCGCCCGCGGCCGCGGCCGCATCAAGCGCGGCGGCCAGGGCCCGGCGGTAAAGACTCACCTGGTGAAGGCTGATGCGCTCGCGCTCGCGCCCCGCGCTGATCTCGTTCTTCAGCCGGTGACGAACGGTCGGGCCTCGCCCGCGCCCGGAACGGGTTCGAACCGTCCCCCCGGGGGTCGCCGGGGGCCGTCCCGCAGAGCGCCTAGCGGACACCTTCGGCGAGCTTTTGCTCGATGTGCGAAGAGAGGTCCACGTTTAGGAGACGGGCCAGCACAGCTGCCGAGATGACGACATCAGCGAGCTCCGCACCCACATCCTCGGGGCCCGCCGGCTGCCGGGCGTGGCCGACCACCCGTCTCAACTGTTGGATCGCCTCTCCGACTTCCTCGGCAAGCATCAGACCGACGAGCGTGGCTGCGCCGTCACCGTCCCGCCGGCGGATGGCCTGCGCGATCGCATCAAGGCGTTCGTCGTTGATCACGGGTCGAGCCTGCTCCTTCCGGCACTTGTGAGCAACGGGAGCACGAAGCGTCGCGCTCGACGATCCACCTTCCGCAGGCGCGCGGCGCGCTCAGCGGACACGGCCGGAAGGCACCGTGCGGCAATGCCGCATAGCCTGCGGTGCCGCGTCGTCGACGAGCCCAATGTCGCGTCCGTCAGCGCCGATCCGCTCAGGACCCGCTCTTCATCGCGGCTACAAATCACCATCGCTCGGGGTCACGTCGTACGCCGGTTCGGAAGGAACCATTGTGGCTGTCTCCCGCATCGTTCCGGACCTGCACAGCGCCTCGCCGGACACCGCACGGCTGTTTTACGAGGACGTTCTCGGGCTGGAGCCGGTGATGAATGTGGGCTGGATCGTCACGTTGGCCGACCCGCAGCGCGACAACGTCCAGCGCGATCTCATGACGTGCGACGCAAGCGCAGCCGTCTTCCTCACACTTCGATTCAGGTCAGCGACGTCGACGCCTGTCATGCCGCCGCGGCGAGATCAGCTTCGCGTTCCCGGGCGCCGACCCGTTCTACGGGCACATCCTGGAAGTGCGGACCGGCTGCCCGCTGACATTCACCACCCGAGACGACGTCCTGGCATGGGCCACGACCCCGAGCAGCCCGAGACAACGCTGACCCTGGAGAACCGTTGCGGCGACAGCAACCCCGCCCGTGCACGGCCGCCGGGTTTCACGTGAGCCAGGACCAACTCGGGGTGCCCTGGCGCGAGGTGTTTCGTCCGGTCGCCGCGCCGAAATACCGCCCCCAGTCGAGTTGATCAACCGATACAAACTGCAGTTCGGGATGCAGTAGCGGGCCGCTCGGTGCCGCTGGTGTCGTCGGGTTCGACGGCAGTCTGCGCGCTCCGCCGCCGCTACGACAGCGACCCCCTGGGGCGTTCCGCAGATCGCGAGGAGGGCGGGGTTCACCGTCGCGTCAATCAAGGAACTGACCATCGACACCGTACGTTCTGTCAGCGAGACTAAGACAATGACCACAATGAACCTTCCATCAGACGTGGGCGCAGCGATCTTCGAGCTGCAGTCCACGATGACGCGTCTGCCGCTGCCGGCGACCGCGAACTGGCCTGACGGCGTCTTCGACACCGAGGTGTTCCGGCAGGACGGCGTCAGCATCTCCTTGTTCGCACCGCGCAACCGTGACTACCAGTCCGCGCACGATCAGGACGAGGCGTACGTCATCGTTCAGGGTCAGGGGACCCTGCGCTGCAACGGAACAGGCCAGGCGTTCCGCCCGGGGGATGTTCTCCACGTCCCGGCCGGGCAAGCGCACCGTTTCGAAGGCGATCTAGGCGAGCTCGTTGCGTGGGTTGTCTTCTGGGAACCGGGGTCCGCCCAGGCCAACAAGTCGGTCGTCGAGCAGTTCGTCGAAGCATGGAAGTCCGGCGACGTGGACGCAGCCCTGGCGTTCACCGACCCCGAGTGCCTCTACTCGATGACGACCGGCGCTGCGCCGGGTCTCGAGTTCACAGGCCGGGACGAAGTTCGTGACGGCTTTGCGCTCGGGATCGAGAACGAGCCGGGGACGGCTGCTGTGTTTGAGGAGCCAGTCGCTGCGGGTGACCGCGTCCTCATGGAGTGGCGAGTCGTTCGCTTGGACGACAACTCGCTGGTCGCTCGCGGGGTTGACCTGTTCACGCTTCGTGACGGTCTGATCCTGATCAAGGACGCGCACCGCAAGGTGCACAGCGGCTGACCACCCGGCTGCTCGCCGGAGCCGAGGGCTGGCTCGTCAGGAAACGACAGAAGGTGTCGGGAACGGCTGGAAGACTGAGATCAGCGGCGATCACCGGGTGGCGCCTTAGCAGAGGAACCACGCTTGAACATTACCACTTCACACCGTGAGGACGGCGATCACGTACCGGACGCAGTGGCCGCGTGCGTGGTCTTCGGCGCCACCGCGTCCAACGCCCAACCCGGCAATGTTCGCTGGCAGAGGCGACCAGACCCGGCAGGCCACCGGTTCTGCCTCAGCCCAGCCAAGACCGCCCCTTGCACATGCCTGCCTCCAACGCACACACCAGGGCGCCAGCAAGCTCCGCCGTGTCCGCCCCGCGCGTCTGCCTTAAGCAGGGCAAGACGTGGCAGTTCGCCGCAGCGCTGGACCGGCCGGGATCGTGCCGGCGAGGGAGCGGCGAGCAAGGCGCCCTGGACGTGCTGCCTACTGCACCGACCGCTAAGCGGCCATTGCCGGATCGCACTTCCAGCGCGGATCACTACGCCCCCGGGCCGTAAGACCAGGTGTCGATCACCGACCAGGAGGCCCAGCGGCAGGTCGGGTTGCTGAACGCCTCCTGGCTTGCCTTCGACGCGGCCGTCGTAGGAACCCCCCCCCGAACTGCCTAAGCCCGGATCCACCGTCGCACCGGTGATGGTCTTGTTGGGGGTGTGGTCTTGCTGCGGTCCTTGTGCGGGTATGTCGGGGTGGCCGGGAGGGCCGGCTGTCTCGTTTTGCTGTCTCCGGTTGGTCTG
>JAABUT010000535.1_pt1 | contig 59138 bp, 65 predicted proteins | sample 5559281 | NCBI WGS metagenome assembly JAABUT01 (sample SAMN10711880, study PRJNA513359) | rock metagenome | isolation source: Antarctica rocks | place: Antarctica: Victoria Land, Ricker Hills nord | collected 2016-01-04 | reverse complement strand
AGACGACTAAAGTCGAGAATATATCTGAACATATGAACAAAACACTGAAGTTTGCTCGCGAGTCGCTAGTCAAAACATGAGAACAAATGATGAAACAAGTCAATAAGCATAGAAAAGAAGTTGATTACAAGATCGAATCAAAGATGTTTCTGAATGAAAGAAACATCATTACAGTGAGATCTTTCAAGAAGCTAGATGACAAAATGCTCGATTCTTTCATCAATCTAGATCTTGTTGACTCTTCATATAAACTGAAATTATCAGAGTCTATGCATGTTCATGATGTATTTCATTCTGATTTGCTTCGCTCTGTCGTCAACGACTTCTTGCCTGATCAAAAGAACGAACTCTCAGATTCAATAGTGATAAATGACGAAGACGAATGAAAAATCGACGATATATTGAATTTTCGTCGATATCGAAGACAGCTTCAGTATAAAATCAAATGAAATGACTATGACAATGATCTCAATTAATACAACGCTGATGACGATGAATTTATGAACACTCAGAAGATAGTTGACGATTTTCATATTCGATATTTGAACAAATCGCGCTAGAAGTGCTTTCGACTATTCAGTCAATCAGAATTTAATGAGTCTGAGTCTGTGAAATCATGATTGAGCAATCAATCGAATTGAGCAGAAAATACATTCATGCAAACATGAATCGTCGAAGAGAGAGAGTAATGTCACGATTCTAGTCTTGTCAGACTCAGTCTTCTAGTCTTGTCAGATCTATTCTCGCTTTGTCATCTTGACTAGTTTCTATTGAGTCTAGCGTCGACTGAGAAACACACATATGTAACCAGCTTTTTTCCTGTAGCTATCTTTCTTTCTTAGCATTTATCTTCTAGTTAAATGATACTCATATTGACTCGCTCTATGCTGATTTCTAACAATGTCAACAATGATTGCTTGACGCTGTGCAAGACTCTTCATCAAATTCAATTGAGACTTTTCTCTATTGTTGCAAGAAATTTGATTAAGCAGAGCAAGTATGAGCTTTGTGAAGATAATGAAAGTAAACGAGATAACGCTCTTGAAAAACATGCAAATATTGCTTTCAAGAAGTAAAATCATGACATCAAGAGAAGTTGTATCTTGATCATGATGCTTGAAAAGTACATCTATGATGTCAGTGATGATGATTGCTTAAATCAGAGATGCAGAAGCTTCAAGAATGAGAAGAAATTAAAATTCATTACAAAGATTGAGTGTCATATTTGAAGAATTGTTGTTTAAGTTAACGATTTTTTTTGAAATTGTATGAACTATCATCTTTGCAATAAAGTAAAGTGTTAAAATTGTGAGTAGCTTGAGAAATGTACAGTCACACTAAAGAATATGCATGTAGATAATATGATCAAATTTAATAATAACTTAGTAATATTTATTCATATAGAAAGTTAACACTAAACTATGAAATACAAAAGTGAATTCTTCTTTATATACTTAGAAGATTAAGCTCAAGCATTGTTAATAAAATCAGCGAGATTACATGCAATCTCTGTAAAGTTTCTTGAAGATTGTATGTGACTTGAACTTTTATCATTGATGAAACGTTGAAGTTTGTATGCGACTTAAATTCTTGTAGACTCAAAGTCTCTGAGAATCAATGATAAAAATTCTTGTAAACTCAATGTCTCAATTCTCATAGATTCAGATTCTTATTTGAGAGCTCAATGATAACATTAAAGAATAATTCTCATATTTATTCTTTATTCTCTGAAGAACTTTGACTTTCATAGATCTGAGTTCTGACAGTATCACAAACATCTTTCAAATCAACATCTTTCTTGTGTTTCAACATGTCTTCTTTGAGACTAGCGTTAATCTGAGTAACTACTATATAGAATGTGTTCTTCTTGTCTTTTGTATTTTCTTTCTTCTATATTTTTAAAGTCTTAGTTATAACTATCTTTATAAATCAAACATTTTAGTCACGCATGCATTTTGATTAATTTCTAGACATGATCTCAACAGTTTCTTGCTATTGCTTCACAAAGTAATGTACAATTCTTATTAATTTCATTCACGTCAAGAACTTATTTATAAATTGATTAATCATTATTCTTCTTTAAATCTGCGATCTTCATTTAATTTGATGTCAAAATAGTAGTTTTTTAATATTAAATGCATTCATTGTTAAAATCTTTAAGTATGAAGTCAGCTTAACAAGTTAATGCATTAATCTTAATGTTTTGTTTGTCAAATTAATACATTATCTTGAAGTTGAAGTCAACTAGCTTCTGAATTCAACGCATTTATCATTAACTCAACTTCTTGTTTTTCATCAATAAGATGAGTGCTTGATGATCAATGAACATTTTAATAGAAATGTTAATCAGCTTCAGTTCAAGTTATTAATGTTCAAAAGCTTGAATTATGATCAGCAGTTTCTTATTGTGTATCTTGTAGTTGCATTCAGCAGAAAACATGTTCTTGCTATAAAAGACAATTGAATGTAGAACATTTTCATCATCATATGAAGACAGAATTTCATCATTGACGTAGTTAAATGAGTCAATTTCAAGAATGAAATTGCAAGTTTAATCAAAGTAACAAAGTATAAAAGTTTCAATCATACATCTCTTCATGTGATTGAATGCAGTTTGACAGACTTCGTTTCATTCAAATATAATCTTCTTTTGAGTGAGTCAAATCATTGAATGAACAATCTTTGAAAAGTTCTTGATAAAACATTAATAGAAATTGCAAAAATCAATGAAGAACTGCATCTGAATAAGATTATTGAGTGTAAATTAATCAATGACTGCTTGCATTTGTTATGAATGTGTCAGAGTTAATTAAAACTAGTCAATGATTTAGTTGAGATCTGATTTAGATCTGACTCAGACTTGACTTAAATATGACTCAGCATCTTTTTTCTTTTTTAACATCTTCTAATCAGCTTCTATTGTCTTCTAGACAAACACACTTCTTTGTATTATGAATGATTAACAAATTTCTATGATAAACACATTTCTTTGTATCATAAACATTTTTTGAATCAACATCTTTCTTATGTTTCAACACGTCTTCTTTAAGACTAGCGTTGATCTGAGTAACTACTATATAAAGCATGTTCTTTTTATCTTTTGTATCTTTTTTCTTCTGTATTCTTAAAGTCTTAGTTATAACTATCTTTATAGATCAAACATTTTAGTCATGCACGCACTCTGATTAGTTTTTAGACATGATTTCAACATTACTTTAAAAATTCGTTAATCACATGATACTGATTTCTATACTCATTCAAATTCACTTGATTGACAACAAAATAAGTATAAAGAAATTTATGTATCTGATGATTGACAACATTGAAAGACAGAACAACATCAAGAAATCAATGAAATCAATGAAAATATATGATCATGTGATTGCTAAATAATTTATCGCTCAGTCAGTAGCATCAGTTCAAATCAATTAATAGAATCAATGATAAAGAATCTTCATTGATTGCTTGAGAATCACAAAAAAACCTTCTCAAATCAGCAACACTCTTCTTTGAAGACTAAACTCTTTAACAAACAATCTCACTATTTACTATTTAGCATCATCATTCGCTCAATCATCAAAATCTTCATCATGATTCAATCATCTGTAAATACTCAACTCAATTTCTTCAAGAATAATCAAAGTTTTGATTCAATCATTTATTTTAAGTTATCTTCTTGTTTATTGAAATTTCTTAGAACTGACTTTGTATGAAAACATCATCAATTCATGCCTCACTCTCAGACACTCAATGAATCTCTGAAAGTCTCTATTCTCTGAGATATTAAAAATGTAAAGCAGCTACAACATTGAGTTAAACAAGACTCAGAAGTTTTTTTAAAAGATTTAAACAATCTTTGAACTCAATGAGATCTAAATGTAGAAGCTTGTGAGTTATTTGATAAAATATTCAGCGAACAAATATGAAAGACTCGTTTCGAGAAAATTAATCAAGCAAAAGAATGATTGAATTTAAATCTTAAAAAGCTTCAAGATCAGCTGATGAAACTACAACATCAACTGCAATTGATTAAAGAAGATACTTCTACTTCTTTCATCATGTTCAATTCATTCAAGCGATTTCAAAAGCTTTTGAATTCATCTTTGTTTACTGATGAAAAAGAATCTATCTGAAATGATTGACAAGAAAAGATTTGCAACAAGCTAGAAATCAACATCAATCATTTTAACAATGACAAAGCTATACTAGTCTACATTCATTTTTGAATCAGCGAAGACATAGTCAAAGTCACTCTAGTCAGACATCAGCGAGATTCATTAAACTTTTATTCAATGATCAACAATTTACTAAATGAACTTGCTCAGCTTTACAATGATTCTGACAAAGAAACAAACTTTCAAAGAAAATATGCTAATTTCATTCAAGAAAAGAGCAAATTCAGCGACTTCTATTTGATATTTCAACGTCTGTTCTTTTATTTAAAGTATTACGAAAAGCAATTGATCATTAATTTATAAGACAAGATAGTTTATCATCTTCATGCAGCTTAAAGTAGTCAGCTGATTCAGTCAAAATCTCTTAATGAAATTCGTAGTTATCTGATTCATTTGAACAATGAGCATCGAGTCATGAATGACATCAAAGAAAAGAAATTCTTGATTAAAGTCAGAAAGCAAGTCATTTTTGCTGAGAAATGAGATTCATTGAATCTCTATAAAAAGATTGAAGTCACTACATTTATTGATCATTCAAAGCTGCATGACGTGATTTTAACTAGCATCAAAGACATTGATTTACAAGCTGAAATCTGTTTCATCTATCACAAATCAGATCATACTTCTAAAGAGTGCTTTGATCAATCGAGAATCAATGCATTAAAAGATGATAAGTTTAATTGATTTATATTGAACTTTAAGTTCAATTCTGATTCAAAAAACTAGTTATTTCTTTTAAAATCATTGAAAAGATAGAGATTATATCTTTGTGCAGTCAAATCAAAGTTCTATCAAATGAAAACTATTTTGAGAAGTTATTTCTGATCAATGCTTCTTTTATCTTTTAAAGCAATTCTTTCAGTCTTCGCTCTTTGATAGATAGTAATTTTGTTATCTACACGCTGATACATGACAAGTTAGTCAATAAAGTATGTCAGAAACTTGAAATACAATTTATATCATTAGCAAAAGAGAAGTTAATATGACATTATGATGAAAAGCTAGCTAGAAAAACTATTACTCATAAGATTCTACTTAATTCTACGATCAAAAGTCATAAGAAATTGTTTGTGTCAATGCTGATAGCTGATATTGAGCATCATGAAGCTATATTGAGCAAACTTTGAATGAACAAAAATGAAATATTATTAAACATGAAACATGATACTATCATATTCTTTGATCAATTAGATACTTCTATTTCGATTTTTTCAATTTCGATAAATACAAAGCACTCAAATTGATCATGATCAACTTTGATCTTTTCAGCAGCTCACAGCAAGATTTTTAAGATGCTCAAGCACTTAGTTTCATTCTTTCAGAAAGAGTCATTCTTGATTCAAAACATAAACGTCGCTTCTTTTCAAGCACTAGTAAAACGAAAAAAGAAGAATCAGACAAAGATTTTTACTATGTTCATTGAAGACATCAATAGAAAAATCATCTACAATACTCAATGCAAACTAGATGTCATAAATGTCTTCTCAATCAATGAAATGACTCAGAATCTAGAAGATATTAAAGTCAAGCTATCATTGAAATATCAGAATTTTCTAGACATCTTTGATTGAGCTCAAGCAGACAAGCTATTGTCTCATCGTTTGTATGATCATAAGATAAAGCTTACTAGTGACGCAACATCATCTTGCTGTCAAGCATATCAAATGTCTTTCTACAAGCGATGATCAATGAATATCTTGATTGATAACTCAGTCAATTTTAGCTCAGATCGTCAATGCTTGAATGCTTGAATGATCATTAGTAGCTTCTTGTCATAAATCTTGTAATTGCACTCAGCAAGACTCAGATTCTTGCTGTAGTAAATCATTGAATGCAATGTTTCTTCGTCATCATACTGAGAAAGTATGTCATCATTGACGTAGTTGAATGAGTCTGTTTCAAGAATAGTCTTTCTATTCTGATCAAAATGACGAAAAATAGATGCTTCAGTCATTCATTTCTTCATATGATCAAAGATCGTTTGACAAACGTGATTTTATTCAAATATCATCTCTTTTTGAGTAAGTTGAATTATTGATTGAACAATCTTCAAGAAGTTCTTTATAAAGCGATGATAGAAATTGCAGAAGTCGATAAAGAACTGCATTTGAGTGAGATTTGTAGAAGTAAATCATTCGACAACTGCTTATATCTTTCAAGAATTCATCTTCAGTTTCTTGATGAATAGCAATAGTTCTAAAAAGCTGATCTCTTGAACATGAAACTTGCATTTGTTTATATTCATCTGTAGATCGATCTTTTGTAATCTATGTAGAACTAGTTGTACGTGTTTCTTATGTTTCTTCAGTGTTTTGCTGTAGATGATAATATCATCTAGATAGATCTGACAAAACTGATGTAGATAATCAAACAGCACGTCGTTCATATAGTGTTGATAGAAAGTCGAGTCATTGATTAATTTGAAAGACATCACGTGATATTTGTAGAAATCAAAAGAGGTAATAAAGGTAGTCAAATCTTCGCTTTTCAGATACATGCGTAGTTTGTTGAAGATGACTATTATATTCAATCGAATCAGATATTTGCTATCTTGAATACAAGCGAGAGTTTCGTCTATTAAGAGTAGAGAATAGCGATCTCGTTTGATCAAAGCATTGAGCTTTCTATAATCAACGCAAAAACGCAGACTATCGTCTTTCTTTTCAACGAATAGTATGAGTGAAGCGTATGAGATCAAGCTAGAAGATATAAAGTTCTTATTCAAATGTTCAATCAGGTAATTCTTCATCTTTTGAAGCTTGTAATCAGACATATGATAGAGATGACTTCAAGAAGATGTTCTCTTGTTGATTAACTCAATTTTATGATTGTAGAGATGATGAGAGAATAGTTGATCAGTCATCGCTCAATCAAACACGTCTAGATAGTCATGATATTTCAAAGAAAGCTTAGCTTTGACTTCTTTCAAGATCTCTTCATGTGAAAGCTCTTGTAGATTTACATCTTCAAGTTTATTTCTAGCTGTTTGTAGAAGTCGATCGATTTTCGTGATGATGATCGCGAAAGTAGTCACATTCAATCATTTGACTAGTGATCTATATGCTGCAGTCTCTATCATTGCTATGTTCATTGAATCGAAAGACGAAGCGAGATTGACTGAATTAGATGATTTCACGATTTTACTGAATGAAGATGACTTCTCGCTGAGTTGAGTGATAACAGAAAAGATAGATCTCTTTAGTATTTGAGTAAAGATTAAACTCTTCTGTTCTATCGCGATTTTCTTGCTCAAAAGAACAGTTGAATGAGCTTTAATAGAAGCTTTGATATGAGCTTCGAAACTAGAAAATTGAAGACGATTTTCTTTCATATCAATAGTCATCTCAATCTTGTTCATTCATGTTTTTTCAAGAATCATCTGATGCTGACTCAATTGAGTAATCAGCATAAAGACGAAACGTTTCATATGATCTTGAACAGTCAGATTCAAATAAATTGCATGAGTAATGAGCTTTTTTGCATAATGATCATTGAATTCTCTTATTGACTTGAGCTTGATTAAAGATAACGATTCAATTTTCAAATGATTACAAACATTCTGCGCGATTAATTCATCAATGAATGAATAGTCAGCTGCTTCAGTGTCAATCAATGACTTTAATGAGTAACTAATTTCATTGCTAGATAGTACACATTCAATAGTCAAAGATTTCGAAGCAAAGAAGTCATTTGAGCTGCTCATTGTTGAAGAAATTAACACATCTTTCATCACGTCTTTGATGAAAGTCACTCATTTTTTATCTCATTCTTTGATTTCTCTGTAAATAATTTCTTCTCTTCTTTCGACATGATGATCTCATTGAGACAAGAAATGAATGCATGAGATGCTGAAGTACTAGTCTTCAGCTGAGAGCAATTCTTTGAAAGATAATTCAATACTTTGCAGTTGAAGCAGATGATTGACATTCTTGATCATTCAGATTCAAGAGTGAAAAAAGTAGCGAGTTGAACATAACTAGTAGTCAAGACTGAAGCTGATGTCAACGAAGAAACAAAACGTTTTTTCGAAGCTGCTATCAATTTGACTGATCATTGCTCGTCATGTAGCTGATAATTGACTCGTTGTTTATTATTCACATCTTAAAGAAAGATCTTGAGCTTATCAAGTGAGCTAAACTTTATGAGACAAACTGACAATGCATTCTGAAGATGATTGTTGATTTTATTCTGAATGTCATTCATCAGAATGATATTGTTGTAGTTCAGAAAGCTGAATATTCTAGTGAATTCTGAATAGAAAGAGTTGAAAGACTTGTTGAGCTGCTTCAGAGCAACGTATTTGCAACGACACTTTCAAATCAGATTCTGATCTTCGTAAATTTCTTTCAGATGTTTCAGTAACTCTGATAGTGACTGATAAAATGAGAAAGCATCAACATGATGCTTTGCATAGATTTGCTGATCAGCATCATCTTCTAGTCTGAAAATCACATAAACAATATGAATCTTTTCAGTAGAATAATGATTCGCGTTGACATCGAGCTTGTCAGCTATTTTGATGTTTTATGTCTTTCAGATAAAATCATCTGTTTTGATGAAGATGAGTGAATTCAAAAGCTTGATGAACTTGTGATGATCATTTCTGTTTTCAGATAGAGTAGAAGATTCTCGTTGAAAGTGAGCTTTGAAAGTCAAGCTTCGTTCAACTTCTGATTGACTCGTTGCTCAGCTGACTGAGTATCTTGATGAGACATAGATCAATCAGCTTGACGTTGTTTTGCTCTGAAGTTCAATTTCTCATCTTGTAGCTGATTGATCTTTTTCTCTAGCTCATCATTCTTATCAAAAGTGACTTCTAGTTGTTTCGCTCTCTTTTTGTGATCATCTTGTACAAGAAGTCAGTATTCATTGAGTTGTAGAATCAAGTCTTGCTGACTTCAAAGCTCATACAGCATATTGATGACTTCGCTGAGTTGATTGCTGACTTAATGAAACAGTTGTTCTTCAATGTTTATGTCTCATGCGATGACAGCTTTCTCAGCTTCGACTGAAGCATCAATGAGTAAAAGTAAAACTCTTCTATTGACAGTGCTTCTAAGCAGATGAGTTGTTCAAGACTCAACTGACTTGATGTCACATATCATGATGAGAGAAGATAGATGAGAGATTGATGTTTTGAATTGATGTTTTTTGATGAGTGAAAATTCAAAGAATTTCTTGTGAATTTTAGATAATAATTGAGTGCTTTATTCAAAGAATTTCTTGCAAATAGAATGATGAAAATGAGTGTAGAATCGAAGAATCTCTTGCAATCTAAAATGATGATGCAAATTTGAAGAATTTCTTGCAAATTTTTCTTACTGAATAGATTGTTTCATATCGTTTATTCATTGATAGCAGAGTAGTTGATGAGCATTTATCTAATGTTAGAGATCAGCATAGAGCGAGTCAATATGAATGTCATTTAACTAGAAAATAAATGCTAAGAAAGAAAGATAGCTACAGAAAAGAGACTGACTACATATGTGTGTTTCTCAGTCGACGCTAGACTCAATAGAAACTAGTCGAGATGACAAAGCGAGAATAAATCTGACAAGACTAAAAGACTGAGTCTGACAAGACTAGAATCATGACAACAGTGACTTTGATGATGACAGTGCAAAGCTGACTGCGTAGCTGATAGTTGACTCGCTGTTTATTATTCACATCTTGAAGAAAGATTCTTAAGCGAGTGAGCAAAGTAAAATTCTTTGAACAGACTGATAAAGTGTTCTGCAAGTGATTATTGATTTTATTCTGAAGATTGTTCATCAAAGTATGATCATCATATTCAAAATAACTAAATAACTTCATAAAGTTGAAGTAGAAGACATTGAAAGACTTGTCTGTTTATTTCAGAGCGTTGTACTCATGATGACACTTTCAATTTCTATTCAATTCATTGTATATTTCTTTCAGATGTTCAAATAGCTTGTAGATTGAGATGTAAGAATGCAAAGCATCATGATGATGTCAAGCGAAGATATATTCAGCAGCATCATTTTCTAGTCTAAATATCACATAGATAATACAGATATTTTCATTATCAAAGTGATCAACATTTGTCTGAAGCTTATTGTTCATCTTGATTCTTCAGTTATTTCATGTTGATTCATATTCATCAATGAATACAGATAAGTTCAAAAACTTGAAAGACTTGTGATGATCATTATTGAATAAAGTGAATGATTCACGTTGAGTATGATTCTCAATAGATTGATGAGATAAAGATTTCATAGAAACTCAAGATTCAGTAAACTGATGAGATTGAGATTGATTCATTGAATGCTGTTTCTTTTTTAGACTCAAGACTTTCTTTTATAGTTTAATGATAGTTTCTTCTTGAGTGTTTATTGTCATTTGATTGATCTCTAACTCATTAAGTTTCTTGATGTAATCAACTTGAACATTGATTCATTACTTGTTAAGTTTCAAAATCATGTTTCATTGATCTCTTAGCTCAATCAGCATCTTGATGATTTCGTCTGACTGATTAATAGTTCATTGATGAAGTTGTTGATTCATGTTGATGTTTCATGAAATAACGACATTTTGAGATTCAGCTGAAACATTAAAAGAAATAATGAAAATATGTTTGCTAGCAATGCTTCTAAGCAGATGAGCTGTTCATGACTCAACTGATTTGAAGTTGCATGTCATTGTGAAAGATTGAAGATAAAGATAAATAAATTATAAGAAGATTGAGTGATTGATTTAATAAATTTGAGTAATTTTGAGTAAATTTGAAGATGTATTTTGATGAAAGTAATTCAAAGAATTTCTTGCAAATTTTCTGAATGAACGAAGTAGATTATTTCATATCATTTACACGTCAATAGCAAAGTAGTTGATTAGCATTTATCTACTGTTAGAAATCAATTTAGAATGAGTTATAGAAGTGTTATTTAACTAATAGATAAATGTTAAGAAAGAAAAGTATTTACAGAAAAGAACTCAATTCTTATATGTGTATTTCTTAACTTTGTGCTAAACTCAATTGAATTGACATCTTACACATATGATGCAGAAACTCAATGACATCATCTTTAGATCAGATTCTCGCTAGACTTGATTAGAATAAAATCAGATGAAGACTAGTTGAAGAATAAATGAAGACTAGAATCATAACATTATGAAATTGTAATTCAATGAGTAGAAAGACAAATATCACATCTGACATTCATATCAATGATAGATTATTAATTCAACGAGATAAATAACTTATCTGACATTTGTGTGAAATGATGAACTCTTCAATTCAACTATTGCAATGAACATTTGCATTATTCATGATGATCACACTTTTTGAAGTCGAAAAGAAACTGCACAAAAATAGCAATTCATCTGCTAATCATTGAAAGAAAGTCTCATCATTGAATCAATTCTTGCAAATATTGATGCAGAATAAATATTCATTTTTCATATAAATTAAAAGAATATTTCAGCAATATTCTTTCATTCTGAAGACTTGATAGTGAGCTGATTGATTAACAAAAGCATAAACTTGATGACATCAGTCTGTGATCTCATTGAATAAAGATTCATTCACGAACATGAGCTGTTTGATCATCAAACGAAGCATGTTTGCTATTTAATTCAAACGAAGCTCATCATTTTGTTTGACTTCTACACGCTGTTTTTTTTTTAATACTTCAATCTTTTCTCTTCAGAATTCTTGATATCATGAATTGATGCACATTAATGTCTCACTTCTTTCATATGTATCAGATCATCTTTTTCTACATGATTCACGACTGTTCTTTGAAATAAACTATGAGATCATTTTCAACGATCTTGAAGATCTTTCAAGAAGCATCTTTGAATCGAAATTGAGATCTAAAAGATGAGTTATACATAAAGAGATTCTCTTGAACATTATATACAGTGGCAGAACAACAATGAATCTCTTCAGCGATTGCCGAAGAAGTTCAATGAAGTAGGAGAAGGCGTAGTATTTTGAAGCGAAGGCTTGCAGGAAGTGATTCCGGCATAGCTGAAAGAACATCAGAAACGTCAACAAACAAAGAGGTCTGAATAGCTTCAATTTCGGGCAATTGGGGGGCGATGGGATTGATTTCTGAATTCCTCCTATAAACGGATCATCGTGGGGCAGAGCGAAAATGAACGCCAAGGATTCTAAACCTTTCTGCATACGCTAATACCGGATCGCCAAGGTCTCGCAAGGTACGAGCGACACTAGCACTGTCATCGAAGATTATACCCTAAGAGACCGCGCCGTAAAGACGTTTTCGGACTTGCCATCTACAAATATGGCGTCTTGAGCGGCGGTTTGTGTTTCTTTGGGTACATGATGATAGAAATTGAGGTTTGGCTTGCGCATACCGGCATCGCCTGAGATGAAGACTCGGTCGAATATTGACCAATCTGCAGGCCTGGTGCTGAAAATGGCATAATCGGGTCTAGAGATGTTGGACATGGCATATATACGCAAACCCCCATTAGACCCAGCTTTGAGCTCAGAAAGAACAGCAATCATAAGCTCATTGGGCTGCAGCGACTCTCGAGCCTGGGAGAACGCCTTACCCACTTCGCTTGGGGGCAGAGCGAATTGCTCTCCCACTTGACTATAGCAAACATCTTCCGATATACGGCCGCGTTCGTACTCAAATCAAACAGAGGAAGAGATGATCTTTTGAGGGTTTGGGCGGAGATAGTGGTTTTGGTTGTTGCTGACCAGGTGAACTCTTCATTCCCAAAGTTGTCGAGCTATAGGTGAGGCTCCCAGAAACGACAGATTGTCAGTTCAGGTTGCTTTGCTTGCTATCGGTTTTCATCTCAGAGCTTTCCCCCGAGTGTGAGACTTGGATCGAGAACCAAATAGCTTTCACCTCGTGGCATCAGCCAACTCTTCACGTCTCATTGAAGGCTGGGTATCTTCGTAGAATGCTCTTTGAGCTCCTTCGTCAAGGCTATGGGTCTAGCTACAATTTTTAGCCTATGGAGTAGTATATTCGGTCTTTCATTCGGAACAAGACCAACTGGCTAGAGATCCTCGCATGCCTACTACAATAAGCGGACTTCGCTACAGAAAAATAGACACCAACATTTCTAAATAGGTAGCCAATTAGAACTAGAAGAAGGCAGATTAATCATATTAGGTTAGTTGGAACCCAGAAAGAAAGGTAAGAATTGGCGGCCACACCATACTCGTAATCGTAAGCGTGCTCGGGTGAACTTCCCTTATGTAGGTACCTTAGTTATGTTGATCTTTGGGTTTATCGATAAGAGTCCGAGGTCTCCAACGCCCAGAAGAAATACCTTTGTGCGAACAGCTGGCACAGACATTTCTGATCCTGATACATCATGCAACCATGGGGAAGCCACGGGTCTGAACCTGTCTGCACTCTCGACGCACAATTCCGCTAACATATCTTTGCAGATGATAATTCTCGTTCGCCATGCCCAATCGGAAGGCAATAGTACCCTCTCCTTGCTTCATGCTCAACCGACTCTGTCTCTAACTGCTGCAGAAAACCGAGACATCCATCAAACCGTACCCGATCATCGAGTCAAGCTCACCCCGGATGGCTGGAAGCAGGTATGCGTTCCCAACGTCCCTTCCTCGAAACCCCTACCACTCCCCTTGCTCACGCTCCCCACCCCAAGGCAGAAGAAGCCGGCATGAAGTTGCGCTCTCTCCTCCGCCCAGACGATACCCTCCATTTCTTTACGTCCCCCTATCGGCGTACCCGAGAAACCACAGAAGGCATCCTTGACGCACTCACCTCGTCCAATCCAACCCCTTCTCCCTTCCCCCGCAACACTATCAAAGTCTACGAAGAACCTCGTCTACGCGAACAAGATTTCGGGAATTTTCAACCATGTTCTGCAGACATGAGCCGGATGTGGCAGGAGCGCGCGGACTACGGGCATTTCTTCTACAGAATACCGAATGGGGAGTCCGCAGCGGATGCCTACGATCGTGTTAGTGGCTTCAACGAGAGTCTCTGGCGCAGTTTCGGGGAAGATGACTTCGCTAGCGTATGCGTTCTGGTCACTCACGGCTTGATGACAAGGGTATTCCTCATGAAATGGTATCATTTCAGCGTCGAATATTTCGAAGACTTGCGCAACGTAAACCACTGCGAATTTGTGGTCATGAAGCTTAATCCCGATAACGGAAAATTCATACTACAGAATCAGCTAAGGACATGGAGCCAGTTGAAGAGGGAAAGGGCAAACAGTGCGATTAGCCAGCCGCCGCAGAGTCCGATTCCGGAGAGGAAGAGGTGGGGTGGTTGTCCGGATGGATGCGATCATGAAGACGAGGAAAGAGCGAGAAAGAAAGCAGCAAGAAGACAGAACACCGCGGATCTATTCATGGACGATGATACAGTGCGGCAGATCGAGCAGGCAGTAAAAAGAAGATCGAGCAAAGCTGCCGAGACGAAAGGCACAAAAGACGGGGCCGGATACCCCAGAAGCCGGGACGACGCCCCCTTATCACCAAAAGCAATCCCCTCCTCCCAAAAGCCCACCGCCCTCACCCCTCAATCCCCATCCCTGATCAGCGAAGGGGGCCGCGACGGCGGGGGCTCCCTCTCCGGCGCCGCCAGCCGCTCCGGCTCCTCAACACCGGACTCGGACGCCGACGCCAAAGAGCGCATGCAGAACGTGCCAGTGAGAAGTAGCATGGCGATGGCGCTGCACGGCGAATTGGAGGGGGAGGGGCTGGGGATCGACAGAGCAAGGGCGGATGCGTTGGGGGATCAGAGCGATGTGGATGATGATGAGGGGGGTGTGGAGGGGAGTGTGCTGTAGGCCGCAAAGACGAATAGACGGGGATAAAGAGTTAAGGTCAGCTGTGAGAATGCTCGGAGGTAAGGCTGTTGGCTACGGTTTTTTGTGAGTTATTGTGCGAAGATGGGGGTGGACTGGGGATGGAGGGGGCTCGGGCTAAAGTTTCGAAGAATGACCACTACGCCAAATGGTGGTTGGAATCTGGTGTAGGAGAGAAAGGGGATGATGGCGACGGACGAGAGATTGGAAAGATTTACGTACCTAGTGGTGTTTGATGTTGGGGATGGAAGATAGATACGACCTTCAGAATCAACGAAAACATAGAGCAGCACCTGTTAAATTGATACCCATTACGGCTTTGCACATCTTCATGCTCAATTGACGAATATCTCCATTTTCAGTACAATCATCTAGCCATGAATCCGCTATCAAACTCTATTCCTCTCCACCCCCACCCATACTTGCGCCCCCCGCCTGCTTCGCCGACTTCGCGCTGCAGATATCATCAACCCTCAGCAACAGACAGGCCGACTTTTCGAACATTAGCAGAGAATCTACTTGCGACAATCATAAGGACTTACCTCAACCGCAGTCTTGATACTCTGCAACTTGACCGCCTCGGGCTCCCACACCCCATACTCCCGCATATCTACCAACGTGCCCTTCTCCCCATCAATCCCCCACGTGCTGCCGCCCTCCGCATGCTTCGCCCGCAGCTTCGTCAACACCTTTACTGGACTGCTCCCGGAGTTCTGGATCAGCGTCCTAGGAATCACCTCCATCGCTTCCGCCACAGCCTTGTACGGCCACTGCTGCACGCCCTCGACGGATTTCGCCCGTTGCGCTAGCCGGACGGAAACGGCCATTTCAGTGGCGCCGCCGCCCGGGGAGAGGCGCGGGTGAAACATGACGTTGCGGGCGACGGACATGGCGTCTGAGAGGTTTCGCTCGATTTCGTTGAGGATGTCTTTGGAGGGCCCGCGTAGCAGGATGGTGCATGCTTTTGGGACTTTGCATTTGGTGATGAAGGTGAAGTACTCGTCACCGATCTTTTCGATTTCGAAGAGTCCGCATTGCGTGCCGACGTCTGATTCGTGGAGGTCGTCGACGCGGTTGACGATTGTGGCTCCGGTGGCGCGCGCGATGCGGTTGTTGTCTGTTTTGCGGACGCGGCGAAGAGCAGTGATGTTATGCTTGACGAGGAAGTGCTGCGCCAGGTCCGAGACGCCTTTTTCTGTGATGACGAGGTCGGGTTTCAGGGAGATGATGGCGTCGGTCATGGCTTTCACTTGCTCTTCTTCGATTTGCAAGATGCGGTTCCAGTCTTCTTCTTTCGAGATTTCAATGTTCGTTTGAGACTCTCCCTTTTTGTACTCCAAGGGGCAGTCAAGGAGGACGACACGCGGATTCTCGATGCGCCGCCGCATTCTGGGGTGCGTGATGTCTTTGTTAAGCATGACGCCGTCAAGGACTCTGCTGTCTTCTATCTCGCCCCCGGGGATCTTCTCGACTTTGGCGTAGCGTTTGATGTCAACTTCCTTCTTGCCGCCTCCAATGTCATGGGAAACTGTTCGGACCGCTTTCAGGGCTAGGTTGCACATCAATTCAGACCATCTTGAGACGAATTTCGTGCCGATTGAGGAGGAGATTAGTTGGTACATGGCTTTGTCGTCGTTGATGTTCACAGGTAATGAGATTTCTTCGACAATGTTTAGAGCGTCTGCTAGGGCACGTTTGAAGGCGGATATTATGACGACGGGGTGGATGTTTCGTTCTAATTGTGGAAGGGCTTGTGCCAGTATTTCGCCAGCTATAGACCGTCAGCTCATGAGCCGAGAGATCCAGCCACTCCTGCGAACCTAATATTATTACTGTCGTTGTGCCATCTCCGACCTCCTCATCTTGTGTTCTGCTAAGCTCTATCATGCTCTTTGCTGCCGGATGCGCGACCTCGATTTCTCGTAGAATAGCGTGACCATCATTCGTGAGGACGATGCCGCCCATAGGGTCCAGTAGCATCTTGAGCATTGCTTTCGGACCGAGACATGATCGTATTATGTCTGCTACCCTATGTCTCCTCAGTTTCGTATGAGGATATAGGTTCGAAGGACCATAGTTGAGTAGCTTACGTTTTTGCGGCCGTTATATTCGACAGCTGAGCTTTACGCCCTACTTGCCTATCGCCAGATTGCGTATCTAGCAGATCTAGTTAGTCATCATGGTTGTGCTCGAGATATATTGCGCGGCGAAATACTCATCACCACCACTGGGGCCTGCATCTTGAGAGCTGTGGGCTGTTGCCAGCTTTGAGGGTTGAAATTTACAAAGCAACTATCTGTTTCTTCGTAGTAGAAAAGTTAAATCAAGTACAATTCGTTAGAAGTTACTTTGAGCTGCTAGTTCAGGTATCGAGCTCTAGAAAGCTGTAGTATTATATAAACGCGCTTTTTTGATAATTGAGGTTCGAATTTCGTGCAGGGCAAGCTTTAGAGTTATGACTAAGCGGTAACGGCGCTAGTCAATCTTCCGTTCTCCAACGACAACTGCGCTTTATCGAATCAACGACTTCACCAATATTTGAAGTGGCTCAATCATACCTCCTCTAGAGGCTTGGAGATAGCTTGGGAATGGTAAGGATGAGAGGATATGATCAAAAGTTATCCGGTATTACATAAGTCAGGATTAATTACTGAATGAAAGGTATCAGTATCTCGTTTATTAATCACACGTCTACTTTTGCATCAAGTCGAGATACAGGATTGAAGTCCGTATTCAGTAGATCTCAAGCTGGCAAGCGTAAGCTATGTGCAGCTGTTCTCAGGGGACTGATGAATGACTACAATCCGAAGAGAAAACGATCGTTAAAGGTCCAACTCTCCATTGATGAGTCTAGCATTCGCAAGCTTGGAGAATCATAGAAATGAATCCTCTGACAATCGAGCTGAGATGTACGAATCAGCTGTTGATGTTGTCGACTACCTTATTATGTTCCAATTCTGATCTCAGACTGGGGTACCTTCTATCGGAACTAGACCGGGCTTAACTTTGGTCAGACTCTTTGAGTATTCCACTGCGAAATAGGAATGACAACAATGACGCGTACCTTACATCGACCAACTTCATCTATAGCTGCGTGGTGTCCGAACGAAGCGTTACAACCCTGTTTATACCTAGAAAGCTCCCAGTGTTTGGTATGAAGTGCTCTTGGGAGACGGCCCATCATGATACAACTATTTCTTTGGTTTCCCTTGACGGACCCTTTCTTCGTTCAGTTCCTTGACGACCTGATCATACCTTTTCTTCCCTTTTGAACTGAGCATCCAAGGGGCGAGCAGGTCAAACGCGTCCCACGGTTGTTCTTTCGTTCTCCTCCCGAAGGTATCGAATAACCCTGGAAGTTTCGTGGTAGAAGACGGCTTTTTGGGTTTCCTTGCGCGGCTCTCCTTTTCGGGACCTGGTGCGGATACAGATTCTTGTTTACCAGTCTTCTCCTTCTCAGGACCTGATGCGGATACAGATTTATCGCTAGCCTTATCCATCTCGAGCGCTTGGAGACCCCGTTCAAAGATAGCTTGTCTTGCTGCTTTTCGTGCCAAGCGCTTGTCAATAATCTCCTCGGTGATTCCGCCAGACTTCAGCATCCATAGGAGGAAGTGATCTCCCTTCGAGGGATGTCTGTGTTCTTTCATTGTGTCTCCCTTTCGTGATGCGTCTTTTCCCGACCTTTGCTTAGATCCTTCCTCAGATGGGGGTGAGAAGAATTCTTGCGGCGAACCTATCGAAGAAGCCTTTGACTGTGGTTTTGATGAGTCTTTTGACAGAGGTTCGGAAAGAGGTGCAGTCGAAGTCTTTGTCAAATCTTTTGAATAGGGATTGGGGGACTTTGCTGAGCGATGACTAGCTCTTGCTTTCGCTTCAGCTCTACCAGGAAGTAAAAGATACTCCAGGAAGGACGCCTCAGGAGGGTTTTGGCTTTGTAATTTGCTGAGCTTCTTGTTACTCTTTCTGTCTTTGGATCCAAGAGCTTTGTAGGTGTACGGATGATATGCTTTGATCTTTTCTTGTCCCGTGGTGAGCTTGGGACGCGGATTCTTAGAGCTTGGCTCGGATAGGGAAACTTTAGTTGGAGCTGTGGGAAGAGTACCAGAAGACGGAAAGCTGGCTTTTAGGTTATCAGCATTGTGAGATTCGAGAAAGATGCATGATTGATATCATGGGCCGATTAGACGCTGGCGAATACAACATGGACTGCAACAGGCAGGATACTTACGTTTGGTAGAGTGCCCCTTATGATGCTCCTTATATTGTCTCTTGTGCAGATCTGGATCTGATGGATATTTTCTAACGTCAATTGCTGACATGACAATGCTCTTGCACCTTATGCTATGGTGTCATGGATGGGTATAAGCGGCTGCAGGTTGGTTATGTGAGCAGAGAAGCAGAGAGTTGTTGTTGATCGACAGCCCTTCACCCTACCGCCCTATGAGATGCGTTAAAATGAGAATTATAGCATTCTCGATGGTAAGCTTCGCTCCTTTATACTCACAGAAATTGTGACCAACGACGTAGTCAGACTATCAGAGCAAAAGCAGATATATCTCAGAAAGAAACTCATGAATTTGGAGGTCGACACTACTCCCAGCCAATGTTTGTGATGTTTAGGGTGGATTATAGTGAGCTGGATACCCGGATCCAAATTTTGCCCCTTGAACCCTATGCATTCAAAGTCTGTTGCTATGGCTTTGCTTTGGTAATTCAGGACACTTGCTTACAGCCTTAGGGATGCCAACGAGCACTTGCAATCTTTTTTTGCACAGCTTCTAGAGAAGAATTCTGTCAGCCACTGAACATTCTGTAGCCATGAGCCGTGCACTCCTTTTCAGTTTTTTGGCATTGGCAGACTGATTATCGTTTCCCATTGAGTGCTCACTCTGCTTTCTGTATATGGGCGCATGTGGTGAACTATTAACGCCAGGATACGTATTGCTTTGCTTCTTCAACGCCGGTCTTTGTGCATGCTACGGGCCGCCAAGGTAATACAACACATTGTGTTAAGGTGCCAGCATGCACACAATATCAAGCTTTTTTCTCTCTGCGGATTCGCAATAGACTGTTATTGGCGGCAAGAAATATCTACTTACTCTGTTGCTGCTCTTCCATCGTTTCCCAGTTCGAGTTGGAACCAGGTCAAAGCATTAGCTTCATCCTATAAAAGGAGGATTGGAGCCTGCCAGGAAAGAAACCCGCTCCTACTGGAAACACTATGGGAAGGGTATGGCTTTCCAGAGTTAAATCTTGCCAACGGTAGCAGCCCTGGCGACTCCAGGGATTCTGTGTTGGAGCTCTAGCCACCTTGTATCACCATTGCTGTGCGTGTGCAGCGCCTGTCTTCCAACTGCGCAACTCCGTCATTAGGAACCTGATCATTGCACGGCAGGCGGGATCTCATCCGGAACAATACAAACCCAAAACGCATAGTCGAGGTATATCGTTCTGATCTCGGGCATGCCGAACGAGTCAGTAAGAATCACGGAATTAGAAGAACAGCCGCAATTCCTGAAACAGTCCAGTTTCGCCACTATGATTATATAAAACAACGTTCTAGTTTTTCAAGTCAATAGGAATCGCCGCTTAGAGCCAGTGGCATTCAATCGTATCGCTGATGGGGAGAACTCCTTCCAGAATCCCCACCCTTTCTCTTTCGCTGATGTATTCTATTGCGGTGCCTGGCCGTCCTCTGGTCAGCACTAGCCATTCTGCTGGAACGGACTTTTTCAGAACGGAGAAGCCTACGTATGTTCTATTAGATTGCGCAGTGGTACAGTTCATTATCACGAAAACAAGAAAGACGATGAGAAGGGCAAGGAGAAGAACACACTACGTACTTGAGTGAGCAGCAGCGAGTATTCACTCCCTACAATCACGTTCGACAACCCAGTCCCAAACCCCGCCTCGGCAGCGTAATGTGTCTTCGCTCATGAAGCCCGGCCGCATCCCCCGTCGCTTTCAACGCATCCGCCGCACTTGACCACATTTCCGACATTTCCCAATTGGCATATTTAGATTGCAACAGAAAAGAAAAGATAGCTGTCTTTCCTACTAGTCCAGAAAAATAAAAATAAAATCTGCTAGAGACCTTGGGACGAGCGAAACGACGATCCGAAACCCCCTCTATTTAAATCAATTCCATCTCGGCCTTTACCACATTGACTCGGGCATTTCTCCGCGCAAAATACAACTCCTGTGGTTTGCATGGGGGGTAAAACTGGAAAATACACCCTGTGGCATGGAAATCCACAGAGCCTTTGACGGGGTAGGTAGATGCAGGCTAACGTTGGGTTCTGTCTGCTATGCCACGAGCACCCCCCGTGGACTTCCTTGTGCTATTGCTGGGAACCCTTGCTATTGGGTTGGAGGTCATGTACTGATTCAAGCAGACCAAGCGATCATCCCAGATTGATTTTGAAGGATACGATGCGTTTTCAACCAAACACTCGAACCGGATTGCGTTCTTCGAGTCAAATCAGAACAAAAGCTCGTCAAACAACCCCATTTACTCCGGTTTCATGCCCTCGGCTTTTTCGATAACAGAACCTTTTCCTACCTCACTACCTCAATCTTCCCCTCTCGCCTACCTCTTCTCGCTACTATTCTAGTCACTACCATCCCCATTCCGTACCCACCACCGCTCAAGAGACCCACACCCAACCCCCACACTTCCCTCTCCCTCCCTTCCCCACCCCAGCCCGCCGCCGTCCCGTGCAACTTTCCGTAAAGACAAGGTTACAGGTAGGCAGGTGTGGTATGGAAAATACCATGCCAAGCTATACCAGGTTATAAAAGCTACCAAGGTTCTGAAGGCAGAAGATGGTAGCCTGACGTCCACATCTACAGACCCGTCATGCGTATGGAGGAAGAAAATTCATGGCGCACTGCTGTTCGGTTCGGAAGGATCGAAACAGTCTATGCTGATGGTATGAAGGGAGGAAGATGTAGGTGGTGTGCAGCTTGATTGTTTGGCAAGGGCAGGACAGAGAGGTGTTTTGATGGGGTAGGTAGGTAGGAATGACATCTTCAAGGTTGTGGGTGGAGTAGGAAGGCGATAGTTCCGATACGAGAGTGTTCGGCACGAGAAGAAGCGGTTTCTGTGTGGGAAGCTGTTTGGCTGGTTGGGTTGTTGGAGGGGGTTAAGTGGGATTGAATCTAAGGCAGTCGTCTGGTTTAGAGGTAGTTATTTGAGGAGAAGGACGATGGAGAGAAATAGTCGGTGCTTTATTGGGACATTGAAGCGATCGTGGTGCTGTCGAGGTCCCGGGTGAGCATTCGTGATTGCGTGCGGAAATTTTTGTTGGAGAGAAGGAGTTAGGAGACTTGATATGAGCGATTGAATGTCGGATATTTGACCTTGCTGCAAGCAGTGCTCCGCTCTGCGTAAAGCAAGCATTAATTGAGGTTCGTGAGAGATGTTGAGAATATGTTGCTTCAAAGTCCAGTACGGGAGTCTTGGAGAGATCGGAGGTATTCCGTCTCGACACCGTGTGCAGATATTCCCAGATACAAATCGTGTAGATTCAGTGTCATACCCCAGGGCCTCATTGGTAGAGCATAAGGTGATTCAAGAAGGGTGAGGGATTTCCATCAAGATCTGAAAATGCCATGATAGCTGGGCATTTGGCTTGACACTAGACGGGAAAAAGTCGCAAGTATTCCAATGAAAGCGATAGACGAGCTGAAGACTTTGTTGAGCTCGTGGTGAGCACGGTCTCATCGAGCCGCAGCGACGAGCCGGGTGAGAGAAAGGAGAGGCTGGAATGCTTCCAAGAGAAGAGTAGACACCAAGTACTGCAGAAGCGGTGACAATAACCGAAAATGAAGAATGCATGATACCGGTAGTATGAGTGCTATTATTATCGATCAAGACGCCCTGTTAAGCTTGTTGGAATTCCTTCTCGGTTCACGTTGCTTTTAACATCTCGTGCAAGGGAGTTCGTAGATGCACGTAAGACAGTAGCGGTTCGATTGCAACCTTCTAGAAGACATGGGGAATATCAGAAAATGTGCCAGCGCACAGTAATCGTTATTGCCAAATACCACATTGTTAATGCCTTGTGAAGATCATCGACTCCATTTTTAGATGAGGCATTTTCGGGGGAGGTAAGCATTATTTTGATGCTTGGAAAACGGTGGACGGTGAGAATTCACCTTAGGTGCCTTGTTGGACGATATAGGGCACCATCAATGTGTGGTCATGGTTGGAGATAGCCGGTTTTGATATCAAGCAGGTGTTCGTGTAGGAGGGAGTAACAACAATATCAGGCGTTAGAATGGACCACACCTCACACCTCACAAGCACCAATTAATATTATTCTATCCGAATGTTTGTGGATTGGTGGCAGCGAGCTCCTACCAACCGCTGCACCCATTTGTTAGCGGTATTATCTGCGTTTAGTCCGTAGAATAGTGAGACAAGCAATGTTAGAATAGCAACCGCTGCTCCCTCGGAGTCACGAGTAGCATACTCTAGCACTCATGGGTGATCGTAATGATAATAATGATAACAATCAAAGTCATGGTGCTCGGCAACGGGCACTGATTCAAAAATGCCTCAAGCATTGGCAATAGCAATCGAAAAATACCACGGAGATCTAAAACCCGACCGGCTGAGGCTTACCCGAGATTACTCTATCTAGAGATAGCGTTCGGTGGCGAAGAGGCTGCATGTTTGGGACTTGGATCATGGACAGTGGGAGATGCATCTGTTATTGTTGTTGTTGAGGAGTCGCTGAGCATCTTATGAGGATTCACTCCAAGGGGTATTGTTTATCAATTTTGGCAAGTACTCGAGTATGTATTGTTCTTTACCTTCTTCTACCTTTTGATTGGAAACTTCCATGTGGTGGTGGTATGCTCGCTTGTACGGAATAGCTGACACAGCCCCACACTCCCCCGTCTTCTTCACTGTGAGCCTTGTCCCGTCTTGGCAAAGGCAGCTGAGAGCATTCGACATTGCCCCGCAGCCTGGGAGCTTGTAAGTACCATCAATCCCTTATTCTACTTAAAGTCCTCGTGCACGTCAACACTTCACTTTCTCCATCATTGCGCCTTACAGATATCAAACCACACCACCATCTATCTATCGGTCGTCCTTTTGCCACTGGCCGCAGTCCCTTTTATAATCCCATCTCCCATCTCCCATCTCCATATTTCACTCCGATCCTCACCCGCCACCTTCAAAGTGTCTTCTACTCGCAGTATCCTCTCGCTTTCACCTAATCGAGATACGTCAACCATGTCTACTACAATGGACAACGGCAAAGCAACGGCGCCATCAGCTGGTTTCCGCAACGGCAATGCTGGCGGCAGCGGTGCTCTCATCAATGTGCAGCCACCTCGCAGAGAAGACCTCCAGCCAGCCTATGCGCAGACGCTGATGGGAGAAAGCGAAGATGCTGGAACGCATGGCTGGTATGGATCGATGAGTATGGACTATGTGCTTCCCGATATGTACCGAGACTAACGGCTTCAAGTCAATACTCTCGGAAACTGCATCGGTTGTATCGGATCAGTCCCATGCTGCGTCGTTTGCCCCAATCCCTACAAGCCAGTTAGCCAAGGAAACGTCGGACTGGTCACGAAGTTTGGTCGATTTTACCGTGCAGTCGATCCAGGTCTTGTGAAAATCAACCCGCTATCCGAGAAGCTCATCCAAGTCGACGTCAAAATCCAGATTGTTGGTACGTATTTCCATTTCGACTGGCCCCTTGCAATCATCTAACTAACGTTCTCGACAGAGGTCCCGAAACAAGTGTGCATGACCAAAGACAATGTAACTCTTCACCTCACCTCCGTCATCTACTACCACATTACCTCGCCCCACAAGGCCGCCTTTGGTATTTCCAACATTCGCCAAGCCCTCATGGAGCGCACCCAAACCACCCTTCGCCATGTCGTTGGTGCCCGCGTCCTTCAAGACGTCATCGAGCGCCGCGAGGAAATCGCCCAATCTATTGGTGAAATCATCGAAGACGTCGCCTCGGGCTGGGGTGTCCAGGTCGAGAGCATGCTGGTCAAGGACATCATCTTCAGCAACGAGCTCCAGGACTCCCTCAGCATGGCCGCCCAGGCCAAGCGTATCGGAGAGTCGAAAGTCATTGCCGCCCGCGCCGAAGTCGAGTCCGCTAAATTGATGCGCCAAGCCGCTGATATCCTATCGAGTGCGCCGGCCATGCAAATCAGGTACTTGGAAGCTATGCAAGCCATGGCCAAGACAGCGAACAGCAAAGTTATTTTCTTGCCATCACCGAACGCACCCATGCAGCAACAATTGGCACAGGCGGATTCCTACGGCGAAGGACCCAGTTCGCACGGCCACAAAAGCCAGCCGTTTGAGGGCGATTCCAAAGATGGTTTTCAGCAGGCCATGAACGCGAGGGTCATCGAGAATATCTGAGAGCTTTGAATACATGCTTTGTACGATTGCGCTTCACAGAAGGTAATAGCTGGATGATCTGTCTTTAAGGAAATGGCGGGGCAGGTCGCACTGGGCAGTCAAAGTGTTGCGAATTGTTCTCTCGCTAAGTCGGATACCCCCAATTGATTATGTTTACATTGATATATTTATGCTATATGGACGTCGAAGTCAGGGAATCTCCACTTGAACGCGTAATGGTTGTATGTTATTCTGGCCTTCTCGGCTCCGTGCAACCCCTGTCCTCTAACTTCAACGTAAATACTGACCTCTATCTCCGTGTGCTGCCCACCCTCCCCTCCACGCACGCAACACATCCCCCTACCTCGTCGTACCTTATCCTGCCCCTATCTCCCCTTATCACCTACCTCTCCCCAGCCCGAATTATATCCTAAGCTTCCACATACATACATAGACCAAAGCCCACCTACTCGTAGCCCGTTCAGCCACAGCGAATTCCGAAGCCCCACGTCGAAGTAGCTAGCTTTCCACATACATAGACGCGGAGCCCGTGATCTGTTGTTACTCGCACGGCCAGCTCGCAACCTCGGGCATAAGATAGCTCTTCGTCGCCCCGTTTTATCGGTGTGATTGTATAATTTTATAAACTGGTCTACGGGATGGAGATACTGTCTAGGATTTTTGGAGTCGGCTGCTTGCGGCAGGGTTTTCCTTGAGCGAATCTGACTGGGTGGGTATGGAAAGTGGATGGATGGATGCAGGTTTACAGCGACGACTAGAGTAGAATAAACCGCAGTGTGGGGTTTTTTTTAGCTCTGAGAGCCTGGTTCACGCGGAGAGCTTTTTCGATATTACGGTCGTCGTCGGTACGAGTACGACTCTATGTGTGTCTGTATACGTAAGGTAGATAGTATGCGGTGCTTCATAGCTTTTGGCTGCGTAAGTATGTTGAAATGAAGGGGGGGAAAGATATATATATATCCTGATCCGCATCCTTCCTTTCACCTCTCCCCCCACCCCTGTTGCATCTCATTACCGAGCCGCAACACCCCGCATTCAGCGTGCGTATCCTATCGTTCGAAGCGTCTGAAAATGGCTTGGTGTGGGTTTTTGGAGGAGGTGTGAGGAGATGTGGGTAAGGGTGTGGAAGGGCGAGCTGGTAAGGGGAGAGAGAGAGGTAAGGGGGACAAAGGATGCACAAGACAGACTTCATGAGGTCTTTGATTGCCGATCCTTCTGCTTGCATAAAAACTCGATGTCAAGTCTGGACATTTCAATTCAAAAGATTAAGTGAGATTGGTTGCTTATTCATTCGGATATGGGTGAAAAAGAGATGGGTTCGGTTGTTCGATCTTGTAACACATCCGTCGTTGCTGAAGCATTGTTGAAGGTTAAGACGCATGAAAAGATCGACGGGGCTGTTTGCTTATCAGGAAATGGTTGAAACGGAAAGATTTAAATCACCGGTCGAGATATCGATGAGCCTAGTTGCTTATCTGCATACCGGTATGTTGTTTGGAATGGATGGTAGGGTAAGGTTGTCGCTCTCTTGCCTGGTAGATTGGCACGCCCAATACGGAGACTGCTATTGCTTACTGACTTTGGCCTTCCTCTGAAATCGTTCCTCGAAATGTTCTTTTTGGAGCTCAAGCGTTTGAATGGAACACATGTTGATGACTTGGATGTCTTAAGAAATGTAAAGTATGAATTGCGCGTTTGTAAAAGATGTTTAAAATTAAACGCTTTTAGAGGGTTAGGCGAGACCGTCGCTTTCTTGGTTGGTAGAATAGGCATACCCAATATCGAAACCATTTTTCTTTGAGTGGCTTTCGCCTTCTTTTGAAGTCATTCTTGGTGATTCTCGACACTCCGCCTGATTAGCGCCGTAGAGTCTTGACGGCTTCAATTTAAGCCAAAGTCGAGTCGACTGTCTGAAGGGGCTACTCCGAAGAGAACGCAGACTCGATCGATTCCTGAAAAGTCCGTAGAGAAAAAGATAATTGGCTACCGTGAATAGAAAGGAAGTTCTCAGTGGCTAGAGAATAGGAGATTTGCTCTGTTTATGATGGGTGGGGGCTGTAGAGCAGTAAATGTTTAAGCTGACTGCTGCTGCGTTTTCAAGCCTGGGATGGTGTCTTGGGGGCTCTCAGAATTATTGTGGTCGTGGTTTTGAGGGATCGTGCGGGTCTCTGTGTGGTGTCGAGGGTTGAGATTCGTAAGTATGTGGAGTAGGGGTATGCCAGGAGATCCGATACTTCATCCTTTGCTAAAATGGATGGTCGACGTGGAGACATCCTATTCTGCATCTTCACCCTGAACCTCCTCCTCTTCATCTTCGTTTTCGTCTTCCTCCTGCACTTCCTTTCCGTCTTCTCTTTCTCCATCTCCCCCTTCCAGCAGTTGTACCACATCGCCCAAGCCCTCAAAAATGCAGTGCGCATTGGCCAATCCTCCAACTTGTCGATTCATGCGCCGTCTGGCCCCTGGCTCACCAACGTGTCTCGCTCTGGGTCCGTCATTGCATTCACGATTCCGACCATCGTATCTTCCAGTATTCTATCGTGTTGGAAGCCTATCCGCACCTCATGGCTGAACGTATTGCTGCTCAGGATTATACTTTTGCCAATCTTCCTCAATGTTTCCAGTCCACTCTCCAAGGTCTTGAGGTTGGCATAGGGAGGGCAGCCCTTTTTGGTGGTCCGGATGCAATCCCTCACGCTCGACTCCGCTTCTCCAGCCATATCATACTGTGCTGACCCGGACAGTCGGTCATAGGTTACGTTCAATGTTTTCCAGGCATCTTTGGAAAGGTAATCGAAATTGACCACTTTCTTCCGTTCGACTTCTGCAATGCGATTCAAGCGTGAGATCGATGGCCTTTGCAATATCGGTATGAATTGACGCGGCGATGCAGAGAAAGCTATCAACGGTTGCCCTATCTAGGCTCTTCACGATTCGAAGCATAATTCTTGGGGTCTTGCGGAAGCGGTACGGCGACTCCGTTGGTGGAGGCACAGACATGGAGGTTTCTGTAGGAGGACGAGAATGAGAACATCTCGGTCCTGTCCATCAAAGAACACGTCTTGAGGCTGATTTGACGCGTTGAGTTCATCCTTGTAAGTCGGCCTTGCCTCACATCATGGTAAGGCCTAATATTGAGTTACCAAACCTTTATGTGACTCAACAATAATAACCATTTGAACTTGGCTTTCTCATCACGCACCCATTCCAATTCTTCACGTAGATCCGATATTCCTTATCATTCCTATCGGCTGTGCTTCGTTCATCATTGCCGACTGGTGCGCCAATCGAAGAACGAGGGACATAAGATACCATTCAAATGGAGCGGAGGTGTTTCTGCACAACGCCGCTTCCCAAGCCATCACGGTCTCCAAATCTGTGTAACTTCAAGGGCAAGTTTGACTGAACCATGTTAAATCCATGAACAGTATCTCATATGCAACGCACTGCACTTTGTTGCTTTGCCACATTTCTGTTATATGAAACGGAGCCTCGGTGGTTTTCACCTTCTTCTCCGTAAGATAGTTCGTTGACCCACCTTCCTCACGGGAAAAGGATGCCAAACAGTCTGCATTGCATTGCATTGCAGTGGTTGTGCCCATGGCTCTTTTGTTCGTTTTTGGCACTTCTGGCGACAATCGGTATCCGGCTACCATTCCACGCCAATCCATGCTGGATATACGTTCTGGTATCCATGTCTGAACGAGGCACAGCGTTCTTCATGTCTTGAATTATCTTCGTTTCCTGGCTTCCAGTCATCATGTTAATATTTCGATCTTCTCATTTTAAGCGGTGTTCTGATTCCGTTCAAGTCCTATAATCTCAGAACAGCTGCATCTAGCTTCAACCTCTTGAAATGGAAACCTTAGGTCCGCCTCCAGACGGTAATGTTACCAAAGGCACAACATTCATCATTCTTGCTACCGTACTTACCTCCATCTCATTGATCACTACGGCTATGAGATTAGGAGTACGAATCACGAACCGCCAGCAAGGCTGGGATGATTTGACAATCGCGCTTGCTATGATCCTTGGCTTGGTACAACTTGTCTTCAGTGGCCTTCAATATCATGCTGGCATCGGACGGCATGCATATTATTTAGGCCAAACACAAGCTATGGACGCTGTCAAATGGAGCTATGTGGCAATGACCATGTTTTTCGTCATCGTTTGTCTGACCAAAATCTCGATTTGCCTCTTCATCCTTCGAATCAAGAAAACTGGTTGGCTGAAATGGGTCCTTTATACGTTGATGGCGGGCCAAGTAATTGCGACTGCGGCGCCGGAAATCATTCTGTTCGTCCAATGTCGTCCAGTCCGATCATTCTGGGACCGAAGTATAGGCCAATGCTGGGATCAAAGCATATATAATGCCGTTGTGTGGGCTCACTTTGGTATGGTTACTACCAGCAACTGCTTCTACAACGGGCTGACGTTGTGCAAGGTTATGCTATAGTTTCGGACTTGGCTTGCTCCTTTCTGCCAGCTGTGGTACTTTGGAATGTCAAGATAAACATCCGCCTCAAGATCGCGGTGTCTGGTCTCATGAGCCTTGGCTTAATGTATGCTCACCATCGTCCCTGGATACATGGAATCCTAACCAATTCGCAGCACAATGGCCATGGCGTGTGTAACGGTAAAGGCTTCGACCACCAGCTTCTCTGATGATCCGACATGTAAGTTTTGATTCAATCTAGAATCTCCACTGGTCGGTGAGGCTAACAATGAATACCAGGGAGTCTAACGGACACCTATATATGGGGCGGGTCGGTCCCTTTAAAACAATACGAATTTTCCGAAAACTAATCTCTTGAGTAGCTTGGAAGAGAATCTAGGAATTATAGCCACCAATCTGGCCCTTTCTCGCACCGTGTACCTTTTTTGCCGCGACGGCCCCCGAAACCCAACTAAGCAACGAGCACATCTTTTTCAGCCTCTTTTCTTCTCCTCAGTACGCGTTTCTGCGCCCAACCCTTTTACACATCCGAATGGGCTTTTCATGTCGAAAAAGAGACCGTACACTAGGACATTGGATCAATGGTCGATTACAAAGACAACGGAGCTTGACATCACGGAGGAACCACGGACTATTTCGTCGGAGGGATTGACGGGAGGGCATAAGGAGGTTTGGGTCTAGGTCGACAGCAAGAGGATAAGCTCTCCCGTGGTTGGAAGTAAGAAATATATCGCAATCTTTCATTGCCTAATCATTCTATTTCTTCGACACATCAGCGTAGTTTTAATCACCGAGGGTATTCTTAGAGCACTCCAAATATCTTACAGCCTGTTACGCTATCCAACTCGCAATCCATACCGCTTTCAGCATGATTTTGCCATTGCACGTCGTGCACTGAAATGTCGAATGTCCATTATACGACAGTTTTCTTTCATGTCTTCAAGTGAAACTCCTCAGTCAAGCCTCTGCCTTTCCACATTCCACTGACATTAAGAAACATCACTCACCGCCCGCACATGCGGCAATCTCTCTCTTTCCCTTGTAATATCAAGCCTCGTCAAAGATCCAAACACCAATACCCAAATTCAAATATCCTTGCCGCCCACGGCAGAATCGCCATCACCCACAACAACCATCCTCCAGTTATCCTCGTAATCATATAACAGTTCGCCGAACGAAAACCTCACCACTAGCATTAAAGCTCGGAAGCAAATCGATGTCCGATCTTAAAAACATCCAGGTCTGAAAACCATATCTCGCGGTTCTGCCCTTGGTCACCCTCGTCTACGGCAACATTCATCCGTTTCTTGCTACATAACCAGTGGAAACGAGAAGCCATTCCCTAGATAGCATGACCAGCACCACACAAAGAGTAGCACCGACGCTCTCCCCATCACTCCGTCACCCTCCGCAGGTTGCAAGATACGGCACGTAGGGGCATGTTGAGCTGCTATGATACCTTAGTGAAGCCGATAGGCACTAAAATGACCTCGATCAAGCCTCGAAGACATGAACACTACCACAACGAGAGAAAAGAGCAGGTGGCTTTGCTTACGCTCGAACCGCAACGGAACCCCGATCATCAAAATAATTGACTGCGTTGTTCGCGGAGGTGCTGGCATTCTGATATTGAAGTCTTGATTGCACCGATCGGAATACCCATCGTTCTCTTTCCAGAGAAACTTCATCTACCGCAAGTACTCTTGACACGAAGAAGTTGCATTCTATTGATTCTTTTCCAATAACACCATTGCCATGTTCCCGTTTCAGTCTTGTCCAAGAAATTTCTTCATTCAACACGGAACACGCACCCCTGAACTTTCCTGGTTGATTGATTGACGATGGTGCCTAGACGTAGAGCTCCGGAATTGGTGGAGAAATATGAAGGAGGGAGGGATTTTGGGAAAAGGGTCGTGGTCGTAAAGTTCTCCCGGTTTTGATTTCGGTCTTCGCAACGAAGCCGCTTATCACCCAGGCCCGAAAATGCTTCCACTTTCGCGCAATTTTCTTTTCCAGCCAGCAATAGAGGTGTTGGTACGTTAGGAGGGCATAGAGAACGGGAGGTGCTTTGGATCAAGAAGATTAGTGCTAATCTTATCGTGAACGCAATAATGGTAATGTGTCTGATGGGCTGTCCTGATAGTTAGTCACTGGGTGATCTGGGGTGAGCATCCTGTTTCTGAAAGGGGTTCGTCACGATATAGTGCTATGTCTTCCAAAGAAATATTTGTAGAGAATAGCTTTATATTAATTGGGAGCAGTTGTTCTTGCTCTCCTAAACAGTCGTCGAGAACCCCTTGTGACAAAACCAATGTGGAGCAATTATATCCGTGAAGTCTATTCCCCAAATAGCCTTGCGTTATAGCCTTGTGTTAATGATATCAGTGCTGTTCGAATTGCAGGATGATGGTGTATTGAGAACGCAAAAACCTAATTATTAGTTGCAGTTGCCCGTGTCTTTATCGTCATGAACCTCATTATCCCGGCATGGTACTATATACCCAACCTGTCCGACCCTATGAACCGAGCCGGAACCCAAAGCGTCCCACGCCAAAGCAGTCCAAATCTATCCTGCGCCGAATGGTATCACCAATAATTATCAGAACTTCTTAGGATGTAACAGACCGTGTCTTCATCAAAGGTTGCATCGAAGACCTCGATGTAGACATTGCACGCCTGGCCTTGGCCGCGTCGGCAAGGAGTGTGGTCCAACACCCTAGAACAATATTTTGCATCCAACTGCCTTCCTCTTCGGTAAGTGCCATTTGCTTTTGTGCCAATCTAGAAGTTCGAAGCTTTGTGGGCTTGCTTGGCTGATGCGGCATCCGGGAAGGTTTCGGGCTTTGGGGGACTTCGTTCGCGTGTGAAACCATGTCCCCGAGTTCGTAGCATTGTTGGACCAGCTGCTGTATGCCCTTCTCCAGCATGGAAACCCTGCCTTCGATATCTTTCCAGAATCCAGGTCCCCAGAAAGGGTCGACGTCTAAGGCATTTTGGAGTGATCTGGTCCAGAAATCGAACATGGGAAGGTCTGGGCCTTGATCGGGTCGGCGTAGTGATTGGGATAGACGACAAGCGACGAGCGCCAGTCTGATGGTAGGTTCGGCCTCGAGAACATAGCTTACGACGCAAGCTGTCAACTAATTAGCCACGGTTTTACATCCACGGCGATTTAAGTTACCTGGACATCCTCTTGCATAGCACCATTCCTCCTCATCCGCGATGAAGCATTGAAGCCAGGCAAATGCGCCCCGCGCCTCGCCCCTAAAGACTAGTTCAAGGTCGAAAATGTTGCGGTTTCCAAGTATCATTTTCGCCAAGTCCGTTGCGTGACGATGTATCTCTAGGACTGGCAGGATCAGCGCATGTGTAATGTCGCGCTGGAGAAGCCATGCTTCTATTTCAGCCTCATTTGAGGGACTGTGGTGCTCGCAGAATCTACCACTGGTCAGCACGTGCTCTTAGGGTAATACAGATACACACTCACTCAGAACCTTGCTCGTTCACAAGCAAGCTGCGGACAATTTGGAACGCTTCGGACGAATCAAGGCTCGAAGCATCGACGTTATCAACGGTAAACGGCGGTGTCCTTGTTACCTCCTCCACCTGCGAGAGGGGGAAACTGAAAGCCCGAATGGGGGCCATACGAACACGACAAATGCGAAAGCGGAGGAACCTCGCCCATCTTATCTATCTCGAACCGGAGAGATATCAAGGAAGGAGTGAGCTGTCCTCAATAGGACATTCGATTGACGCTCCACTCCGGCAGGTTTGATTGCAACTGGGGGGCCGTCACTGGGTCCACCACCCTACAGGGCACCTTTACTGGGTAATGGTTGGTGTGTACCAGCAAACCGGTCGAACCATTTGAGTCGCCATGTTGTAGCCGTGTTGATTGACCGTAGCTGGCAATGTCCGCACACATTATTGGATCCAGGTCCGGTCTTTGCGGTGGTGGTGTCGAGACTTCGGGACCGTTCCATGTGCTCGATTTGCGCTTGCAGGGTTTACCTAATTAGAACCATATCCCGATTAGGAGATATAAGTATAACTTATGGTTACCACTAAACATACACCCCTTTTTACTACACATACACCCCTTTTTACTACATATACGCCCCCCCCAAGATAGGTTTAGCGGTTACTCAACTAGGTCTAGCGGTTACCCAACTAGGTCTAGCAGCTCAATAATCATAACAACGCGCACACGTTCTTTCATCAACCGACTACCTACCACCCACCCTACCTCATCGCCGCCATGGATCTTGCACCCCCCCCGGTGGGTGAGCTCTATGTGAGTCACGAGGAGCTCATCGTCGCCGCCAATACATGGGCTAGAGAACTCTACTCAACGCGAGCCAAGCCAATTTGAACGCGTTGAAGCGCATCTGCAGCAACGGGCTGAGCAAGAGCTAGGGCAAACACCAGCGAGGGGTAGGGGTAGGGGTAGAGGTAGAGGTAGAGGTAGAGGTAGAGGGCTAGGTCGAGGAGGTGAAGGGGGTGAAGGGGGTGCCGGTGAAGCTTCGGCTGAACCTCTATCCGAACATCAGCAGGAAGCTTCAAACGGTGAAGGCTTCTATGGGGTGTTTCAAATTTGATATGTAGTTTAAATCAGCTTCGAAGAACATATCGACCCCAAAGATACTTCATTTTTGGTGAGCCGTTCATATGGAATCAAGTATCTGTATGGTGTCTGTTTTTGAGCTGCTAGACCTAGTTGAGTGATCGCTAAACCTATCTGGGGGGGGCGTATATGTAGTAAAAAGGGGTGTATGTGTAGTAAAAAGGGGTGTATGTTTAGTGGTAACCTAACTTATAAGATGCGGAAATTGGACGCTATTTAAAGCCAAATTCCCATTGTATGCAGTGGCAGGATTGCTCCTATTTGGATCGAGACTCGCGGGAATAGATAAGCCTCGACTTCCGTATTCTGCACACTGCCAAGAGTCTACACGTGCCTTCAGTATCTTCTACAGTATGTACTTGATTGTTTCACCCTTACCTAGTCTTTTCATGCTTAACCCCAACAAATGTAGATAAAGTTTGTTATAGCAGTCATGAACACGGTCTCTGGACTACGAGTACGGTCGACTCTGGTTATAGGAGAGTTCCGGCTAACGGAACTCTCTTTGTTACGGAACTAAATTGAAGATTTCACGGTTTTTGTATAGTAATTCCGTTAAATCTGGCTATTACTGTATAACGGAAGTATTTTTGAGCAGTTTTGGTGGTGTCCGTTGTAAAAGGGGGGTAAATCTATATATTATACTCTCTTTCAGAGGTAATCTTTAGATTATTTTCCTTCAGCCTGCGATGATTTTGTATTGTTTTTTTTACCGTGATATATTTAGCGCCGTTTTTGATGTATACGGATCTCTGTTTCTAACGGAAGCAACTGATTGATTTGCCACCTCCGTATAACCAGAGTCGACTATATTCTTTTGCGGCAGAGTAAACAAAGTGTACTTCATGGGTTGTATGTTGGCTGTGTGTGATGATTCCGGAGATCTTAACCCGTGCATTGCTTCTAAATACTCCTCCTATCCTAGCGCCAGGTATCTCTTGCCTCCAGAATTCCACATTCCGAGAACGCTATCCCATGGTACAAGGTTCAAGGTCCCAAAATGAACCCAAGGAGAATCACACACAATCCCGCTAAATATCTCCCATACAATGACCCAACTCACAACCCCATGCCATATCGCTCAGGGGCTACATGACCAAATTTCCTCGCTGCCCTATGTTCATTCCCGCCGTCTGCGAAACGATGCCATCATCTCGTCGTAATCGCGTGGGCAAAGGCCAATTTTCCGCAAACGAAGCCACTCCGCTTTGGACGCGCCCCTGGTGTCGAAAATTCTCCTCGGGGCTCGACATCCCACTTGTCTGCTTGCCCTGGATGGGTAAGTAAGCCCGGTTCTGTCGTGGCTCTTCATCTTCTCCATCTTCCGAGGAGGTATTGTTTGCCTTGGAAGCATCGACGGCGTAGGAGTCGTAGATTTCAGTTCTGGAGGCCCAACTGCCCCTAGGTTCAGGTTCTGTGCCGCAGCAGTTCCGTGTGTCGGGACCGAGTGCTTTGTCGACGCACTCCCTAATTTCCTGTTCTAGTTCTCGAGCGGAAATACGGTCTCGAGCTTCTTTGCGCATTCCTCTTCTGCAGATGTCCACGATTCCGACAACGGATCCCCAGATCACGTTTTCTTTGCCGCTTCTTTTCTCCTTCTTTTCCTTAGCCTTGGCTTCCTTCACCAGTATATCCATCCATGTCCCAACCTGCGTCAAGTTCGCATGGAAGCTCGCGTCCGCAGGCGCGCCTCCTCGCCCAGCGTGTCTGTTAAGTCGACCTCGATGCGAAGCAAAGGATTTGGGGGTATGGGAGAGGAGGAACGACAGGAGGTTCAGGAGGATGGTGGTTGTGGAGAAGACGTCCGCAGGACAGGAGGGCGGCGTAGCCGGAAGTGGAGGATTGAAAGTGGTGATGAGGGCGTGTTGGCGGCGAGAGTTGCTCGAAGAAGAGGAAGTTGTGGTTGTGGAGCCGCGACTGCGCGGATTGGCGGGGTTACGGTCGTTGGCTTGGGATGCTGCTGGTACGTTGGAGATTTTGCGGGAGGTTCGACCGCCTCCGGGTGCGATGGTTTTGGCGGGTGAAGTTTCATGGAGATAGGGTTTTCGTAGCCAATTTTCCGGCGCGGCGTGGTCGTAGAGTTCGCAGCTGTAGGGGCTTGGGTTGTCGTCCGAGTCGAGGGCTTTGAGGGCGGCGAAGTCGGACAGGTAGACATTGGATTTATTGTCGATGGAGATGTTGGACGGGCGGATGAATTGGTGGGTAAAGCCTTTTTCGTGGAGATAGGCTAGGGCGGAGGTGATGCAGTGGGTCCAACGGAGGATGGTTTCACGGCGCTCTTTCTTTTCGAGGTTCTTGAAGCTTTTGGGTTGCTCGTCGAGAAAGGACTTGAGGGTAATCGCCATTGAGGGGGTTAGTAGTATGTAGCTGAAATCGCCTTGCGTGTAGGCAGCCCAAACCGAGACAATATGTGGATGCTTGACGGTTTGTAGGGACTTCAAATGCATAACGAAATGCACTCTATCGATTCCGGTATCTCCAGAGATCGAAATCTTCTTCCTGGTGTATACCCGCTCCTGTACCGAGACCTTGTCTACATCGTGATTGGATGAGACTGTGGTTCTTTTGACTATCGCCTCGACTGGTACAACCTCATCGGCATCGTAGTCTACATGACCACCCGGAATCAGCCCTCGCACTAGAAACTTAAACTGCGCTCGGTAAAATTTCTTCTCCAACGTCTGCGATCTACCTCCAAAAAGGCTGAGGTCGCAGACGGCAGCCTCGGACAGCGGAAGGTCGTCGTCGTCAAAGGATTTATCGATAGTCTCAAATACCCATTCGGGGATTCCGATGTAGTTCAAAATCAGGAAAAAGCGTCTTCCTCTCTCAAGAATCCAGTCCAGATACGTATCGTCGGTCAATCCATCGCCAAATGCTAGCGGTTTATGCAGTATTTCCTGATATTTCTTAGAGCCCAATTCTCTTTCAATGTACTCTTGATCTACAGTCCAGTTGATTTTCTCTTCAGACCACCACGCAGTCATAATCAAGCACCCTCAACCATGCCAAAATGTGCTTGCGAAAGGACCTGATGATAAATGAGGGAGACAAGACCGACATAACAGAAACATGCGTTGCTAACCATTCACTCTATGTATCAGCTAAAACAGCCAACTGGAGTCACACAAGCGGGCACGGAAGTATAATTAGGTCGGCACGCCCATATACAGTAGTGGCCATCGATAGAAAACGAACATGCATTGCATATCTATCCGTAGTTCCCCTTGTTAACGGTACATAGTAGGTATAAGAGACGTTATTTGTTGTGCTCTATGGAGGCGTGGGAGGTACAGTAGGTATAGTCTCAAGCCACCTGTGTGATGACATGCAGGGTTGACAAGCCGCGGATGTGGTTGATCTGAATTCGAGCACAGTACTGGTCGCATGCAGTCGAGGCTTTCGCCTTCAGCCATGACAGCTGACCTATCGGTATCTTTCTTCCTATTCCAGAATGAGAGCAGGGCCAATCAGTGCGGAGGTTGGTGGGGTCTCGCTATCAGCGCCCTATGATCGAGCTTCAACTCAACATATTCTTCATATTGACTTCTTTGCAGAGTCTGTTTCATAGTATGCAACATGCACAGATAAGTCCGCCCATTGCATGTACGGAGCACTGGCATAGCAGTTGCCTTTTGAAGGCAACTGCAGGCAAATATTGGGGCGAACGTCATTGGAGTAACTGCAGCGTCGATACCGAGCCATGCACTGCCGCTTACGAAGACTACGAATCTCTCCGCACTGCAGCAACAAATCATTCTCAATTTAATTATCGCCCTACTCACTAATTTACCCATATGCCTCGACCAGCTCCGAAAGCCTTCGAGGCTGATTGCTCGTTGCAAGGCTTTACCTACGGAGATAAATGAGTTTGCTTCCCCCCATATTTGCTACTAAAGAGTAGGTACTTCTAGGAGCGACTTATATCCCTTGTCGGCAGCCTGTCGTTCTCCCACAGTACATTAGTCGTCGCATCTCTCCAATCGCCATCCGGAAGAATCGTTCCCTGGTAGCCGAACAGAGCAGATGACTGGACGGTGGGATGTCGTGCGATAAGGACCTTGTCTAGAGCCGATGCTCGATCCTGTAACTTGTAAGTTTCTAAGTACCCTGCCACGCTTACTCTTGTTCCGTATGCAATGCAGCCGCTTGAGAGAGTTGCACCTACACGTGCGATCGTGCTGCAACTCACAAGTCACTAAATCCCTTCATGCTGCGTGGGATGACACTCAATGTAACCTTAAAGCAGAAAGGCTAAGCTTGAGGCACAGTCGGATGGTCCAGCTTGCAGACTTGCAGTCCTCGGGAAACGCCAAAAGGGCCACCGAAGCGATGATCCATGAAGTGACAATAGAAGCGCGTCTCGCCTGAGTATCCAGGACATTGACAAATGTCTTTTCCCCAATATTCGGTCGTCTACGAAGACCCAGGATCTTTATTCCGCCCAACAAGGTGTCAACGGAACGAGTATCGCCGAAGCTTTGCATGTCTTCGCTGATTAGCATTGGCGACTACCCATATCGATTCGTGGGGGCTCCCGGGCAGGTGGCCTGAAAGCTTCTTATAACGACCATTTAACCGGCCATGTGCTCTGGCACTATTACACATCGACCAGATGCTAGACACGGCTTTTCAGGGCATCCCCCCTTCTTAATCAGTTGTCGGATCTTGCTACTCAACGTCGGCGCTCTGTGGCTGCTCAAAGGGCTCTGTTTCTTTCTTTTGCTACATATCATTCTTGTGTCTTGTCCAAAGTCCATGTTATGTTATGGAATTCTTATCAATTCGTCACACACAGTTCTGGATTGAACCATGTCACTGTCAAAGAGCATCTGCATCTGATCAAATCCGCGGAAATGATCTCAAGGCTGCTGGGGATGTGACACCTTGGAGGTTCGGGAGAAAGGCCCGGAAATCCGGCGTAGCGGACAATATCTTCTTCCTACCGATTAAGAGGCAGTAGGCTGAATCACCATAATTCAATGTTGACTTCAAATCTGTGGGTAGGCTTGGCATCTGGAGATTCCTCATAGGGGTCTATCTAATTTGCCAATAATTTCTAACAGGCAGGCTCATAGAACGAGATTGGACGTGCTTATCAACCTTTTCTATGACATCCACAACATCACTAAGGACAGTCTTGGTTTCCACATTCGAGTTCTGTCTCATCTAGACAAAGACCACTGCCCGTGAGAAAATTCATGAATTCGGTTTTTCGCCGGAGCTCCTCCCCTGGCTAACGTACCCTCCCTTGATTAGTGGTCAGGCCCTGGCTTGAGCATGGCTTGAATCTGGGGATGGCACTTCTACTCTACCACGAGATCTCAGGTACATTTTCTACTTCTGAGGGATGTGCAGTTTTGTATTTTCTATAAGACATTTTATCTTATACGCAGAAGCCAGCTCCCCCGATCACCAAGAATCCAGGGAGAGTCGGTGAGTGTATCGTAGATCCCGAAAGACAAACTAATGTCTTCTAAGCGCAGAAATGGATGTACCATTATATGTATTCTGAGCTGCTTCGAGAGTGGTGGAAACGAGTATCGCGAGAGTTCTGTCTGTTCGCTGTAGCCATAATTCAGCATCCTTTCAGCCTTTTACGCCACGATGAAGTGTTTCATTACTGTTTTCCGTTTTCACTGTCAACGCATTTGATATTCATCACAAAAAACGTGGCAAGAGAGTTTGAAGGGTGGGAGTTTCACACCCAGTATTTCTGGGCTGAGACCAAATTCAGAGTACAAGTAAAGGCTGATCTGTATGGCCTAGCTACCTCGAGGCAAGAGTGCAGAAAAATTAAGGACGCGATAACGAGACTTGTTGTAGACGGTAAGTGTGACATAGTAAGAAGAACGTCTAATAAAGGGGAAAGGGGCCTAATCGAATGGAGATTCCTTGAGGGTTAGCGCTTTTCTAATTCAATAATGCTAACACCAAAGGTTCATTGAGCAGAGAAACCGTTATATCAGAGATCAAAGATACAAACTGGTTCGAATGAAATAGTAATGGAGGACACCTTTCTCGTCTTCGGATTGAAACAACCACTGACATTAGAGCTTCGATGAGTAGTCGCAAGGATGCTTGGAGTACTTCTCCCTCGTATACTAAACTTACAGAATCAGTACAAAAGACACCTCCGTGTTCCACTTTCATCTCACCCCCCTTTTACCAGCCCACCCAACACCACTCCCCACCCCATCCCAAAAACCCATCGTACCATCTCCCCTAATCACCAAACCAGTCATTTCATCTCACAGCACTCATGCGCTATATCATGCTTAGATTCTCGTAAGCTTCTGAGATATAGACGATGATGGAAATAGCGACGAAGGCTTGAACCGATAAAAGGTGACGGAAGTCAAGAATGTCATAGGGGAGGGAAGGATAGCAAGGCGAAGGAGGGATGAGATGAAGGAAGGGATGCAATGATGAGGGAACCGACATGCCTGATAAACGAAAGGGCTTTTGGCTGCAAGATCACCCATGTCAACCCCACCAAGACTGCCCTGTCCCAATCCTGCACGTCTCACACTTCTACAAACACTTCTACAGTCTCCCACACTCTTCCACGCAATCTTCCTTACCCTCGGCAAACCAATCATGAGAGATATCTTTATGCACCCGAGTAAAGAGATTAAGAGCAAAATCCCGAAGGTGGCATGATTCTGAAATGGCCTGCGGTTAGTATGATGGCCGTATGTGCTAGAGTTGGATGAAAGTTGCAATATATTATCGAAGTCATTAGGATGTCCTCCGCCCCCGTAGTTCTTTCCCCCCTCCCCATCTCCCCTGCTCTTTCCTCGTACTCTCACCCAATTTCAGGTCGGGACGCCTTCCCTGGCCCATATCCCCCCCTGTTATCCTGTTAATGTAAAGATAGGGGGTTGTAGGCTAGACTTGTTGGAGGTTTGGGTGGGATAGGAGGAAAAGGAAAGTCATGAGGAGGGAATGCGTGTGCGAGAGGAGATGGATATGGCAAAGGAGGGGAGGAGACGGGGTTCGAGGTGTGGAGGAGAGGGGAGAAGGAGTGGGAGATGGGATATGGAGCTCGTGGTATGTGCTTAGACAGGGGCTGAGAGTGATGCGTTCAGGCCTCAGAAAGCTAATTGAAAGCGTGCCAACATAACAAGCCATCGACCACCACATAAAGAACGAGTTTACGATATTCGATAGCCGCATTTCCTCTTCAATTATACGATCAATAGCTTGGGTCTTGATATCGCGTTTAGCATTAAGCTATTTTCCGCTTTGGCGTATGCACCGCCATGCAACGAGGCCATTCTGGATAGCTCGAGTGCGTGCGACCTTGTCGGCGATCGAGGAACCGGCCTAATCGTCTATTTAGGCGATTTCGGCAACGGCGGTTTTGGCACTTGTTTCAAAACCACTCATCGTCACGCATTTCAAACAGATGACAATGGACTCTGGCAGGCACAAGATCAAATATTCCTCCTGCGCGGTATATAATTGCGCAGCTGAAGGTTGGCAAGTTCAATGAAGGCCGTGGAACTAAACTCTTTTGGTGAGAGCTGGTGCCGTAAAGGAACGGTAAGCGGTTGCGGATAGATCATGCTCTTGACTCGGTCATGCCATGCCATGAAGGCATGCCTGAGGAGAAGGGATCTTAGATAACCTTGCGTGACTTGCTAAGATGATCAGTGATATTAGTTCATAAGGGTACTGCTTCGAAGGGCTATTCTTACCTACGCCAGTCATCGCCTACCAGCTGTCTTACAAATAGGGCAATTCGAATCTGACAGCACATACAGAACAATCAAGAATAACTTGACTGAATGAAACGTCACAAGAAGTCTCATGTCAGCGGCCAAGCCTCAAGTTTGTATGCTTGAGTAAATTTGATCCATTCGTGTTCTCGGCGTAGTTCTCCAGGAGAGCACGCGCTCTGTACGACTGTATGATTAAAACATAGAGCAGTGGATGAAATTGCCCTAATCAGGTGTGGTCATAGAAAGCCGATCACCTTAACAGTGGCAGGGACGAATCGAGAAAGGTGACAAGGCCCAAGGATGAAACATATCAAAAGCGAACCACGAGGTTGAGAGCCGCGTAAAAATCAAGAAAATAGTCTCTGAACTTCCCTCAAAACAGAAAGTATCAACTAGAACTGGGGGCGATACTTCTCACGAGTTTCAATAAACAACAAGAAGAGGCGAAAGGCTCGAAAAAAGACGCCTGCCTAGAAACAGCGGAACAAATAGCTGAAAATAGTCGCAAAATGTATAAAGCTTTTGTAAGCTGATTGGCAGAACCTAATCCGAATTATGGAACCATAGACTAAACCCTGCTTCGCAAATTGTTCGTGGTCGGATGCAACGAAAAATCGTGTATGTGCAAGTGAAGAGTCTACTGGTGCAAGCTGTTGTTGAGTTTCAGCCGCTGGAAACGGAGGATGTCCATCATGGTGCTTCAATCCGGCTTCAAGAAGTATTTTTCTTCTGCGTCTGACGATACTCTCTAGCAATTTCCTCGTACCGCCAGAACTCCACTTCATCACCCCAACCCTTTACCCAGGTTAGTATTCTCTCGATCATTGCAATAACGTGCGGCATTCCACTAGTGTCCGGATGGAGAATCAAGGGGAAAAGGAAGTCGTTCGTCTCAGTGTCGTCACTTGGTCCATTCTCCCGCAGCCACATGAAGCGATCTTTCCACATCTGCTCAAGACTACGGATGTCGACGTAGCCATGAGAATTTGGTGTATGGGGAAGGAATGACAGAGGCGTCATGTCTTCCATATACCAATTACAAGGGATCTCTACCAGAGATCTAGTGTTAGCTGCTTCTTTATCGACGTTGATAGGGTGCATCCATGATGATGCCGGTTTGTCGAAATCAGGTGCCTGTATCGGGGCGTGGCGGGGAGCGAAATACGGTTGCGAATCGTGGTGGCTGAGAGAGGTATCTAGTAATAAATTCGTAAGCTAAGTACTCGAACATCTGAGATCTTGCAACAGTGTCAAATACCGTATTCAAAGCCATGCTCTTCTAGTAATCTGACGGTCGATTCTCGAAGTTGATATAGAGGTGCGCGGTAGCCGACGGGTTTCTTGCCCGTTAGCTTACTCGACAATTCAATACACTTTTTGAGGACATCTCGTTCCTGTTCCTCCGTCATTTGATATGCTCCCTTTCACCGTCAGCTCTCGGAGTTCGCTTAGTGGCTTATGGATCTTCACCTCGTGAGAATATCCGTGCAAAGCAATCTCGCATCCTGAGTTGACCACTTCTCGGACTTCATTAGGAAAAGTCTCCATTGAATGACCAGGGATAAACCAAGTCATCTTATCAGCTATCCCAAGCTTTCGGAAAAGTCGCACAAGCCGGGGTGCGCCGACTTTGCCGGCAAAAAAGCCTTGGGAGTAGTCGGCCATGTTATTGTCTGGATGCTTGCCAGTACCCAGCCAGCCTGAAAGCGCATCAAAATCGACGGAAAGGGCCATACGTATTCTTCGCTTCTGGGTTTCGTGGCGTATCAAGAGGCCTGCAGTAGGTGTTGCCATAGATGATGATGGGGCCAATTTCTCAGAGGACTTTGCACTGGAAAGGACTTCGGATTCCTTCCAGACTACTCGCCCTTCCATACCACCATCGACACTCAGACATTCACCTGATATGTGGCCTGCCGCACGGTGAGATGCCAGAAAAGCCATAGCCCGAGCAACATCCTGGGGCTTCGCAATTTTCTTTAGGGCAACACTTTGTTATAGTATTGTATCAGTGACATGTTTTCATGGACCATTTAGAAGTTAACAACTCACGTGGCCTGTGCCTCGACCCATAACTCCTTTGGGTCATCCAATCGCCCCTCAATCAAAGGCGTATCGACCCACCCTGGGGCTACAGCATTGATCCTCCCTTTGCTATTCAGCTTCACAATCTCATTCTTGACGCCTCGTACCAGCCCATATTGTAGCCCAGCCTTGCCAGAAGCATACTCGGTGTGACCTGCTTGCCCGAATTTGCCGGTTTCGCTACCGGTGACTACAATCGCTAAATTTTCTATTTCAGACCCCTGTTGCTCTTGTGAGGATTTTGCTGAGTGTAGGAAATGCTTGATAGTCAAGAATGTTCCACGAATGTTGGTATGGTAAGTTTTTTCCCAAAGATCCAGTGGAGTCTCCCAAATGGGATATTCGTTGCTCTCATCTGTGATGCCTGCATTGGCTACCAAGATGTTGATCGGACCAAAATGATATTTGGCTTTCTTGAAGCATGATTCAATCGACTCCTCATCAGAGATATCCCCTTGAACTGTGTAGAGGTTCGCGGCTGTTTTCAGTAGGCTTGGCTTGCGGTCGTGGGCTGTGACTTTGCAACCTTGATCTGTAGGAAGTCTTTGTCAGTCAAAGCTTGCCGAGAGAAACTTGCAAGTACACACCCAAGAACTCTTGGACTGCCTGACCCCCGATTCCACCAGCTGCTCCAGTAACGAAGACATGAAGGCCTTCTAGTTCCAGGAACGACATTATTGCTCACCTTGTTGAGACTTAACCAATTGGACGCTCTAATCATCATGCACGCTTCTTTGGGTCTGCAGCCTTTTCAAGCACAGTCGGGCGTCTTGCAGGTTTTGAGTATTGGGTCTTAGGGCTACTCACCCCCACATGCATGGAGAGAACCGTGAAGTGGGGTAAATTCTGCGTAAGGCCGTAGCTCACTCAACACACACGGTGTCCTATCTATGATGGATTATTGCAGACACTTATCCCTCCTGTGCATGCTCATCGGCGCCTGGCAAAAGTCAACGGACAACAAGCGGCCACTTTCGACTACGCTATGATAATTCAGCCTCCATCAATCATTCTACCCATCATGTATGATACACAGGCCCGCATTGCTGAAATGCTCTGACGATGTAGACAGCTAAATGACATAGTCCCATTGGATGCTATGCTTCTTCGCTTGTTATTGTACGTGGATTTTTGCCAGGCACTGTCACACTGATGGCTTTCGACGCAAATTTGAGGCTTCTCTTCAGACGTGTCATTTCTGCCGGACGGACGAACCAGAATCTTGGTAGCCAGCCACTCGGAGAATTCCATGCAACACCCTGTTACTGTGCCCTCTTTCTGTGCACTACTAATGTTCCGAATAATCGATCATACATTAAATGTTGAAACTTGGCCAGCTCCAAGTGGCACGAGAGGTTGACTGGTACCCGAAGAGATGCAAGTAGACAGGAATTGTATTTGGGGGCCCTGAAGGCTGAGAACAGTCCAATCACATTGCGGCAGCTCCGAGCAGTTGTGTCAAGGTTTCGAATCCTGATGTCCATCCTGTAGGATTCTCTTCCGTGCCTCATGCATAACCTAAAACGCCAGGACTGCGTTTTTTGGCAGAACGAGTCTCATGTGAGATAACAAAAACCGTAAGAAGGTCCTTCATTATCCTTTTCCTTTATACAGGCTTCAAAAGAGCCTACCATTCCCAATGGTTGTACCCTCTCCAGCCGAGATTCACTATCAGCTCACTCATTTTAGAGAAGACCGCTCGTTCAATATCGTCATATCACACGCGATATGTCTACCCATAGCCGTCATCGCGGTGGCTCTGCGATTGATATCTCGACGGCTGATCAAGGCCTCCATCCAAGCTGATGACTGGTCGATTCTATTCGCGCTTTTATGCTTTGCTGGACAAATAACCGGAGGTCTTCTATGTGTACGGTTCGGTGGAGGAAAGCATGCTGTTCTCCTCAAGGATCCAGTCCAATTCGCCAAGCTGGTTATGGCGATTGAAGTGATATACAGCCCCGCAATCGCAGCAGTCAAACTCTCGATCCTATTCCTGTACAGTCGCCTCTTCCCCAACCGTCGCTTCCAGACCATACTGTGGTGGGTAGGCGCTTTCATCCTCTGCTACACTATCATCGGTATCTTGGTTTGCATCTTCGAATGCCAGCCGGTCGAAGCAGCCTGGGAGCCTTTGATGGAAGGGAATTGCATTCAACTAAGTATAGAAATTATGTTCATGGCTTGTATGAACGTTATTACGGATTTTGTAACCCTTCTTTTGCCTATGCCGCTGCTTTGGCGACTGCAGATCTCGAAGGAGCGGAAACTTCAACTAATGGGGATATTTCTCACTGGTGGCGTGTAAGCAAACACTGTCAGTCCCCCACGCGAAACTATCGCTGATATATGGCATGTAAAGCGTGTGTGTCTTGAGCATCTACCGCGTACCGAAGATGGCTAGCCTTTCGTTATCAGATGCACCATGTATGTGTCCCTTCACCTTAGCAGCATTCAAGAAGAACTCACAGCCCACAGGGTCCGACGTCGACTCTTGCGTATGGTCAGTGGCCGAGGTTTGCGTCGGCATCGTTGGTGCATGTCTGCCGACTCTGCGACCCCTATTCAATCGGAGTGGTCGTTCCTATCCCGACCGCTCGCTAAAAGATGTACCTCCCGGTTATTCGTATGGAGCCAAAGACTCTCGTCGGACCCAGTGGAAGCAGGTCCAGACCACCATCACTGCTGCGAAACCCTCAAGGTCGAGGAGCGGGGACGGGAGACCTTTAACCCAGCTTGTTACTATGCCTGATACTCACATACACAGGTAGATGTATATACATCCAATATCATGATCAGTCATCAGTGGGTGACACAAGTCAACGTACAATAAGCGGCGACCACATTCGAGCCTAACTAGGGAAATCAAATATCTTCAAATTCAATTGGCTGTTCAAGCATCCCACCACTGATAAATGTGTTTGTTGCTGTGTAGAATAGCATACAGTAGGTTGAAACTAACGTGTGCAAGTCCGCCGCTTATTGTACGTTGACTTGTGTCCCCCACTGATGAAGCGTAGGAAATACATACGCCTTTTCAAACGCCATTAGCCTCTTTCACATTAAAAGAAAAAAATGCTCCTGAATTTTATACCGCAGCGCAGCTCTCTCCTGCCCACCAATCCCATAGCAAAACAAATCACATCAACTGCGCCTATGTAAATCAGCAAAACCTCCCTTCCAACCCTAACAACCAACCAAAAATCCCTCCTGTACATCCACAATATAATATATCGTATCTTAAAACAAAAATCATCTCCTCAGCCCTCCGACACTCTGAATCTAAAATTCCGCTTTTCGTCTTCCCCCCCGGGGGCTATCTTTGAAATTAGCTAATTGAACTGAAACTCGGTTTAATGGGGAATATCTTTTGTGGCAAAACCACCTTTTGAGATACAAGAATAGTGTTGAGATGCGCAAGGGAGGATAATCGTTAGCGAGCTTTTTCTTACTGGAAATCTTGATTCTTAGGACACCGGGAATTAGGTATGGAGGTGCTTTTGGGGGTTACAGTTGGTGGGGGGTTGGAAAAGTTGAGCCAGGGCCGGAACTTTTTTTTTTTGATGTCGACCCCGACTCAACTTTCTGCATATGCTAACCATGAGTTCAAAATTATTCCAACCCCGACTCAGCTTTCTGCATATGCTAATCATGAGCTCAAGAATTGATGTTATATAGCTAAAGTAGCTAGAAGATAAACAGCAAGAGCGAAGTATTGAAGCTGTGCATATGCACAGCTTGAACGAAGCATCGAGAAAACAGCACAATCACAAGACGAGCGAAGATTATTCTACATATGCTTAGCATATGCACAAAACATGCAAAATCATGAACTCAACTTGTGACATGCTCATCATCAGATCTTTCTCGTGCGTTTTTTTCTTCATTCTCATCATTCTGCTCATGATTTGCACTATCACTTTTCTCATCGTCTTAGTATATGCGCGACATATGCGTTTGTTATCTCATCAGCTCGACTTTCAGCGTCGATGCTTTCGTCGTTCATCGATATTTCTTTATGCTCAGTTGATGCTGCGCATATGCACCGACGAGGCTTTGATGACCAGATGTGAATTTTATTGTGGCCTCGCCTAATGCTCTTGACATATGCTTCGCATAGGGTCCGGAGCTTTTCCAACCCGACGTCAGGTCTCGGATGTGCGGGGCATATGCCAATTTTAAAGTCCAACCCGACGCCAAGAATTTTTTCCAACCCCGGCTCAACTTTTCCAACCCCCCGGCCAGCTGTAACCCGGTGCTTTTGTTTGCTTTTCGGAGCATGGTTTGAACTCGTACAAGCTTTTCATCTGGTTTGGTCTATATGGTTTCTATCTTTATATCTAAGATGAAGCTGGGAAGATCTGCCATGGCAGGCTAGATGGAAGCTCTGACTGTCGACCAGGCACTCGTCTCTGACTCTCTTCACCACATGTCCATCTCCGCCTCCCACACCCTCTAGATGCTGCGTTAAAAAAAATCAGCCGCACCCCTCTAACTCATTGGCCAACTCCTCAACCCCATCTCCCGCCCCCTAAACATGCTGAGGCACAGGAATCGGTCCCGCCGCCCCAATCGGACCCCCAATACTACACCTAATCCCATCAAAAGGCGCTCCGCCCAGACAGCTCAAATAGTTTCCCGGCTTGCCCGGGTCATTATCTGTCACAAACACGCTGCCGTACGTCGCTACGTTTTCCGTCGCATAGCAATGTCTCACATCGAGCGTGAAATTCCCGAAACTGTAGTATGGCGCCTCGAACTTGAATGCCAGGCTGGAATCCGCGCAGGGGAGGTAGGCGCGCGGGTAGTTGGCGGGCAGGTATGTGGCGCCGCAGGTGGTGTTGGCGTTGGTGTTTGGGTCGAGGAGGGTGAAGGAGATGGTGACGTTGGCGGGGGCGGTGCCGCCGCCGGGGATGCCGGTGGGGCCGGGGCCTTGGATGTTCATGGTGGGGATTTCGAAGGGAGAGAGGGTGGCGGTGAAGGCGAGGGGGAGGAAGAGGAGGGAGGTGAGGGTGGGGAGTAGTGTGGGACGCATTGTCGGGACGGTGGTATTTGGGGGAGGTGGATGAGAAGATGTTCGGGGTTGGGGAAGGGATGAAGGGCGAACAAGCAGCCATGGGATGAGGTTTATATAGCATTGAGATCTTTAACAGAAATCCTACCTTTTGATGATACTATGCGGAAATCTCACCGTTGGCTGAATGTGAAAATGCTTATGTTATATCGGAACGGTGTAAATCGGCTGCTTACCGGGTAGGATACGAGACTGAAGAGGCAACACGAGGTATTAGTAGAAGTAATCTTTGCGGAAAAATTGGTCAGACGTCAAAATCTCTCGTCGTGATGAAAAGCTATGGCGGTGAGGCTGACCAAAGGATTGCGCCACTAATACGTAGACTGTTCGTTATTGCGCGGCAGCGACCCTTTCGCAGGCCTGGACCAATGATAGAACTACTGCCATTGTCAATTGAAAGAAAACTTCTCTCTCGCATGTAGTTGCAAGGTTTTAGAAGGCGTAGCAATACGAGGAAATTACTGCTACCGAAGAGACTGGAAGAAGCCTCCTTCTAGGTTCATTGTCGATACTTCAACCGACTTGTTCGTGGGCGAGGTATTGTCTCTCGCTATACTACCTATGTCGCCAATGCGCCAGCGAGAATAATCGTGTCGGAGAGCGAGGCAAAGAGTCTGTCAAAACAGAATACCATTGGTCCGAAAGAGCTATCGTGGAGAAGAATGGCTGCCATCTTTTAATAATGTGAAAGCTGTATGGGTAATCACAGGAGGTACAATGAAGCTTGCGAAGCATCGGACGGTTTGTTCCGAATTCTAGTGAGAGGGTAAATGGTACCGTTGAAAAGCTGATACAGAAAAGTTCTACCTGTCTCAGTATCTAGAGATATCCTGCAAGACAGTCTGTAGCAGCAAGTCTCCAACCCTATGAGTAGACTCACTGGCACATATTCACTCGCATAACCCAGACATGATGCAAATTCCAACCTTAGGCCGTCGAGGCTGCTTAGAGCCAGACTATCAATACGACTGAAGAAGGTCCAACTGACTAGAAGAGATCCAAGTGCGAACTGCGATCCTGTAACCCTTACTTTAACTCCCATGTTTATTAAATCAAGGATGAGGGGTTCGAAGCCGATTGATTACAACATTCCCACCTGGGTACAGAGCTGGAAAGCGTTCAAAGATGGCCAGCCCTGCCAGCTCTATTCAGTTAGTGCCAACGGCTCTACCTCCGTAAGCGAAGCGCCTTTCCCTTCCCGTATGACGGAAGACTCGCGAAACACCTCGAAGTCTTCAACCACCCACGTCAACAGCCAATCCTGAAGTGATGTAACTCCAGGGCTGTTAACATCAAAGATCGCAAAGCTAAAGGACACAGTACCACCGTAGTAGGTTGTAATGCTGCCAGCGAAGCAAGGAAAGAGCGGGGGAAAGAGCGGGGGAAAGGAGGCGCAAGATTCGTGCCCCGGATGTATCTCTGCTGCGAGAGCAGGAGGACTCATGCGAGAGGTGGGTGTCAAGGATGGGCAATAATGGCTTCCAATTGACATCATTGCCATGATGTAAGGCAACATTATTGGTTGGAGAATGCGGAAGAATCGCCAAGAAATGACGAGAATTGGCCAGAAAGATCACGATGCATTCACGTGCCCAACACAATCGAATGACCCGAATACTGCTAGTAGGCTCCGGAAAGCTCTAGAAACCCACGCCAGTAGTATATAGACACGGTTCTGAACTCAGTCTCACTTCTTCTTCGACAACAAACAAACCATCTACAAAGCAAGCAATCAATCAATCAAAGCTTTTAAAACATCCAAACCAAAACACACACAAACCCACTCCATCCAACTCTTCAAAGACAAACAACCCAAAATGTCTCTATTCCCACGCTTCCCCCAAACCGAATTCGCCCCCATCTTCCGCCTCCTCGATGACTACGACACCCACCGCACCAGCCGCCAAAGCCACATTCGCGCCTTTCAACCCAAATTCGACGTCCGCGAGCTCAAAGACTCCTACGAGCTCCATGGCGAGCTCCCCGGCATCGAACAAAAAGACATGGACATCGAGTTCGCCGACCCGCACACCCTAGTCGTCAAAGGCCGTGTCGAGCGCACCTACGAATCCGGCACTCCGTCCCAAGGCCTCATCACCGGCGAGGTCTCTGCCGACCACAAGGCGCACAAGGCTACAGTTGAGGATGACAAGGAGCAGGAGGGTGCCGCGGCGAGCAACGATGGCGGCAAGCAGGTTCAGAAGCACGAGGGTGAGAAGGAAGGGGAGGAAGCTACCTACTGGGTTTCTGAGCGCTCGGTTGGCGAGTTCCATCGCTCGTTCAGCTTCCCGTCGCGCGTCGACCAGGACAATGTCAAGGCGAAGCTGAACAATGGCGTTCTTACCATTACGGTTCCCAAGGCTGCGGCGCCCAAGGCCAAGAAGATCAGCATCGAGTAAAGGGGTTTGTTGGGGATTAGCCGACTGGTGGACTGAGAGACGCATCTCATTCATGGCGGTGGTGTGGAAGATCAGACTGTCTGTTAGCTATTCCACAATATCAATGCTTTGAGCGGGAGTTTGCTGGAAGCAAAGGGTTTATCTGTTCGCTGAGCGTTGGCTGTAATTAGTGCAGAGCCTCGATCACTGAATACCAACTCGAATCAAAAGTACCTCATCCAATTCAATCCGTAGTAACACAGTGATATCATTTGATCCGTGATTATGGACGTGATCGTGGACCTACGATTGATATGGTAATTCCGACCAGTGCAATGAATTTAAAATTCCAACCACCGTTCATAGTGACCCTTGAATTCCATCAATCCGTTTATAGTAAACTTCATCATGACTTCAACAATGTCACACCGGACTTGTATAAAACTCCTGCCCTTAGCAACTCTAGCACCCAGCTATCTCCAGCTATTGCACCATCTTGACATCCATCCTGTGTTGCCGTCAACAAGCATCAAACCATCTCCATCTAATTTCAATCCCAGCGATCCAACGGCCATTAGCACAGTGACATATTATCACTCAGGGCCCACCATGAAACGACAACTTTACCGCTCTGTTTTAGCGGTACGAGACTTCCAGCAGACTGTATGTGGGCTGCTATCAGGATTAGCCAACGAAGTTGAAGCGGCGTTTCTATTAATCGAAGACAGCTTCCAGCAGTCTGAGGATAGCATAGCCCCCTCTGATTATTTCCCCAAATTCTTCCTCCTGCCACGCGAGCTTCGGGACCTGATCTATAAGTATGCTCTCACAAAACCCGGAAGAATATACGCACAGCGGGTAAGGCTGCCGCGCATTGATGACTCTCATCGTTCTGTCTTTGCGAGCCTCGTTCTCGCAAACCGTCAGCTCAATAGCGAAGCGAACAGTCTCCTTTACTCGGAAAACATGTTCTTCTTCCATGCCCCGCAAGATATGATAGTATTCTTGGCTGGAATTGCGAAGACGAACAAGAGGCTTGTGAAACGGATAGGTATCATGGTCGATTGTACCAACCCGCTTTTTCCCATGCGCGGCCTTCCAGCGCGACCGGCTTGCTTGTGGTTGAGGACTTTGGCTGCGAGCCAGTTGAAGGGGGTTGTGGAGATGGAGGTTCTGGGTTATGATGAAGAATTTCATGAGGAAGCGCGCATGAATTCGGAGCTGGAGATGGCGATTAAAGGCACCCTTGGCTGTGGCGACGACAAAAGATTGGTCAGGAAGATGTCACTTATGGGGTTTGGGAAGGACGAGCGAAGAAAATTTCCCGAGAATTGGGAGATTGTAATGGACCCATGTGATTTTTCGTAGTACGGTTCAACACAGGGAAGTTTTATCAGCCATACTTAGGCCTAGTGTAGTTCTTAATGATGCAGTCGCTTTTGTGCCGCAACGATTGAATCCAGCCTGAGGACAGTCTCGGTCCGTCCCGCCCAACTGAGCAGGATAATCTTTCTATCGTATTAATGTCGGCATACAGCGTTATCTAAGATGATAACTTAGTGAGAAGGCTTGGAGAAGCTTCTGTGGATGAGAGTGGAGAAAAGTTTTGCATACCTTTAAATCGCCCCTACAAAGCGTTCTTACTAGAGAAGGGCCATCGTTGACCACGTCGGAAATCTCGGTGGAGCTGCCTTGAGTAAGGGATTGGATAGCTTTGACTAGATCAAGAGCAAGGATTCAGTACAGAGACTAGTCCTCCGTCCCAAGGACCATTTTCTCTCGTTCACTACGCCGCGGTACGAGTCCCTTCTTGCTGTGCTTCCTCTCATTTTCACGCCGTCTTTTGATTGCAGCTAGTTCCTCGGCCTTGATCTCTCCAGCCTTCTTGACTTGCGTAGGCACATGTCTATGCCGTCTGATTCTCCGAATTTCGGGCATGTGCTTGTACCTCTCCTTCAGCGCTTCATCATATTCTAGCTTCTGGCGTTGGCGGGCAGACTTGATCCCTTCTCGTTTGGAGGCATTAGCGCGCCATAGTCTGATATTGCCGTCATCAGAGCCCGAAAGCAGATATTGTGAGTCTTGGGTGAACCTTGCGGAAAAGACTCTTTGCATTCTCTTCGTATGATAAATATCTCTAGAATGACCAATAGCCCGATCCCAAAGTCTCACTGTCCGGTCGTAAGAAGCACTCACGAGCTCTTGTCCAGTCGGGCTAAATTCAACGTCCATGACTGCAGAAACATGATCCTTTAAGACATTTAGAGCTCTGTTTAGCTTTCGCATGTCGAAGATATAGATGTTATGGTCCTCGTTTGCTACCGCAAAATTGAAAGCTTCCATGGGATTCCAGGAGATAGCGTTTGATGCGAGACCGAGAGTTACTTTGGACAAGGGTGAGGAAGTCCGTAGATCATATAGCACTATGGAACGATCTGTTGCACATGAAGCAAGAATTGAGGTCTCGGTTTGATTAAAAGCCACAGTGTTGATGGTGTCAGTAGAAGTAGGCCAGTGTAGCGTTTGAAGTGCTACTGCAGCCGAGCGTGAGAGATCATAGATGGAAATGACACTGGAAGAGGCAGCAAAGTTCGGCAGGGTTCGATGATGCGCAACACCAGTAAATGCTGTTTGCCCTAGGTAGGTTGCCACTGGTGCTGTACCTGGTAAGGTATTATACGGATCAAACAGCTTGACGGATTTGTCGCTTGCGCAAGTGAGGAGTTTCCTGTCTTTCGTCCAGCACATGCCTTTTACGATTCCCTCATGCGCTTGTACATTCCAGATTTCTTCTCTATCAGTCAAGTCCCAGACCTTGACTACGCCGTCTCCACTGCCACTAGCAAATCGCTGTAGAGACTCTGGGTCTTTAGCCATGGCATATACTCCATCAACATGGCCCTTTCCAAGCTGGGCAATGAATGGCGCCGCGAACATCCTTTCTAGCTTTGTTGCGTTGAGTGCTCTGGTATATTCCCTAGCTCTTTCGAAGGGGTGTAACGCCGGATCAAGATTGCGGGGCTGGCGGGTGACACTCGACCCCGGGGCTTGATGGGAGGCCGTTGGGCGGGTGAGAGCCTTCACCTTCTGCAAGGACTGTTAGCTAAGAAAGCAAACCTAGACTGCAAAAAGCATACCATCTTTAAGGACTACAACGGACGCTGATCTCCAACTTGGTTTTGGATAATCAATGTGGAGGAAAATTTGTCGGCATCGCTTGAATATTTCACCGGTATTGATGAAGCGGTACATTACTTTAGCGTCTTAAGCTTTTGGACATCAACATCGCTCAGCAGCTTCAACTACCTGTTTCCAGCTAATAGAATTCTCTCAGACACGCCTCCCAACCCATATTCCCATCATGGCGCCAGTACATATGAACTCCAAGCGGATAGATGAAGCTCAGAAGCTCGCTAAGAGCGATCCATCGAAAGCTGAAGCCATCTATAAAGACATCCTATCCAAAGGCCCCGGATCTGGTGAAGCAGCTCTACGAGAATATGAAACAGCTTTGATGGGACTAGGAGAGATATATCGAGATCAAGAAAATGCGAACGAGCTTGCAAAGCTCGTCACAACCAGCAGATCTACGCTCTCTTCGTTTGCTAAAGCAAAGACCGCGAAGCTGGGTATGTACAATATCTTTGTTCAAATGAAGGATCTCTTACTGACAATCGATAGTCCGACAGCTTCTTGACCTCTTTACTCCCATTCCAAACACCGTCGACATCCAGATATCAGTTACCAAATCGTGTATAGATTGGGCGGTCTCAGAACGCCGTGGCTTCCTGCGCCAGAACCTCGAAACCCGTCTTGTCTCCCTTTACATGCAAAAGCAAGACTACTACAAAGCACTTACACTCATCAACGGTCTTTTAAAGGAACTCAAGCGACTGGACGATAAACTAGTACTTGTTGAAGTCCAGCTTCTCGAATCCCGGGTCTACCACGCTCTCGGTAACCAACCCAAAGCCCGTGCCGCTCTAACCTCTGCTCGAACATCAGCAGCCTCCGTCTATACCCCGCCATTACTGCAAGCAGGGCTGGACATGCAGTCCGGCATATTACACGCCGAAGATCAAGACTTCAACACCGCTTTCTCCTACTTCATCGAAGCGCTAGAAGGCTACCATTCACAAGAGGAGCCCCAGAAGGCAACCTCTGCACTGCAATACATGCTTTTATGCAAGATTATGCAAAACCTTGGGGACGATGTCAATAATCTCATGACGTCAAAACAGGCCATGAAGTATTCTGGCAAGAATTTGGAGGCTATGAAGGCTGTTGCTCGTGCACATTCGAATCGAAGTCTTGAAGACTACGAGAATGCGCTGGTGAATTACAAACACGAACTCGGAGGTGACACATTCATAAGAAACCATCTCCGAAGACTGTACGATGCTATGCTGGAGCAGAATCTTGTGAAAGTTATCGAGCCATTCAGCAAGGTGGAGATGGATCATATTGCAAAGATGGTGGGGCTTGACACGCAGCAAGTGGAAAGGAAGCTGTCACAGATGATCTTGGACAAGGTCATCATCGGGGTCTTGGACCAAGGCGCTGGGTGTCTAATTGTGTACGATGAGGCAGAGAGGGATCAAGGATATGATGCAGCATTGGAGACGATTGGGAAGCTGAGCAATGTGGTGGATGTACTGTACACCAATCAAGCATCCATGCTTGAATAAACAGATAAATCACGTTGGTATTCGGCAGGGCGCAAACCCGTTCTGGTGCAATTATGTGGTTCCTAGCAGCTCGAGCAATTATTCAATTCCATTCCGTCTATATATAAGAGGAGTCTCCGCGCTTGCAGATCCTTTCTATTTTCCAAAGGATCCCCACAACGTCCAGACTTTGCTCACTTGTTTTGCCAAACGTATTCGGGCGTTGTCTCACACAGCACGGCTCAAGCCAGGATCTTTGGCAAAGAGAAGCGTAGCTCCTAATCAACGCCTACCACATCGCTCCGGGTCTCCTACACCTTAGATGCTCTGCAATAGGCGGAGTTCACGGCCGAGCCTCTCCCAGAGAAGGACATGCATTATTATTGAACAATAATAAATTATATGCACGGTATGCACCCCACAAAATCTTGCCCAACAAGGAGGTTAGATTAAGCGAGACAATCACATGTCAGGATGAAGTACGTCACGCATCAATCACATACCTTACCTTGAGGTACTTTATTTTCCTCTATGGCACAGTTTTCTTGATAGCAGTTGTTGGCAAGCAGGAGAGCTAAGGACAACTTCATCCGCAAAAAGCAAACCTGCTTCTGGCGTTATCAGAGCGACAGATTTGACAGCAGGGTTACACAGCGTAAGGATGAGCAGCCCGTCCAATGGAGGAGGATGGGGGGATCACGGCGCGGAAAGCTGCAACTGCGTAGACAAACATGTGAGACCGCCGCAATACGTAATTCAGAAAGAGTGCTTGAGTCTCTCCATATTTATTAATTAGATATTATATGCAATCATCATAGAACTGCCATTCGTATTTCTAACGTAGTATCTAAAATCTCGTCGAAAAACAAACGGGAAAAGCTGTTCAGGGCGACTACGAGAGTAATTTGATATTCACATGCCAAACTTTTACCCGTCACCCCTCTACTACTACATTTCACGCTCTCAACAAACTCGCAATCTTGCCCACCTTCCGACTTCCAACTATCAAACTCTATCAGTCCTGCTAACCCACATCTGCACCTAGCACTCCAGCAACTAGCAACAGCTTCAAGAGCTAACACAGATTGTGAGTGAAGGCGTGCAACGCAACAGGTAAGGTGTCTGAGCTGCCTAACACCTGCAATTTCACATGCTTCGGTCCTACTTCGTGTTGGCGCCTCCTCAACAGTCACATTGATAGTGATCAGGAAGCTTCCTTCCTCTTAGAATATTAAAATATTTCAAGAGCAGCTTCCAGTTCCATCACCAGACACACACAACTTGTAATTCAACCACGTTTTCCACTCCACTCCACTCCACGTTCCAGACATTCTGATCTCTCATCTGGATCATCTGCTGAGCTCACCTCTAAACCGCAGACCCAACATGCCTCACGCAAAAGAAAACGGTGCCATGGTGAACGGTGACTCACACTCCAAGACCTTGTCTGTAAGTTACGCACGTCCTCGCCCCACCTGACCTTATCTTACCTGTTATCTCACTCGGGCCCAAAGCCACCACAAGCATTGGGTGCCCTGACTAACGCGTCATACAGCATCTGCAATCCTATCCCGTTGTCTCCGACTCTATCTCAACTTTCAAATCCAACCCCTACGGCCAAAAATCCATCGCCATTGCTGACAACACCTACAACAACCTTGTCGCTCCCTTTGTCCCCTACGCCCAACGCCCATACTCCCTTGTCAAGCCCTATGTCTCAAAAGCTGATGACATCGCCGATACGGGGCTTAACAAGGTCGACGCGAAGTTCCCAATTGTAAAGGAGGATAGCAAGAAGGTCTATGGAACGGTTTTGGACTTTGCCTTTATGCCGCTGAGGATGGCTGGTGGTGGCAAGGACTACGTTCTGAACACCTATTCCAGCGAGTATAAGAAGTGTGGAGGAGACGGCCTAGTATCCGGCGGCAAAGCATTGATCACGACCGGCTTGGTGGTGACAAGCGACAGCTTGGCATGGCTGAGCAGTTTCCTGGCCGCGAAGAAGGAACAAACAAAAGAAGTCGCCAAGGAGAAGACTGGTAACAAGTAGGGCGGGATGGCTTGTGCATATTCTCCGGTGACGATGAGCGAAATGGACAGGGGAAGGTTTGCAATGGTGTTTAGGGACCATCATATCTCAATAGACGGATAGGTAGCGGGGGCACTCGACTTCAGTTTGTTACTATTCTGCCAGCAGCTGTTGACAACTAGCATATTTAGTCAAGTAAATTCAACCTTCACCGGTTCATACCTGCTTCTTGCTCTTTCAATGCCATCTGATAGGTATCGAGCCTCCACTCGTCCAGCTCTCTAGGATATTCTTCAAACCTCTTCCCAACCACAAAAGTTTCGTGCACTCTTTCAGAACCCGTCAGCTTTCGAATGTCCAAAGGCACGGGCGATGTCGACGAAGACGTCTGTAAATCCAAGTCCGGTGCCAACAACCCCAGTGGTGTTGACAATGCACACCCGTCTCACATAATAAACCCGAAGCATTCGCGCCGTTACCGGAATGAGTGCTTGCTATGCTGTATCAAGGTCTATATAGATAGGCCAGAGCGATACTTTTGTTTGTGCCTGGGCTCGGCATCGTCCTTGAGAGTACCTGCACTCTTGGAGATGGACGGTTCTTGGATATGGTTAGGTTGTCCGCTCTGTTTACTTTTTTTCAAGAAATCCTTCCTATGGTTTTGCAGCGTGCTCACATTATAATAAGATCGAGGCAGTTGCGCGAATATACC
>JAABUT010000534.1_pt1 | contig 59173 bp, 39 predicted proteins | sample 5559281 | NCBI WGS metagenome assembly JAABUT01 (sample SAMN10711880, study PRJNA513359) | rock metagenome | isolation source: Antarctica rocks | place: Antarctica: Victoria Land, Ricker Hills nord | collected 2016-01-04 | reverse complement strand
CCTCTACCAACACTGCGGCGACATCCCGCCAGCCGAACTCGAGGCTGCGTACTACCGTCACGAAGAAGCTCGGCAAACCGCCGAGTTCTCAAACAAGTAAGTCTCCGGACACGCCGTCAGGATTCACTCAACTTCGTCGTCGCCCTTCAGGGCATCTTCCCCAGTCGACCCCGTGATCTCCCGGGAGTTCGGCATTACTGACAGGCGAGAGCTTTCGAACTGGAGGGTAGCTGCGTGGTGAATGACGCAGGGGTGATTACTTCAAGGCCGTATGTAGGCGTAGCCGGACCACTGCAGCTGCGTCGCCCGCGCTACTTCAGCTGGCACGATGCCTACGCCGTTGGCTAGGTCGGGCTCTGCAGTCCGCGACTGTTAAGGGTGTTGCGGCACGCACTAAAGGTGACGCCGGCGGCAACCAGTTCGGCCAGCTCGGGGCGCCCCGTAGCAGTTAGCACAAGATCGAGGCCAGCGCCTTGGGTAACAACCTCCACCGCCACACCACCAAGCTCCGCCCGAAGATTGATGACGTTGCGCAGGGCGACGGTCGCCCCGGCAGCGGTGGTCACATGAAAACCGCGCCGTGGCCGCTCGTCGTTGACTCGTTAACTGAATGATCCTCCTGTTTGATTCAGGCGGCGGATGGGTTGAGCAGAGCTTGAGCGATGACGAAGATCGCAACTGCGAAGACGAGGTAGGCGAACCAGCGCTGCAGACGGACGGTGGGCAGGCTGGCACCGACTCGGCTGGCTGCGAGCGCTCCTGCGGCTGCGGCGGTGGTGAACGCGACTGCGATTCCGAGGTCGATGTGGGCATGGCCGAGATGGGCGGCGAGACCGGAGGCGGAGTTGAGGACGACGATGACCAGCGAGGTGCCGACCGCGATGGTCATGTCCAGGCCGAGGAGCAGCACGAGCGCGGGGATGATGAGGAATCCACCGCCGACACCGAACAGCCCGGTCAGAAACCCGACCGCGATCCCGGCGCCGACGGAGCGCGGCAGGCACCGGCGCCAGTTGATGGTCCCTCCGGTGACCGCGCACGCGGTACCGGCGCTCGCGGTGTCGCGCAACATTCGGATGCCGGCGCCGATCATGAGCACCGCGAAGCCGATCAGGACCATTCTCGCGGGGAGCAGGTTGTTGACCACCGTTCCCGCGACGGCCGCGCCAGCACCGATGACCCCGAATATGGCAGTGAGTCGCCATTGCACCTGGCGTGTCCGGATGCGGGGAATCGCTCCGGCGAGCGCGGATGTGCCGACGACGAGCAGGGAGGTGGGGATGGCTTGGTGCAGCGGTTGTCCCACTCCATAGACCAGTGCTGGGACAGCGAGGATGGAGCCGCCGCCGCCGAGCAGGCCGAGCAGCAGGCCGATCAACAGACCAAACGCGACGGCGGCGACCATGTCAGCTGGTCGTGCTGGTGCTGTCTGGGGGTTCGCTCAGTCCCAGGTATTGGGCGTGTTCGAAGCTGTCGTCGATGTGGATGATGCTTCGGGTGCCGTCATCGAGCAGCGAGGCGGCAATGCCCGCCCGGTACCCGGACCCGCAGTGCACCCACACCTCGCTGGTGGGGACCTCGTCTCGCCGGTCGAGCAGTTCGTGGAGGGGGATGTGTTGAGATCCGGGTATCGCCGCCTGGGCCCGCTCGTCGTCGCGGCGGGTGTCCAGGACGTGCACCTGACCGTGCGCCAGGGCGTGGGCGAGACCGGCGAAATCCGTTACCGGGTAGGACCGGAGCTCGCTGGCCGGGACACCCGTGACCGGGTCACCGACGCTGGCGCCGCGGAGCCGGTCGACACCGATGCGGGCGAGTTCCCGGCGGCCGGTGAGGACGTCCTGCTCGGTGCCGAGGAGGGTGAGCGGTGCGCCCCAGGGCCGCAACCAGCCGAGGTAGGTGACGAAGTTGTTGGATAGCTCGAAGGACAGCGAGCCGGCCAGGTGGCCGGCGGCGAACGCAGTCCTGCTGCGCAGGTCTACGACCCATTCGCCGTCGTCGATGCGGCTACGGACTTCGTCGGCGTCGACGGGTTCGGGCATTGACAGGTCGATCGGTTCGGGCCCGGCGCTGTTGAGCGGCATCATGTGGACGTAGTAGGCGGGGTAGGCGCCTAGTCCGGCGATCAGTTCGTCGACGAAGTCCTGTTCGGGCTTGGTCAGCGCCGGGTTGACGTGGCGCTGTTCGCCGATGGTGGACTGGTCGCCGCTGGTGGGGGTGGCCGAGCAGAAGCTGCCGAAGCCGTGAGTGGGGAGCACCTGCGCGTCCTCGGGCAGTTCCGCGGCCAGCCGCTGCACGGAGCGGTATTGGGCGTGTGTCAGGGCGTCGGTGTCGTCGGGGCTGACGAGGTCTGTGCGGCCGGTGGCGCCGTAGAGCATCGAGCCGCCGGTGAACACGGCCTGGACGTCGCCGGTTTCGGTGCGCAGGGCGTAGCTGAGGTGGTGGTGGGTGTGCCCGGGGGTGTGCAGGGCCTGTAAGCGCATCTGGCCGACGGGGACGATGTCGCCGTCGGAGATCGGTGTCCGATCGAACGCGACGTCGTCGGCGGCGGCGATCACGTAGTCCGCGGCGAGTGTGCGGGACAGTTCGAGGCCGCCGGTGACGTAGTCGTTGTGGATGTGGGTTTCCAGCACATGAGTGATCCGCACATCCCTCTTGGCTGCGGCGTCGAGGATGCGGTCGATGTCGCGTTGTGGGTCGATCACCGCGGCAACGCTGCCGTCGGTGAGCAGGTAGCTGCGGTCTCCGAGACTGCTGGTATCAATGATGTCGATGTCGAACATGAATGCTCCTTGCTGGGTTGTCTGTGGGGCTGGCTCGAGCCGGGCGAAGGGATGATCCGCGCTGCGGATTGGACGTCGTTCGCTTCGGCGAGGTTCAGGACGTCCAGTCCGACGGCCCGCAGCTGGCTAGCGGCGCGGGCCGAGCGCGCATCCCGGAGCGGCATACAGTCACGATGGGCCGGTCCTCGGTCGCACAGGCTCATGAGCGGTGTCCCTTTCATTCATCGAGCGGATGCGGCGGGTCAGGCGACGGTGGGGGTTCGACCGGTGCCGGTCTCCATCGGGCCGCCGATCGCGGCCCAGGCGGTCATGCCGCCGACGACGTTGCCGACCTCGACACCGGTGGCGGCCAGCGCCTGGGCAGCCTTGGTGGAGCGGCCACCGGAGCGGCAGATCACCAGAACAGGACCCCTGCTCGGTACCGCGCCGGGGGTGAGGCGGTCCAGGGGTAGGTGCAGGGCGCCGGGGATGTGCCCGGCGCGCCACTCGTCGGCTTCGCGGACGTCGATGATCGGCACACCCGTGCGGTGATGGGCGATCGCGGTCGCGGCGTCGACATTGCTCACACCGGCGGATGACGGACTCTCAGACATAAAGCAATCGTTCCTTTCGGGTTGTTGCTGCGGACGGGTCAGTGGGAGAAGCGGACGTCGGGCAACACCCGGGCGAGCCAGGCAGGGGTGCGCCAGGCGCCGTGCCCGGTCAGTCGCATCACGACGGGCAAGATGATGAGCCGGATACACAGGGCGTCCAGGAACACCGCGACGGCCAGGATGATGCCCATCTCCTTCGGCGCCAGCGGGCCGGACAAGGCGAAGGTCAGGAACACCGCGACCATGACCCCGGCGGCGACGACGACGACCCGCCCGGAGATGCGCAGCGCGGCCCGCATCGCCTGCTGCGGGTCACCGGTGGCGTTGTAGTGCTCACGGGCGACCGAAAGCAGGAACAGGGTGTAGTCCATCGCGACTCCGGAGAGCATGGCGCCGAAGAACAGCGGCGCCCAGGCGTCGATGAAGCCCTGAGGCTCAAAGTGCAGCAGCCCGGACAGGTGGCCGTCCTGGAAGATCAGTTTCGCCACCCCGAACGCTGCGGCGATGGAGGCGAGGTTGGTGATGACGCCGACGAACGCGATCAACGGGCTGCCCAGGGCGATGAGCAGCAGCAGGAAACCCAGCCCGATCAGCAGCCCGAACACCAACGGGGTCCGCGACGTCAACGCCTTCTGCAGGTCGTGGTTCTCCGCGGCGGCTCCGCCGATGAGGCTGCCGCGGGGAAGCTCGGCGCGCAGCCGGTCGATCGTGGTGCCGGTGGCGGCCGCGGAGGCGTCGGTGGCGGGGATGACCTGGGTCAGGGCCCAGCCGCCGTGCTCGCCGGCGGGAATGGCCGCGGCGACCCCGCGGTCGGTGGTCAGCGCCTTCTGCGCGGTGCTCTGCCGGGCGAGAGGGATGAGGACCTGCAGGGCGCCGGGGGCGCCGGGACCGAACGCCGCGACGACGTGGGTGTAGCCGGCGCGGGCGCTCTGATCGGCGGGGATGATCGCGATACTGGGCATGCCGGTCCGCAGGCTAGTTACCGGCCACGCCAATACCCCCAGCGCCGCGATCACCAGGCCGGCCGCGACCCAGGGTCGGCGCGACAGCAGCCCACCCCAGCGGTGAAGCCCTTTCTCGATGCCACGGAAGTTATCCGTGCTGTGCCCGGACTCGGCGGACGGGTTCAGGGTGGTGGTGGTGGTCGAGCGCCGCCGACGAAGCTGGGCAGGCACGCGGACTCGGCCGGCGTCGACGCGGACCCCGAGGCGCCCCAACACGGCGGGGAGCAGGGTCAGGGTCGCGGCCAGCACGGCGATAACGGACAGCATGATGCCCAGCGCCATGCTCCGGAACGCCGGTGAGGGGACGAGCAGGATGGTGGACAGCGAGACCAGCACGGTGACCCCGCTGAACGCGATCGCCTTGCCGGCGGTGGCCATCGTCTCGCTGATCGCGTCAACCGATGCCTGTTTGCGGTCGGGTTGGTCGGCCCGGGCGGTCAGGGCGGCGCGGAAGCGGACCACCAGGAATAGGGCGTAGTCGATGCCCAGGGCCAGGGCGAACATCATCGCGAAGTTCAACGCCCAGATGCTGACCGGCGCGATGTGGGTCGACAGCACCAGCGCGCCTGCGGCCGACAGCAGGCCGACCAGGGTGAGCATCAGCGGCAGCCCAGCGGCGACGAGGCTGCCGAAGGCCAGCACGAGCACCAGCATCGTGACCGGCCAGGACAGCACCTCGGATTTGATCATCGCCGCGTGATTGACCTTGTTGAAGTCCGACCACAAGGCGCTATCACCAGTCAGGTCCACCGACACACGCCCGGTGGCCAGCTTGGCCAGAGGTTCGGTCAGCGCATCAGCGGCGCGGACCATCTGATTCGCGTCCGCTTTCGCGCCGGCCTGGATGACCGCGGTGCGCCCGTCCTTGGACAGGCTCATTCCGGGCTGGGGCGCGAGCACGACGCTGACCCGGGGATCAGCCCGCAGCAGCGCCGACGCGCGAGCCACGATCTGCCGCGCGGCCGGGTCGCCGGCGATGGGGCCATTGCTGTCGTGCACCAGGACCTGCAGCGCGGTCGCGCTGAGGCCCGAGAAGTCCCGCGCGATGACCGCGCGGGCTTGCACCGACTGGCTGGTGGAGTCCTGCCAGCCCGCACCTGACAGCGCCGACTCCACCCGCGGTGCGAACGCCCCCAGCACCGCCACGACGGCCAGCCACAGCAGCAGCACCGTGCGCAGGTGCGTGGCCGCCCAGCGGCCCAACCGCGCGAGGCCCCGCGGGGCCGCCGTGGTTCCCACGGTGTCGATGGTGCGGTGCTCGGTGCTGACGTTCATGAACGGTGCTCCTGCGGGTGGTCGGGCTGGCTGGCGTGGCGGGAAAGGGACGCCACTGAAGGCGTTAGTACTCACTATACCCATACCCGTAGGGGTATCAGAACGGGGGTCGTCCCATCCGCCTCTCGCAGCTGGTACCCCGCCGGGTATTGTGACAATCACCCGCAGAGGATGAGGACGGTCATGGTTCAGCTACCGCAGGATGAGATGGAACCGGTTGTCAATCGGCTTCGCCGCGCTCAAGGCCAGATTGGCGGCGTGCTGAAGCTGATCGAAGCTGGACGCGACTGCGAGGACGTCGTCACCCAACTGGCGGCGGTGAGCCGAGCTCTGGACAAGGCCGGCTTCGCGATCATCGCCTCCGGGCTCAAGGTCTGCCTGAGCGAGCCCGACGGCGCAGAGAGCCTGGACAGCAAGAAGATGGAGAAGTTGTTCATGTCTCTGGCCTGAGCGAAGGCCGTGCCCGCTAGCTTTGGCAGGAGGATTGACTGCGATGGACGCCCGTGCGTGGGAGAAGCACCCGATGCGGCGTCCTCTGACCTGGTCCTCATCGCCTATTTGCAACTGCCTGCCGCCGCCCGCCGCCGGGCAGTCCGAGCCGCCGCGCGAGCGCTGCGGCCAACGGGCACGCTGCTGATCATCGCCCACGACAGTTCCAACCTCACCGAGGGTATCGGTGGTCCCCAAGATCCTGCGGTCCTCTACACCGCCCAAGATGCCCTGCGCGATATCGCCGATCTCGACATCGAACGGACCGAGCGCGTTGCCCGGCCCGTCAGCGTCGATGGAGTGCAGCGGACGGCATGGGACGCGCTGCTGCGCGTCCGCCGAACGCCGTGAGCAAGTAAGCTCTCATATACCCACGGGCGTATTCTGCAGCTCGTGAGACGGATCGTCCTCCTGAACGTGCCACGCAGCAAAAAGGCCGATGCCGTCCACCATCCGCCCGCGACCAATGCGCTCAAGACCGCGCACGATGAGGGAGACACGATGGACTACGAACGCAGCATCACCCTGCCGGTGCCCCACGACCAAGCCGTCACTCGGACTCGAGACGCCCTCAGCGAGCAAGGCTTCGGGATCCTCAGCGAGATCGATGTCCAGGCCACCCTGCGCGAGAAGCGCGGCCTGGAGATGGAGAACTACCTGATCCTCGGCGCCTGCAACCCTGACCTCGCCCACCAGGCCCTCGACATCGACCGCAGCATCGGCGTGCTACTGCCCTGCAACGTCGTCGTCAGCAGCCACCCGGGCGGTTCGAAGGTGCAGATCCTGGACCCGCAACTGATGGCCTCAGTGACCGGCCTAGCTGAACTGCAGCCCCTGGCCGATGAAGCCTCCCGCCGCCTGCAAGCCACGTTGGACTCCCTGAGCGCCGGCGCGACGGAGCAGCAGTGACCCGCACCGTTACCGGGCGAGCCCCAGACACGCGGAGGCCATCATGATGAGCGGCGGTGGCGGGAGCTGATGTAGCTCTGGCTCGTTCTCATTCGGCTACTGCTGACCGGCTACGTCGCAGCGCGGCTGCTACAACTGGGCCGATCCAGAACAGCGCCCCGCGGTCAAGCGCCGCGCACCGCCCGCGACATCCTGGACGAGCGCTACGCCCCGCAGCGAAATCGACGAACAGGAGTACCGGGGCCGCCGCGAGACGCTCCAATGAGGACGCTGCAATGACGGCGCAGCCGATCAGCCGCCGGCGGGCGTTGCAGCTGGGCGGCCTGGGCGCGGTGACCGTGGCCGCCGGTACGACCGGGTGGCTGACCCGGTCCGGCACCGGTCAAAGCCGCTCGCTGTCCGGGATCAGCAGCCAAGCACTGCGAGAGCCGACCGCTGGCCAGCGCTGCGGGTCTGCGCATCACCCTGACTAACCACCTGGACCAGCCGACCAACCTGCACACCTACGGTCTGCACGTCTTCCCGAACGGCAACGGCGACAACCCGTTCCTCTCGATCAAGCCCGGCGCTTCCTTCGACTACGCCATCCAGCTCCCGCACGATCACCCCGCGGGGCCTCCCTCCTGGTACCACCCTCACCGGGACGGCCATGTCGCAGACCCAATCTTCGCCAGGCGTACTGATCGATAAGCTCCTGCTCGAAGTCACCAAGCTCTGTCACCGTTCTAAGCCGGCGCGCCGTGCCCAGCATGCAGCAGGCGGCTGACAGTACGACGCGGCCCCTGCCGGTATCAGAAAGAAGGGGGCCGTCGCGCTCGCGGGATTACCGGTCGGCTAGCCCAGGCGCAGCTTCAGCGACTCCAGCTCGTCCCGCAGGGCCGACGGCACCTTGCTGCCTATCTTGGCGAACCACTCCTCGATGCCCGGGATCTCGTCGCGCCACTGGGTCACGTCCACCTCGAGCGCCTTGGTCAGCTGCGCGTCGGTGATGTCCAGGCCCTCGGTGTCGAGCGCGCCGGGCGCCGGCACCCGTCCGATCGGGGTGTCCACGGCGGCCGCTGTCCCCTCGATCCGCTCGACGGCCCACTTCAGCACCCGGGAGTTCTCCCCGAAGCCCGGCCACACGAAGGCGCCGTCGGAGTCGCGGCGGAACCAGTTGACGTAGAACACCTTCGGCAGCTTGGCGGAGTCCGCGCCCTTGCCGATGTCCATCCAGTGCGCGAAGTAGTTCCCGGCGTGGTAGCCGAGGAACGGCAGCATCGCCATCGGATCCCTGCGGACGACGCCGGTTTTGCCCGCCGCCGCGGCCGTCGTCTCCGACGACATGGTGGCGCCCAGGAACACGCCGTGCTGCCAGTCCCGCGCCTCGGTCACGAGCGGGATGGTGCCGTTGCGGCGGCCACCGAAGACGATCGCGTCGATGGGTACCCCGGTCGGGTCGTCCCACTCCGGGGCGACGATGGGGCATTGCGCCAGTGGGGTGCAGAACCGGGAGTTCGGGTGGGCGGCCGGCTCGGTGCTGTCGGGGGTCCAGTTCCGGCCCTTCCAGTCCGTCAGCTGAGCCGGCGCCTGCTCGGTCATGCCCTCCCACCACACGTCCCCGTCGTCGGTGAGCGCGACGTTGGTGAAGATGGAGTTGCCCTGTGCCACCGTCCGCATCGCGTTCGGGTTGGTCTTCCAACCGGTTCCCGGGGCGACGCCGAACAGGCCGAACTCGGGATTGACGGCGCGCAGTCGCCCGTCCTCGCCGAATCGCAGCCAGGCGATGTCGTCGCCGATCATCTCGGCCCGCCAGCCGGGCAGGGTGGGCTCGATCATGGCCAGGTTGGTCTTGCCGCACGCGGACGGAAAGGCGGCCGCGATGTAGTACGCCTTGTCGGTCGGCGAGGTCAGCTTCAGCACCAGCATGTGCTCGGCCAGCCAGCCCTCGTCATGCGCCTGTGCGGACGCGATCCGCAGCGAGTGGCACTTCTTGCCGAGCAGGGCGTTGCCGCCGTAGCCCGAGCCGAACGACCAGATCGCCCGCTCCTCGGGAAAGTGCACGATGTACTTGGTGTCGTTGCAGGGCCACGCGACATCGGCCTCACCACGCGCGATCGGCGCGCCCACGGAGTGCATACCGGAGACGTACGGACGGTGGACGCCGTTCTCCGTGAACCGGGCCAGGGCCGCCGTTCCCATCCGCGTCATGATCTTCATCGACACGACCACGTACGGGGAGTCGGTGATCTCCACACCCAGCTGGGGCTCCTCAGCGGTCAGCGGTCCCATGCAGTACGGGATGACGTACATCGTGCGGCCGCGCATCGAGCCCCGGAAGCGCTCGGCGAGCAGCGCCTTCATGTCAGCCGGGTCCATCCAGTTGTTGGTGGGGCCGCAGTCCTCGGCGTTGCGGGAGCAGATGAAGGTGCGGTCCTCGACCCGGGCCACATCTGAGGGGTCGGACGCGCAGTAGAAGGAGTTCGGCTTCTTGTCCTGGTCGAGGCGGGTGAACGTTCCGGCCGCCACCAGCTGATCGGTGAGGCGGGTCCACTCGGCGTCCGAGCCGTCGCACCAGACGACCTCGGCGGGCTGGGTGAGCTCGGCGGTGTCGCGCACCCAGCGCAACAATCCGGCGTGGTCGGTAGGGGCGGTGCCGAGTCCGGGGATGGCTGTCGTGGTCATGTCAGAACTCCTTGTGTGCCGGCCAGTCGCCGTTGACTGGCGGGGATGCCTGAACAGGCGCCGGCTCGGCGCCACAGTCCCAGGGGGATGCCCGGACAGTAGTTTGCGGCAGCGCTTACAAGGGCGTCCGAATCATGCGGCACCGATCACAGGGCAGCTGTTCATGCGCAATCATGCAGAACTCCGGTAAGAGTCGAGCAGAATCATGCAGATTCGGTGCCGAGTCATGTCCTGGGTCACAGTCCAGGCTATGAGGCCTGGCTCACAGTAGACATGTTGAAGTCGGGTACCCGTACTGGCGGCATGGCGGTCCTGGCCATGCCCTCGTTGAACTCCCGGGGCAGCGTCCGTTCCGTGGCCCCCACCTCCGAGATGCGGCCGAACAGGTCGACCGGGGACTCGTTGAACCGGAAGTTGTTCACCGCACCGGTGACCTTGCCGTTCTCGATGAGGTAGACGCCGTCGCGGGTCAGTCCGGTGAGCAACAGGGTCTGCGGATCCACCTGGCGGATGTACCAGAGGCAGGTCAGCAGCAGCCCTCGGTCGGTTTCGGCGATCATCTCGTCGAGGGACTTGGTACCGGCACCGTCCAGCACCAGGTTGTCGATCGGGGCGACCGGCTCCGCGCCGGTGCGAGCGGCCCAGTTCCGCGTCCGGTACAGGTTCGTCAGCACCCCTTCGGAGATCCAGGACACCGGCGGCGTCGGTGCGCCGTTGTCGAAGATCGATTCCCCCCCGCCGCCGGCGGTCACCTGGAACGGCAGGCACTCCAACCCCGGTTCGGCCGGGTCCGACCGCAGGGTCAGGCCCAGCTCGGACAGCCTCTCGCCGATGCGCGTCCTTCCACCACCCGCGGCAAAGACGTTGCGACCCTCCTCGGCATCGCGCGACGATGCCGTCCAGTAGAGGTAGACCATCAGGTCCGCGATGGCACTCGGCGGCAGCAGCGCCTCGTAGCGGCCGGCCGGCAGGTCGACGCGGTTGGCCGACCAGTCCAGTCGCTTGGCAACCTCCGCGCTGAGCGCCGGTACGTCGACGTCGGTGAACTCGCGGGTCTGCACACCCACCCACGCGGTGCGGCTCAGGTCCCGCGACTTGCCGTTCAGCTCCACCCGGCCGGTCGGCTGGTCATAGCGCCGTCGCAACCCCGTCGACGAGGCCAGGAAGTACGAGGTCACCCCGTGCTCGGCATAGCCGTAGAGCAGCCGGTCGGCGGCCTCGGCCTCGGCGAACGCCGCCCCGAGCGCGGGGGCGAACTCGCTGAACACCTCGATGCCGGCCGTCGCGGGTGGGGCGTTCCAGTCGTCGTCCTGGGGGTACGGCTCGATCAGCGGCGCGACGTCGTCAGCGGGTGAGGCGGTACGCGCCGCCTGTTCGCTGGCGGTTACCAGCGCGGCCAGTTCGGCGGCGTCGGCCACCGCGCGCGACACCACGCCGGCGCACCTGCCGTCGGCCGACTCCACCAGCGAGATCACCGTCAGCTGACGGGTGTGCAGCTGGCCATTGGTCGTCAGGCTGTTGCCGGCCCAGCGCAGGTTGGCCTCGGAGTGGTCCTCACCGATCACCACGCAACCATCGACGGTCGACAGCGCGAGCGCCTGCTCGACCAGCTGCTGAATCGTGACTACGCCTGCCATCATCGACCACCCTCGGAAACCGTGTTGAGGACATTCACGCCGCGAAAGAGCGCCGACGGGCAGCCGTGCGACACCGCCGCGACCTGGCCCGGCTGGCCCTTGCCGCAGTTGAAGGCGCCGCCGAGCACGTACGTCTGCGGGCCGCCGGTCGCCTCCATCGAGCCCCAGAAGTCGGTGGTGGTGGCCTGGTAGGCGACATCGCGCAGCTGGCCGGCGAGCTTGCCGTTCTCGATCTTGAAGAAGCGCTGCCCGGTGAACTGGAAGTTGTACCGCTGCATGTCGATGGACCAGCTCTTGTCGCCGACGACGTACACCCCGCGTTCCACATCGGCGATCAGGTCCTCGGTGGAACCCCCGTCCGGGGTGGGCTGCAGCGAGACGTTCGCCATCCGCTGCAGCGGGATGTGGCCCGGCGAGTCGGCGTGGGCGCACCCGTTGGAGCGCCCGAAGCCCTTTGCCCGCGCCAGCTGCCGGTTCAGCTGGTAGCCGACCAGGATCCCGTCGGAGATGAGGTCGAACTCCGTGGTCCGCACCCCCTCGTCGTCGTAGCCGATGGTCGCGAGCCCGTGCTCGGTCGTCCGGTCGCCGGTGACGTTCAAGGCCGGACTGCCGTAACGCAGGCTGCCCAGCTTGTCCAAGGTCGCGAACGAGGTGCCGGCGTAGGCCGCCTCGTAGCCGAGCGCCCGATCCAGCTCGGTGGCGTGGCCGATGGACTCGTGAATGGTCAGCCACAGATTGGACGGATCGATCACCAGGTCGTAGCTGCCCGCCTGTACGGATGGTGCCTTGGCGTGCTCGGCCAACAGCTCCGGCAGTTGGGCGAGCTCGGCGTCGAAGTCCCAGCCGGTTCCGGTCAGGTACTCCCAGCCTCGACCCGCGGGCGGAGCCAGCGTCCGCATGGACGAGAATCCGCCACCGGCCAGGTCGACCTGCACCGCGGTGAACTCCGGATGTATCCGGACCCGTTGCTGCGTTGTCACCGTCCCGGCGGTGTCGGCGTAGAACTTGTTCTCGATCACCTGCAGCAGGTTGGCGTCGACGTGGTCCACGCCGTCGGAACTCAGCAGCCGGTCGGAGTAGTCGGCCAGCAGGCTCAGCCGGTCCGCGAACGGAACGTCGAACGGGTTCACCTGGTAGGCGGAGATCCAGCTGCGGTCGGGGTGCACGGGCTCGTCGGCAAGCGTGACGGGGTCGGAGCGGAGCACGCGGCTCACCTTCGCCGTCGCGACCGCCTGCTCGGCAAGCCGTGCCGCGGCCTCAGGCGTCCGGTCGATGCCGCTGGCGAAGCCCCATGCACCGTCGTGCACGACCCGTACCGCCAGACCGAGGTCCTCGGTGTCCGAGCTGGAGTCCAGCTTTCCGTCGCGCAGGTTCACGGCCGCGGACCGCACTCGCTCGAGCCGGAAATCGGCGTGCGAGGCGCCGAGCGCGCGAGCCCTGCTGAGCGCCGCCTTCGCCAGGGTCGCAGCGGGCAATGCGAGAAAACCGGCATCGAAGCTGGGCATGACTGGCGATGATAGCCCCCTGCTGGCCGACCGGACCGCCGGTCCTGGCGGCTGACACACCCGCGTGGGAGGGTTGGTCCATGGTGCATACCTCGGCCGCGGGCGCTGCCTCTGCGGCCTCGGCGCTCCGGCTGCGGGCACCGGCGAACCTGGTGAGCCGCCGGGCGCTCTGGTACTGGACGGCCCGCGCGGCGATCGTCTGGGTCCTCGCCGTCGCCGTCGAGGTCTTCGCGCTGATCGAGCTGGCCGGTGACCGTACCCCCATGGTCGCTCTGGTTGCGGTCACGGTGCTGCTCGCCGCCGCACATCTGATCGTCATGCCCCAGTGGCGTTTCCGCGTCCATCGCTGGGAAGTCTCCGACACGGCGGTCTACACCCAGTCGGGCTGGTTCACCCAGGAGCGGCGGATCGCCCCGCTTTCGCGCATCCAGACGGTCGATACCGAGCGCGGACCGCTGGAGCAGCTGTTCCGGCTGTCGAACGTCACGGTGACGACGGCGTCGGCGGCCGGCCCGTTGCGCATCCATGGCCTGGACCGGGTCACCGCGGACCGTCTGACGGCCGAACTGACCGCCGCCACCTCGGCCCGCAACGACGACGCGACGTGAGCGCGCCCGTCGACGTGAGCGGTGGCGCGGCCGATCCGGCCGCGGCCGCCCTGACCGCGCCGGACGCCCAGTGGCGCCGGCTCAGCCCGCGGATGTTGCTCATCCACCCGATCCGGGAGGTTGGCCGGTCGTTGCCCGCACTGCTCGGGTTGCTGTTCGCCGGAACGTCGAGCGGTAACGGCGAGTGGTTCTCACTCGGTGGACTGGCGCTGGTGGTCGGCATCAGCCTGTTGCGGTGGTTCACCACCCGCTACCAGATCACGCCCGAGCGGGTGCAGCTGCGTACCGGCCTGTTCCGCCGCCGCACCGTCAGCACGCCGGCCGACCGGGTGCGCACCGTGGACATCACCGCCCATGCGCTGCACCGCGTGCTCGGGCTGGCCAAGGTCGCCATCGGTACCGGCGTGTCCGACCGTAAGCGCGAGGGGCTCGTCCTGGATGGGCTGCCGACCGCGGCCGCGCGCAGCCTGCGGTCGGAGTTGCTGCACCGGGCTGACCGCCTGAATACCGGCCCGGCGCGAGCTGATGCCGACGCTGCCTGGGCGCCGCCACAGCACAATGCGGGTCCGGCCGACAATGCGGGTCCGGCCGCAGCGTCCGCTCAGGCGCCACCGGACACCGTCGTCACGCGGTTGAACCCCAGCTGGCTCCGCTACGCGCCCTTCACCCTCTCCGGAGCGCTCACCGGCCTGGCCATTGTCGGCTTCGGGTGGCGGGTGCTCGACCAGACCCGCTTCGACCTCCGCCGGGTCGGTGCCGTCCGTTCCGCCGGCGACTACCTGCGGGCCACCCGGCCGTGGGTGGACGTGGTCGAGGTCGCCGTGGCTGTCGTCGCCCTGGTGTCCCTGCTGTCGGTTATCGGATACCTGCTGGCGTTCTGGAACTTCACCCTGAGCCGGCACCAGGGCGGCACGGTGCACGTCTCCCGCGGCCTGATCACGGCCCGTGCCACCAGCATCGAGGAGCGCCGGCTGCTGGGAGTCGAGCTCAGCGAGCCGCTGCTGCTGCGGGCTGTCGGCGGCGCCCGGGTGCTTGCCGTCGCCACGGGGCTGCGGATCGGGCGGGGCGCCGAGCGCGGTGGCACCCTGCTGGTGCCGCCCTGCCCGGTTGCCGAGGCACGCCGGGCCGCGTCGGTGCTGATGGACGATCCGGCCGCTGTCAGCACCGGTTTGCGGACGCACTGCGCCGGGGCGCGGTGGCGCCGACTCGTCCGGGCGGTGGGGCCGGCGCTGGTGCTGCTGGCGGGGCTGACCGCACTGTGGCTCGCCGGAGCCGTGCCCGGCTGGGCTCCGCTGGTGGGCCTGGTGCCGGTCTTGCTGGCGGTGCCGCTTGCGCTCGACCGGTACCGCAACCTGGGGCATGCGCTCACCCCGGCGTTCCTGGTCAGCCGGTCCGGCAGCTTGCTGCGGCGGCGCATCGTCCTCAGCCGGGCCGGCGTGATCGGCTGGAACGTCCGGGCCACGGTGTTCCAGCGGCGGGCGGGTCTGGTCACGCTGACGGCGACGACCGCGGCGGGCCGGCAGGCGTACGAGGTATCCGATGTGCCGGAGGCCGCAGCCCTGGAACTTGCCGACGAGGCGGCGCAGGGCCTGCTCCGTGAGTTCCTGCTACCGGTACAGCGACCTGCCGTGGCGTAGGTTCGCAACTCGGCACCACGATGCCGCACGGACAGGAACTCTGCTACGCCGACCGCTCCAGTTCAGCCAGCTCGTCGTCGAGGTAGCCGAGCAGCCGCTGCAGGTGCGGCACCGTCCGCCGGCAGCCGGTGAGGCCGAAGGCCAGCGCGTCGGAGTAGCTGGTGCAGGTGATGTTGAGCGCCTGGCCGTGGTACGGGATCGACAGCGGGTACAGCCCGTCGAGCCGGGCACCGTTGAGGTACAGCGGCGTGCGTGGCCCGGGGACGTTGGAGATGATGAGGTTGAACGGTGGCCGGAACAGGCCGCGGACGCCGGGCACCCCCTGCAGCACCAGCGGGCTCATGCCGATGCCCGTCATCGCCACGATCTGCAGCGGGGTGAGCTCGGTCAGCGCCTCCTTGCCCTGCAGCATGGACTGGCGTACGGCATTCAGGCGGTCAGCCGGGTCGTCGAGGTGGGTGCCGAGATTGCACATCACCGCACCGACCGCGTTGCCGCCCTGCGGGTGGCCGCTGAGATCCAACGCCACCGGGACCATCGCGATGAGCGGCTCGTCCGGCAGCGCGTCCAGGCTTTGCATGTACCGCCGCAGCGCGCCCGAGCAGGTGGCCAGCACCACGTCGTTGACGGTTCCACCGACGCTTTCGCCGATGCGCTTGATACGCGGCAGCGGCCAGGACTGCGCCGCGAACCGCCGCGAACCGGTGATCGGGACGTTGAACATCGAGCGAGGGGCGGAGAACGAGACCGGCGCGGACTGCTCGCGCAGACCGCGGTTCACCGTCCGTAGCAGCGCCGACGGCAGACCCGCCGCCTCCGCTGTCAGCTCGATCGCCTCACGCACCACGGTGGTCGGACTGCCGGGAGCCCCGTCGCCACCAGAGTTCGGATGGGTGGCCCAGGGCGCCGGCAGGTCGCGGACGGCCGGGTCGGGGGTGAGGATGCGCTGCAGCAGCCGCTGCGCCGAGACCCCGTCCACCAGGGCGTGGTGAATCTTGAAGTAGACGGCGAACCGGCCATCGGCCAACCCCTCGATGACGTGCAGCTCCCACAGCGGGCGCTGCCGGTCGAGCAGGGTGCCGTGCAGCCGCGAGCAGAGGGCCAGCAGCTCCAAGACCCGGCCGGGCTTGGGCAGTGCGTTGTGCCGGACGTGGTGCTCGATGTCGAACTGCTCGTCCTGCTCCCACGCCCACTGACCGGCTGTCCGCCACGAGCGGGTGGCGCGCTTGGTGAACATCGGCGCCACGTCGTCGTCCCGGATCAGCCGCGCGAACATGCTCTGGACGTCGCCGAAGTCGGGGGACGGCTGGAACAGCTGGAGACCGCCTACGTGCATCGGAGTCTGCCGCGATTCCACCGACAGAAAGATCGAGTCGGTAGGCAACATCGGCAACAGCACTCCGCGATCCTGTCACCGATGCCATCCGGAGGCGAGCAGCCGACCCGGAACGTGTCCCGAACACGACGAAGCGCCGCGGACCAGGTCCGCGGCGCTTCGCTACTGCTTCGTTGTTACTGAAAGAGCTCGTTGTTAGCGCACGAGCTTCGGTACAGGTCGAACGGCACTGCGGGTGACACGGATCAGCCCACCACGTAGGCGAACCGAAGCCGTGTGATGACGTCACCCGTGGTGTTGAAGGTCGGGTACGCGAAGCTCGGCGGCGTGATGATGTTCAGGATGCCGCTGACCTTGGTGCCCTTGGGCGCGGTCGGCTTGATCGTGACCATGACGGTCTTGGTCTGGCCGGGCGCGATCGTCACCGGGACGCCGGTGTCGGCGGCCGGGTTGGTCGCCACCGCGTAGAAGTCACCCGTGGACGAGGTGATGTCGGTGGCGAAGGTGCGGGTATGGGCGATCAGGCTGACGGTGGAGGTTCCGGTCGGCGCTCCCTGCTCGCCCACGGGGCCGATCTCGTTGACATCGGTGTACCAGATGCCGGTCGAGGCCGAGTTGTGCGGCTCCTTGACCCGGGCGACGGAAACCGTGCTGCCGCCCTTGCCCGCGTTCAGGTCACCGACGACGTCGATGCCCTGCGCGCTGGAGGTGAGTTCCACGAGCGCCGGCAGCGAGGACACGGCGGCCGCGACCAGGCTGTCGGTGTTCGGCGGAACGATGAACGTCGGCGCGGCGTGCGCCGGCAGGTCGAGGGTCTGCGAACCGAACGGCGACACGAGCTGGGTGTCGACGAGGGTGCTGGTACGCGGATCGATCTGCACGTTGATCGGCGCGATGCCGGTGTTGGTCACGTTGACCGGCACCGAGACCGCCCTACCCCGGGTGAGCGTGGTCGTGGTCGACGTCGGCAGCGCCGGCGCGGTGACCTTGCTCTGGTTGAACAGGATGCGGGCACTGAAGTTCTCGGTGAACGCGTTTCCGGTCACCGGGTTCTGCACGAGGATGATCACTCGCCAGCGTCCGGCGAGCGGGATCGCGGTGTTCAGCTGCATCGTCAGGCCCTGGCCCGAGAGGTTGCCCGCGGCGTCGGTGTAGGCGTTGCTGCCGATGGACTGCGTCTCGTCGTTGGGGTCCACCAGCACACCCTCGAGCTGGTCGCCCGGGTTGGTGGCCAGTCGCACGCGCACCCCGAGGTCCTTCAGCCCGGCCGGAACGTCGAAGGCGTAGCTGAAGCTCTGAGCCGCCGAGCCCGCGCGAGCATTACCGCCGGTGATGGTCCCGTTGAACGTGCCCATGCCCGCGGAGATCGGGACGATCGCGCGAAGCACGACCGGCACCGCCGTCTGGTGGCCACCCGAGCTGCCGAAGACGATGGCCTGCGAGGTGTCGCCGCTGGCGGCCGGAACCGTCATCGTGACGTTGACGTTGGCCGACTGGCCGGGCGCCAGGGTCAGCACAGCCGGGGTGACGGTGCCCACCGGAATCGCCCGCTGAGCGGTGGTACGCAGGCTGACGTCACCGGAGTATCCCGCCGCGTTGGAGTTGGTGTACAGGATCGCGGTCCAGGTGCCGGCGACCGGACGGCGGACGTCGAGGTTGGCGTAGTTCGCCGACACCGGGCCACCCTGTGGGCGGCTGTTGGCGACGTAGGTGCCGGACGGGTCGAGCACGGTGAGCCGGACGACCGGGGTGACGGTGGCCGTGCCGACCTTCTTCGCCGTGCCCTTCCAGATCATGGCCGCGGCCAGCCGGTCGGTGCCCGCCGGAACCTTGAAGGTGATCTTCTTGTACGCCCACGGCGCGCCGGTGGTGGCGTACGGGAAGGTCGGGTCCGTGGTGTTGTTCAGCGTGGTGGTCTGAGTCTGCACCGAGATGTCGGTGAAGTCCCGGGTGCTGGTGGCGACGGTCAGTGACTTGGTGCCGACGTTGCGGACGCCGATCGTCGAGACCTTGGACGTGCCCGGAGCCGCCGCGATGTCGATCTGGTTGGTGGACAGCGCGATGTTGGAGGCAAGACCTGCCGGAGCGGCGGTGGTCGCGCCCGGGTAGGTCAGCGCGGCCTCGACCGCGGCGCGGGAGTCGAGCAGACCGGAGCCCTGCTCGTAGGTCGGCAGGCCGAGGTCCTTGGCGGTGCTGGTGAGCAGCGTCTTGACCAGGGCCGGCGTCGGGGAGGCGCCACCGTGAGTGCTGCGGTAGGCCTCGATGACCAGGGCCGCGGCACCGGCGGTCAGCGGAGCCGACTGGCTGGTGCCGCCGAAGAGCTGGACGTCACCGCCGCCACCGTTGTAGTTCCTGCACTCGGGGGCACCCGGGTCACACACGGCCCAACCGGACTCACCCGGGGCGGTCAGGTCGACGGTGGTGCCGGACTGGGTGTACCCACCGGAGGACAGGGACGAGATCTCGTCGTTGATCCACTTGCCGTTGGAGAAGTTGAAGCCGCCGTAACCCGTCTGGGCGTAGCCGCGGGAGTTGGTGTTCGCGGCGACCGAGATGATGTTCCGGTCGGTGGCCGGGTTGCCGATGGTGCTGGTCGTACCGGCGTCACCGGAGGAGATGGTGACCGTCGCGCCGGCGGCGACTGCCGCGTCGTTGAACAGCGAGATCGCGCTGCGGGAGGCCGCATCCGGGATCGGGGAGCCACCGAAGGACTCGTTGATGACGTCCACGTGGTCGGTGGTGACGGCGTAGTCGATGGCCTGCACGATGGAGGTCGTGTAGAAGTCGATCTTCAGAGCGACGATGCTGGCGCCGGGCGACATCCCGAGGATGCGGATGTTGCAGCCGGTCGGCAGGGCGTAGGCCGGGTTGACGAACCTCGACAGGTCATGCGAGACGAGGCCCTGCGCGGCGATCGCGGACGCGTCGCCGTATGCCTCGGCTCCGCCGTCCTGGGGAGCCGGGCCGTCAGCCGAGAACGCCTTGTAGTCGGTGATGACGTGCTGGCCGTTGGCGCGGATGAAGTCGGGGTTGTCGGGGTTGATGCCGTCGGCGATGTAGGCGACCTTGACGCCGGTGCCGTCGACGAGCTGCTGCGCGGTCTTGGCCGCGGGATTGTCCGAGGCGGTGTTGGTGTCGCTCAGTGCCTCGGGCTCGAGCAGCGGCTTGGACGGATCGGTCGGGCACGCGCCCGGCGCGGGCGTCGCAGAAGGCGTGACGACCTTGGGCGAGACCGTCGTGGCGCCGGCCGTTGCCTGCGGAACGGTGACCTCGATCTTCTTGTCGGGCACGACCATCGCGACGGACGGGTCCGCGGCCAGTGCCGCGGCCTGAGCCGGGGTGACGGTCAGTGAGAACGCGTTCGCGGACGTGAAGTGCTTGACGTTGGACGGCTTCGTCCCACCGAGCTTGCCGAGGCGTGCCAGGACGGCGTCCTGGGCGCTGGTGGCCTTGACCTTGCGGGCGCTGATGTGCGCCTTGCTCGGGGGCGTCGAGCTGAGCTGGTCGTGCAGCACGACGATCACCGACTGGGTGGCGCTGCTCGCTACGGTCGGCGCCGCGATGGCCGGTGAGCCACCGAGGAACTGGCAGACGGTGCCGAGCGCGGTCGCGCCCACCACCGCCCCGATGATGGATCTGGATCTCTTCAATGCCATTGGCTACATTGCTCCCTGAAGCCTGAAGTCCGACGCTGCTCGTCCGACACCACAGGGCACTATTCCTCCGTTTTGTTGCATCCACAAGACGAAAGAATTAGCGACAACTCATCGATCACGCTGACTTAACATCCCGGAGTCGGAAACGGGCTCAGGATCCTCTCCAAGTGCTCGAAACGCCCAAAGGATCGAGCGGGCTCAGACGTCGCGGAAGGTATGAATGCTCGCGCCGAGCAGGTTCAGCCGGTCGGCCAGTTGCTCGTAACCCCGGTCGATCACGTAGACGTTGCGCAGCAGCGAGGTGCCCTTGGCCGCAAGCATCGCGAGCAGGACGACGACTGCCGGGCGCAGCGCCGGCGGGCAGATCACCTCGGTGCCCGACCAGTGGGTGGGCCCCTCGACGTAGATCCGGTGCGGGTCCATCAGGGTGACCCTGGCGCCCAGCTTCGTCAGCTCGGTGAGGTAGAGCGCCCGGTTGTCATAGACCCAGTCGTGGATGAGCGTGGATCCCTCCGCCGTCGCGGCGATGAGCGCGAAGAACGGCAGGTTGTCGATGTTCAGGCCGGGGAAGGGCATCGGGTGGATCTTGTCCAGGGGCGCGTGCAGCGTGGACGGGTACACCGTCAGGTCGATGAGCCGGGTGCGGCCGTTGGCGGCGGGGTACTCCGGGGACCGCTCCGACCGCAGCCCCATCTCTTCGAGCAGCGCGAGCTCGATCTCCATGAACTCGATCGGCACCCGCCGCACGGTGATCTCGGACGAGGTCACGATCGCGGCCGTCACCAGGCTCATGGCCTCGATCGGGTCCTCGGAGGGGGAGTAGTCGACGTCGCGGCGGATGTGCGGCACGCCGTGCACCGTCAGCGTCGTCGTGCCGATGCCGTCCACCCGCACGCCGAGCTCGGTCAGGTAGAAGCACAGGTCCTGCACCATGTAGTTGGGGCTGGCGTTGCGGATGACGGTCACGCCGTCACTGCGGGCGGCGGCCATCAGGGCATTCTCGGTCACCGTGTCGCCGCGCTCGGTCAGCACGATGGGCCGCTGCGGACGGACGGACGGGTCGACCTCGACCCGGTAGGCACCGGCGGCCGCCTCGACCTGCACGCCGAAGGGGCGGAGGGCCGTCATGTGCGGCTCCACGGTCCGGGTGCCCAGCGCGCAGCCACCGGCGTAGGGCAGCTCGAACTGCTTCTGGTCGTGCATCAGCGGCGCCAGGAACATGATGATGCTGCGGGTGCGGCGGGCGGCGTCGAGGTCGAGGCTGGCCAGGTCCAACTGGGCCGGCGGCACGATCTCGAGGTCGTTGTCGGAGTTGAGCCAGCGAGTGCGCACGCCGATGCTGTTCAGCACCTCGAGGATGCGGTGCACCTCTTCGATGCGGGCCACCTTGCGGAGTACCGTCCGGCCTTCATTGAGCATCGAGGCGCACAGCAGGCCCACGCCCGCGTTCTTGCTGGTCTTGACGTCGATGACCCCGCTCAGCTGCCTGCCGCCCTCGACGCGCAGGTGCAGCGGGCCGGAACGACCGAGGGAGACGATCTCGGAGTCCAGCGCCTCGCTGATGCGGGTCAGCAGGTCCAGGCTGAGGTTCTGGTTGCCCTGTTCGATGCGATTGATCGCGCTCTGCGACGTGCCGAGGGTCTCGGCGAGCTGCGACTGGGTCCACCCCCGGTTCTTCCGTGAGTCCCGGATCAGTGTTCCGACTCTGCGTGCGTAGTCCTTGGACGCGCCAACCTCATCAACCATGAGCACGACGATATCTCAGATATGAGTTCAATATCGAGTTGGAACACATCGGGAGCGTCTCTTAGGCCCGTTTTCGGCAGGAGTTGGTGATCTCGATGAGATTTCTATGCGGTCTGCTGTGCTGTCTCCTCCATAGCCGCTCCCTGTCGGTCCCAGTGGCACTACCCAGCGCCGACCGACTGCCGGGCAGGTGGCACGGAGTTGACGGCGGGCAGCCCGAACAGCCGTCGCCGCAGTCGGTCCTGGAGCGGACTCGGCAACCTCGCGACGACGGACAGCAACCTGCCACCCTTACCGGCCACCACTCGGGTGGGGCTACGCCGCGCGAGCAGGGCTCCGACGACAGCCTCGGCGATCTCGGACGGCGGGCTGCCCTTCTTCTCCTGCGCGACAGCGTGCTCGATCATCCCGGTGAAGGTTGTGGAATACCGAGCCTTGCCCTCTTCCGCGAAGGACTCGACCAGCACGTGGGCATCCCGCCGCAGCTTGGCGGCGGCGTCCGTATGCACGAGCGCGGGAGCCACGATCGTCACGCCGATGCCCCACGGCGCGAGCTCCTGCCGCCACGAGTGGGCCAGCATGGACAGCGCGGCCTTGCTGCTCGTCAGCGGCCCGGCAAAGGGCATCGACATCCGGTCACCCACCGAGCTGATGAACACAATCCGGCCGGTGGCCCGTCGGACAAGTGGCAGGAATGCCTGGGTGGCAGCGACCTGCCCCGTGACGTTGATCTCGAGCTGCGAGCGCAATTTATCCAATGGCAGCAACTCCAGCGGCGCCGCGACGCCGACTCCCGCATTGTTCACAAGGGCGTTCAGGCCGGCATCGCGCACGTGCTGCTCGATCTCGACAGCGGCCGAGCGGAGCGCGTCCACGTCGGTGACGTCGACGCGGACGCTGGTCACGTGGTTCGCGTCGTAGGCCGCTCCCGCGTCGTCACGGTGGTGCAATCCCGCGAAAACATGCCATCCCTGGGCTGCGAGCGCAGTCACCGTCGCACGGCCGATTCCGGAGTTTGCTCCCGTAACCAGGGCGTGTTTGCGTGTGCAGACGTCTGTGGGCATGGGCGTAATTCTACCGTTGTTGAGTTTTTTCGCAAGATCCCTTCCCAGGGCCATCGGCGGCCGGGGCGCCTTTGCCCCACAGGGGGGGGGCTTGCCTGCTCAGACATATCGCCATATGTTCATCACCTGCTGATTTCATTACTTGATGAGGCGATACCTGTGCTTTCCGTTCCCCCGATCCCTGCCGCCTTCCCCGAGTGGCCGCTCGCACTTCCCGCGACCAGGCCACTTGCCGCTTCACCCAGCGCCGACGCGATCACGGCCCGGGTGCTGCTGTGCCTTGCACTCGTAACAGGCATGTGTGTTTTTGCCCGATGGCTACTGCGTAAACGCAATCAGCCGCCGGTCGTGGCCGAGATATTGGCCGGCCTCGCCCTCGGGCCGTGCGTACTCGGGTACGTGCCCGGAGATCTTCCGACGCTGCTGTTCCCGCTGACGGCCCGGCCGTTTCTGACGGTGCTGGCCAATGTCGGCCTGGTGCTGTTCATGTTCGTGGTCGGGTTCGAGATCGACCTACCCGGCATCAAGCAGCTGCGGGGCAGCGCCGCCGCCGTCGCCTCGGTGTCGGTCTTCGTGCCTTTCTCGGTCGGCATTGCCGTCGCCATGTGGCTTCGGCCTGAGCCCGCTTCCAGCAGTGGTTCGGCCTCGACGCAGCTGGTGCAGGCTCTCTTCATAGGAGTGGCGTTCTCAGCCACCGCATTTCCGGTACTTGCCCGCATCCTCGAGGACACACCCCTGAAAAGACTGCAGATCCGCGGTCTCGCGCTGTCCTCGGCCGCTGCCGGTGATGTCGTCTCGTGGACGATGCTGGCGGCCGTGGTCGCGATGACGCGCGACGCCGGCAGCGGGTCCACCATCATGCTGCTGCTCGAACTCATCGCGATGGTGATTGCGCTGCGCTTCGTCGCGAACCCGCTGATCAGCTGGTTCCTGGCCAGCGTCCGAGCGTCAGCGGGCAGCTCGAACCTCGCGCTGAGCCTCGTCCTGGTCGGCATCTTCCTGAGCTCCTGGGCGTCGACCTCGATGCACATCCATCCGATCTTCGGAGCATTCGCGTTCGGTTTCGCCTGCCCTCGGGAGGCCGTCCGCCGGGCCGCGCCGGACTTGCCCACGAAACTGTCCGATGCCAGCAAGATCCTGCTGCCGGTGTTCTTCGTGCTGACCGGACTGTCCATGAGCGTCAGCGGCTTTGGCATTCGTGACGTGTTCGCCACCGTGGTGGTCATCCTGGCTGCCAGTTGCGCCAAGATCTTCAGCGTGTACGGCACCGCACGGCTGTGCAAGATGTCCGCACGGGACAGCTGGGGTCTGGGAATCCTGATGAACACCCGCGGCCTCACCGAACTCGTCATCCTCGATGTCGGGCGTACCGCGGGCGTGCTGTCCGCGCGGATGTTCACCGTACTTGCCGCGATGGCCATCGCTACCACCCTGGTGACCGGCCCGACGCTGGAGCGGCTGTACGCGGAGCGCATCGACACCACCCCGGCCTGGCGGCGATTTCTCGGCAGGCGCCACGGCGCGGCGGCCCCGGACAGGAACCACCTGCTCGAACCGGCAGTGCCCGGCCGCCCGGCGTCGCACGACGCGTCCTATGAGTCGGCGTTGGTGACAGCAGAGGCGGGAGTTCCCGGTGAGGCGTTCGGCAACGACTGACGTCACTCGGCCGCCCACCCGGACGGTGGCAACGAAGTACGCCGGTAGAGGTCAGCACATCGAAGGTTCCCAACCAGGAGGTCACATGTCAGAAGCTCTCCATCTGGACGAGCACGCGGTCCACAGTCGCGTCATCGACCGCGGCCACCCCGCGGCGAGCACGGCACCGTGCGAAGCCGTGCGCTTCTACGGCAACCAACTACACGTGGCGCTCACCGAAGCCGCCGACTACCTGCGATCGTGGGAGAACACCCAGGGGTACCCACCGACGGTGGTGGCGGTGCACGACGAGTTCTCATGGGAGGACTCGGATCGCGATATCGCGTGGCAGCTCACCCTGGTGCTCAGATCCGGCGCTGACACCTCCTGGTAGAGCGGGCACCTCTTGGTAGAGGGGCCCGTCGCACCGGTTAGGCCCCCACCGGGGCGACCACGCCATCGGGGTCCTCCAGAAAGCTGTCCACCGTCTCGGCGAGGATGCCCGGCACCCGCGGACCGGCCAGAGTGTGCTGCGTGGCGGGCACCACCAGCCTCAGCAGGTGCATGCCCACCAGGGACGACATCACGGCCGCTGATCGCTCGTCCACCCGGTCCGGTGAGATCCGCTTCGCGGCCGGAGCGACCACCTCGCGCGCGAACGAACCGAAGACCGTGTCGTCCAGTACGCCGCCGGTCAGGCACGCCGCTACCGCCGCCCGCGACATGGTGCCGTCAGGGATCAACCGAGCCGCGGCGTGCACGACATTGGCGCCGGCGTTCTGAGGGAGTTCGGCCTCGACCTGCTGGTAGCTGGTGGCCATGTCGAGCTCTGGATCGGTCGCGGCCCGGGCCAAGTCCCCCTTGGCGGGAAAGTAGTGCCGGATGGTGCCCGGGTCGACCCCGACCGCCCGGGCCACTTGTCGTACGGTCATGCTCGCGAGCCCATGCGTGGCCAGTTCCACGCGCGCGGCCTCGACGATGGAATCGCGAGTGGTCCGGGTGGGTCGCACCTCAGCTCCTTAATTCACTGTTCGATGAGTTTTACTGTCACCCTACTCCCCAAACCGGTCATTGTGGTCAGCCCTTGCAGGTCCGAATTCAGTATGCGTAGAATTCTCTCAACACACGCTGAATTCGAGGTGGCTCAGATGACAACATCAGCAACGCACGGAGCCGGCACCCGCGGGAATGACGGACCGGCACCCAGGGACACCGATGCCCATGACCAGCCGGTCGCCGAGGTGAAGGGCCGCTGGTTCGTCCTCGTCATCGCCCTCACCGCGGTGTTCATGCAGCTGCTCGACACCACCATCACGACGGTCGCCGTGCCCTCGATGCAGACCAAGCTCGGAGCCTCGTCCGCCGAGATCCAGCTGGTGCTCGCGGGATATTCGCTGGCCTTCGCCTGTGCACTGATCACCGGTGGCCGCCTCGGTGACATCTACGGCCGCCGCAAGCTGTTTCTCATCGGCATGGCGGGCTTCACGATCGTGTCCGCGATCTGCGGGGCGGCGCCGAACCCCACCACGCTGGTCGTCGCCAGGCTGGTGCAGGGCGCGTTCTCGGCACTGATGTTCCCGCAGGTACTTTCCATCGTCCAGGTGATCTTCCCGAAGGCGCAGCGGACGAAGGCACTCGCCATCTACGGCGCCACCATCGGCCTGGCTACCATTCTGGGTCCCGTCACCGGTGGGTTCCTGATCGATCTGAACATCGCGCACTCCGACTGGCGGTCGATCTTCTACATCAACGTGCCGATCGGCCTGCTCGCACTCGGCTTCGGCATGCTGCGGATTCCGGAGTCCAAGGTGCGCGGTGCCGCCCGGCTTGACCTGCCGGGCGCGCTGCTCGTCACCGCGGGCCTGTTCCTGCTGGTGTTCCCCCTCGTCGTCGGTCGTGACCAGGGCTGGCCGCTATGGTCCTTCGTCATGATGGGGGTCGGCGTGCTGGTGCTCGTGACCTTCCTCAGGTACGAGCAGCACCTCAGCGCCACCCAGGCGAGCCCGCTGGTCAACACGGCTCTCTTCCGGCAACGCCCCTTCACGCTCGGGCTGATCGCCTGCATCGTGTTCTTCACCGGCATCCCGTCCTTCTTCTACGTCCTGCTGCTGACGCTGCAGGCGGGCTTCACCTTCAGCGCCGTGTCGGCGGGCGCCGTCACGCTGGGCTTCGCGCTTGCCGTCGCCATCGGCTCAGGGCGCTCCGCCGAGGTCGCGAAGCGGCTGGGGGTGCGGGTGCTGGCCGTGGGCTGTGCCCTGCTGGTCATCGGACAACTCGGCGTCATCGGCACCCTGACCTGGATGGGCACGGACCTGCACGGGTGGTACCTGATTCCCAGCCTGTTCGTCGCCGGCGCCGGCGCCGGGCTCTTCCTCGCCCCGGTGACCAACGTGATCCTCGCCGGCGTCCGGACCGACGACGCGGGCTCAGCGTCGGGCCTGCTCGCGACAGCGCAGCAGATCGGCGCCGCGGTCGGGATCGCCGTGGTGGGCGTGCTGTTCTTCGGATTCCTCGGCGCGAACTCCACTGCCGCTTCGAACTCCATCCACGACAGCTTGCGCGCTGACCTGACTGCAGCGGGGGTTCCGGCGCAGGCGCAGCAGGGGATCGTCACCAGCTTCGACCGGTGCTTCTCCGACCGGACGCACGCCAAGGACCTGTCCGCAACGCCGGCAAGTTGCCGAGCCGCCCAGTCGGCTGTCGCCTCGACATCGCTTCCGCCCGCCATTTCGCAGAAGATCATGCACGCGACCACCGAGGTAGCGCTGCCCCAGGCGCGCAAGGCCGACTTCAGCTCCACGTTGCGTGACACGCTGTGGTGGCACGTTGGCGCGTTCCTGCTCACACTGCTGCTCGTCGTCCGGCTGCCGAGGGTGAAGCTGCCCCGGGACGGGCCGATGGTCTCGGCCGGCTAGTCCGCCGCTCGGCAAGGGCGATCCCGTTCGCCCTTGCCGAATCAGTAAGAAGTCGCAGGCTCTCTTCCCCCGGGAGAGCCTGCGACTTCTTTGCTATGCCCGCGTGACGTTGGCTTGCCGGCTGATCGGCCGTTCCGGCGCTGACTGCACCATGTCAGCCATTGACGAATTCCCCGTCAAGGCATAAGTTCAACAAAAGATGAAGTCAACGATCGGTGAACTAGCTCGTGAGGGCTCGCGCGGAGCGCCTGCCCCGTACCCACCGTCCTATCGTGCGAGGAGCAGCTGGCCATGGCTTTCGGTATCACCGGCGAACAGCGAGCTACGGCGAAGAGCCTCGAGCACCGGGTCAGCGAAGCGTTTCCTCCGGTCGTGGACGCCACCGACCGGGACAACTGGCTGCTGGCCGGCGAACTCGGCCTGCTGGGCCTGTGCCTGCCGACCGGGTACGGCGGTGGCGGCCTGGGCGCCTTCGAGACGGCGCTCGCGCTGGAAGCCTTCGGAGCCGGTTGCCCGGACACCGGATTTGCCTTCGCGGCGTGCGCGCACCTGCTCGCCTGCGCCCTGCCGGTAGCGGAGTACGGCACGGACGCGCTCAAGGACGAGTACCTGGCGGACCTGTGCTCGGGCCGCGTGATAGCCGCGAACGCGATGACCGAGGACGGCGCCGGCTCCGACGTCAGCGCCCTCGACGCCCGCGCGAAGGCGACCGATGACGGGTTCCTGCTCAGCGGCGCCAAGAGCTTCGCCAGCAACGCCCCGGTCGCGGACCTGCTCGTGACCTACGCGGTCACCGACGAGCACGCCGGATACCTCGGTGTGAGCGCGTTCGCCGTACCCACCACGCTGCCCGGCGTCGCGCGCAGCAAGCCCTTCACCAAGCTCGGCCTGAGCAGTTGCGCCGCGGGCAGCGTCGACTTCGCCGCCGTTGCGTTATCCGGTAGGCACACCCTGGGTACGCCCGGCCAGGGAGCGGCAATCTTCCAGCACTCGATGCTGTGGGAGCGCGGCTGCCTCTTCGCCATCTACCTGGGCATGATGCGCAGGCAACTCGAGGCCACCGTCCGCCAGGTGCGCTCGCGCAAGCAGTTCGGCCAGCGCATCTCGGAGTTCCAAGCCGTATCGCACCGGGTGGTCGACATGGTGCAGCGACTGGACAGCGCGCGGTTGATGCTCTACCGCGCCTGCTCGTTGATCGACTCGAGCGAGCCCGCCGCGCATGCCGTCGCGCAATCCAAGCTGGCCGTCTCCGAGGCCGCCGTGGCCAACAGCATCGACGCCATCCAGCTGTTCGGTGGTCGTGGGTACCTCGCTGAGACCGGCGTCGAGCAACACCTGCGGGACAGCGTCGGATCGACCTTGTTCTCAGGCACCTCAGAAATCCAGCGTGAACTGATCGCACAAGGAGTAGGCCTGTGAGACTGCACAAGTATGTTGTCGAATCGGCACGCCGGCGCCCTGACGCGCTCGCTGTCGAGTCGAACGAAGAGTTGCTGAGCTACGCCGCCCTGGACCGGCGCGCCAACGCCGTCGCGGCCCGGCTGATCCAGGCCGGCATCATCCCCGGCGACCGGGTCGTGCTCTACGCGGACAAGTCGGTCGACACGGTCGTCGCCATGCAGGCGGTGCTGCGAACCGGCGCGGCCTACGTCCCCATCGACTCCGGAACTCCGGCGCGCCGAGCGGGCACCATCATGGCCGACTGCGCGCCGCACTTCGTCCTCACCGAGACCCGACTGGCCGAGGACATCGCCGAGGCCGCCGATGCGGCCGATGCGGCCGTTCTGCCGCTTGCCGTCGACAGCGACCACTCCGGTGGTGAACCGGTGGATCACGCCAGCCGATCAGATGATCTTGCTTATATTCTTTATACATCTGGCTCGACCGGTATCCCCAAGGGCGTCTGCGTCAGCCACCGCAACGCGATGAGCTTCATCGATTGGGCAGTCACCGAACTCGCCGCCACCTCGGAGGACCGCTTCTCCAATCACGCTCCGTTCGGCTTCGACCTGTCGGTGCTGGATCTGTACGGCGCGTTCGCGGTCGGCGCTTCCGTACACCTGGTCCCCAAGGTGCTCGCGTACGCCCCGACCGAGCTCGCCGATTACCTGCGGGACAAGGACATCACGGTCTGGTACTCCGTCCCGTCCGCCCTCATCCTGATGATGACCGACGGCGGCCTGCTCGCGGAGCCGTCACCGGTCCGATTGCGCGCGGTCCTCTTCGCCGGCGAGCCGTTCCCCATCACCTTCGTCCGCCAGCTCGCCACGTGGACGTCGGCACGACTGTTGAACCTGTACGGGCCTACCGAAACCAATGTCTGCACCTTTCACGAGGTCCGGCCGGCCGATCTTCAGCGCGACCGTCCGGTACCGATCGGGCGCGCCTGCAGCGGGGACCAGATCGAACTGCTGGACGTCGAGGGCCACCCGTGCCCGCCCGGCATCGAGGGTGAGGTCGTGGTGACCGGGCCGACCGTCATGCTCGGCTACTGGGGAAAGGGCGCCGCGCCGCCTAGCTACCGCACCGGGGATCGGGCCGTCCTGCGCCCGGACGGTGTGCTGGACTACGTGGGCCGCCGCGATGCCATGGTCAAGGTGCGCGGCCACCGAATCGAGTTGGGTGACGTGGAATCGGCCTTGGACGCCCATCCCGCCATCGAGCGCTCGGTGGTTCTGATGACCGGCGAGGGCATGGCCGCCTCGCTGGTGGCCTTCGTGGTGCCGACGGGCGACAGGCCGCCGGGCCTGGTGACGGTCAAGGCTCATCTGGCCGCGCTGCTGCCGACCTCGATGAACATCGACGTGCTGCACCGGGTCTCGGAATTACCCCGGTCGGCAAACGGCAAGATCGAACGACACGTGCTGGTCCAGCTGCACGAGGACCAGCTGCGAGCGCGCCAGGTCGCGGCCCGGGCGCGTGCCGATGCCGAGGCCCATGCGATCGATACGCCATCAGTTTCCGAGCGGACACCCGCCGTGGCGGATGCCGGCACCGGACACGGCGCATGAGCACCGGCCTCGAGGTAGACACCAGTGAGACCGACGCGGGAGCCCTTCCGGAGACGCTGCGCGCCGTCTTTCGTACCGAAGTGCCTGGCGCGGACTGCCGCGTCGACGGCGCGGCCTTCCGCGAGGTGATGGCCAGCCTGCCGACGGCGGTCTCGGTCGTCACGGCGATGGACGAGAACGGCGCGCCTCGCGGGCTGACCTGCAGCGCGGTGTGCAGCGTGTCCGCGGACCCACCGCAGATCTTGGTATGCATCAACCAGCGCAACGGCAGCCTGGCCGCGATCCGGCACAGTGGCGCCTTCGTGGTCAACGTCCTCGGCTCCGCCGCCGCCCAGCTGTCGGACCAGTTCGCCTCGCCGCTGGCCGAGAAGTTCGCCGATGTGAGCTGGCGACCGGCGCCGAGTTCCGGCCTTCCGGTGCTCGACGGGTCGGCGCACGCCTTCATCGACTGCGAGCTGACGGCCGACATCTCCTCCGGCAGCCACGCCATTCTCGTCGGCTCCGTGCAGGCCTGCGGCACCGACTTCGACGCCATGCATCCGCTGCTGTATTGGCGGCGCTCGTACGGAACCTGGCTAGAACATCAATCTTGAGCTCGATTGCCCTTTCCCTGTATCCAACTGCATAACCCCGAAGGAGAATCACGTGACCGACTTGGTGAACGACCAGGTGTCAGAGCGCATCGAAGGCTTCGTGCGCAGTCGCTTCCTCGATGAGAGCGAGGACCAGACCCTGACGCCGACGAGCCCGCTGCTGGAGTGGGGAATCCTGACCTCGATGAACACCGCCATCCTGCTCACCTACATTCGCGAGCAGTTCGAGGTTGCGGTACCACCGATGTCCATCACCGCCGGAAACTTCCGGAACCTCGAAAGCATCTCCTCGATGGTGCGCGGTCTGCTTCCCGCCGCTCACCCGGCCTGATTCGCCCATCCCCCGAAGACCCGGAGTATTACCATGACTGAACTCGAGTACGACTACGACATCGGCATCATCGGTGGCGGTCCGGCCGGTTCCACTGCCGCGTCCTATCTTCGCAAGGCCGGCCTGTCGGTCGCAGTCTTCGAGAGCGAGCAGTTTCCCCGTGAGCACGTCGGCGAGTCCCTCGTCCCGGCGACCACGCCGGTGCTCATCGAGACCGGCGCGATGCCCAAGGTGGACGCGGCCGGCTTTCCCAAGAAGTACGGCGCGGCGTGGACCTCGGCGGAGAGTCGCAACATCTCACACAACGGCTTCCAGAACCTGACGCACGACTTCCGAGCGGCCGAGGTGCTGTTCAGCGAACGCGATCAGGCTGGAGTGGAAAGGGATTACACCTTCCACGTGGACCGCGGCCGGTTCGACGAGATCCTGCTCGACCATGCCGAAAGCCTGGGCGCCGAGGTCTTTCAGCAGACGCGCGTCCTCGGTGTCGACTTCGACCACCCGAACAGCGCACTGCTGCACACCCGGACGGCCGAGGGATCGCGCGACGTCCGGACCCGGATGGTCATCGACGCCTCCGGCCGCTCGACCGTGCTCGGCAAGCAGCTGAAGTTCAAGGTTCCGGACCCCATCTTCAACCAGTACGCCGTGCACACCTGGTTCCAGGGCCTGGACCGGAGAGCCCTTGCGGTACAGGAGGGGCAGACCGATTACATCTTCATCCACTTCCTGCCGCTGTCCGACACCTGGGTCTGGCAGATCCCGATCACGGACGACATCACCAGCATCGGCGTCGTGACGCAGAAGAGCCGCTTCATCGACTGGAAGGACGACCGCGAGGGCTTCTTCTGGGACTGCATGGCAAGCCGGCCGGACCTGCTCGACGCGCTCAAGAACTCCGAGCGGGTGAAGCCGTTCAAGACGGAGGGTGACTACAGCTACGCCATGAACCAGGTCGCCGGGGACTCGTTCGTCCTCATCGGTGATGCGGCACGGTTCGTCGACCCGATCTTCTCCAGCGGTGTCAGCGTGGCCATGAACAGCGCCCGTCTGGCCTGCCGCGACATCGTGGCGGCCTTCGAGACCAAGGACTTCAGCCACTCACAGTTCACCCGGTTCGAGTCGACGCTGCGCCGTGGCGTCAACTCGTGGTACGAGTTCATCTCGATCTACTACCGCCTGAACGTGTTGTTCACAGCCTTCGTACAGGATCCGCGGTACCGCCTCGACGTGCTGAAGATGTTGCAGGGTGACGTCTATGACGACGAGGAGCCGGTGGCACTGGTGGCTATGCGCGAGATCGTCACGGCGGTCGAGAACGACCCGGAACACCTCTGGCATCGCTACCTCGGGGACCTTCGCGCGCCTTCGGCGGCAGCATCCTTCTAGCCCTCAGGTTTGTGTTGTATATTCATCGACCGAAAAGATGCGGTGGGGGAGGCTTGTGACCCATGCCTGAGCCAGGAAACGATCAGACGTCTCTCGAGACGACGCCCGCTCACCGAAGTCGACGGAAGGTTCTCACCATGGTCACGCCCGCTGGATCGGCTGCCGCTCGCGCGCAGCGCTCGAACCGCACGGGGCGCCGGCCCGGTGGGAGTGGCACTCGGACGGACATCCTGGACGCCGCTCGCAAGCTGTTCGCCGAACGGGGCTACGCGGGTGCCACGATCCGGGCCATCGCGCAGGAGGCAGGGGTGGACGGCGCGCTCATCCACCACTTCTTCGCCTCCAAAGAGGGTGTCTTCGCCGCTGCCATCGAAGACACCTTCGCGCCCGCCGAGATGCTGCCGCCGGTGCTCGACGCGGGGGTGGAGGGCATGGGTGAACGCCTGGTGCGCACCTTCCTCAAGAAGTGGGAGGAGCCCACGACCGATCAGCAGCTCCTCGCTGTGCTGCGCTCCGCCGTCTCGAACGAGGAGGCCGCCGAGCTGCTGCGCAACTTTCTCACCCAGGAATTGCTCGGCCGAATCGTCAAGTCGCTGAACACCGATGATTCCGAGTTGCGCGCGACACTGATCGGTGCCCAGCTGGTCGGCGTCGCCTTCCTGCGCTACGTCCTCGCCTACGGACCCATCGCTCACGTCGGGACCGAAGCGCTGGTGACGATGCTCGGCCCGACGATCCAGCGCTACCTCACCGAGCCCCTGAACACCGGTGGCAGCGTGGCCAAGAAGGCGCCCGCCAAGGCACGGACGGCGGCTCGTCCCACGAAGAAGGCGCCCCCGAAGTAGCCGCATCCGGCAACTTCTGGCCCTGCCGTCCCCCTGAGGATCGAGCGGGACGGCAGGGCTTTCTTATGCCCGGACGCGGCTTGCCAGGAACCGGTTCATGCCTATGCACAAGGCAATATGCCTCGACGGAGGGTTGACAGAAAAGTCAACTGCCGTAGAGTTCATCAAGTGAGGAAGTCATGACTCGATGAAGTCATCGGATCATGAACTCGGCGTTTGGTCGAGTAGCTCCAGCCGGGTCGGCGGAGCCCACCACAGCCGCGAAGGGTCCGCCATGCCGCACGAGCCAGGAATGAGCTCCGCCCCCTCCATGCCCGTCGGCGAGCCGATCGCTGTCGTCAGCATCGGCTGCCGACTGCCCGGCGGAATCCGGGATCTGGCCGGATTGTCGCGGGTGCTGCGCGCCGCCGAGCCTGTCCTGCAGCCGGTGCCCGAGGACCGTTGGGGTGCGGACTTCCATGACCCCACGATGCAGCGCAGCGGCACCACCCGCTGCCACGTCGGATCGTTCCTTTCCGACATCCAACGCTTCGACGCCGACTTCTTCGGCATCTCCCCGCGCGAGGCCCGCGAGATGGACCCCCAGCAACGAATCCTGCTCGAGGTGGCCTGGGAGACGCTGACGGCCGGCGGCCAGAGCCGCTCCGACTGGGCCGGAACCCGCACCGGAATCTTCACCGGTGTCCTCGCCAGTGACTACCTGGTGCTGCACAGCAAGACCCGTGGCACCCAGGGCATCGACCCTTTCTATGCCACCGGCAAGGAGTTCAGCTTCGGGGCCGGCCGGATCGCCTACAGCTTCGATCTGCAGGGCCCGGTTCTGACCGTCACCACGGCGTGCTCGTCCTCGCTGCTCGCGGTGCACCTTGCGTGCCAGAGCCTGCGAGCCGGCGAGTGCGATGCCGCGCTGGCCGGCGGCGTCAACATCCTGCTCGCCCCCGACCTGACGGTGTTCATGTCACGCGTCGGAGCGGTGTCGCCCACCGGCCGGTCGGTCCCCTTCAGTGCCGAGGCCGACGGCGTGGTACGTGGCGAGGGCTGCGGTCTGGTGCTGCTCAAGCGCCTCGCTGACGCCCAGCGCGACGGCGACGAGATCCTCGCGGTGATCAACGGCAGCGCGACGAACCATGACGGACACAGCGCGGGCCTGACCGTGCCCAGCGCGCCGGCCCAAGCCCGGCTGATCGAGCAGGCCCTGAGCTCCGCGGGCGTTACCGCAGACGAGATCGGCTATATCGAGGCGCACGCGACCGGTACGCCACTGGGCGACCCGATCGAGTTGGCGGCCCTGGGCCAGGTATTCGAACGCTCGCGGGACGCGAAGCCGTTGCTGGTCGGCTCACACAAGGCGATCTTCGGCCACCTGGACTCCGCGGCCGGTATCGTCGGCCTGCTCAAGGCGATCACCGTGGTCCGTGACGGGGTCGTTCCGTCGCAGCCGGCGATGGACGCCCTGACCCCCGGATTCGACTGGTCCTGCTACTACGCCCTGGAGATTCCTGACCGGAACACCGACTTTCCCGGTTCGAGTAGTGACTCCGGCGCTACTGATCCGGGCAGTCCTCTGGTTCGCAGGGCCGGGGTGAGCGCGTTCGGGCTGAGCGGCACGAACGTCCACGTGGTATTGAGCGAACCGCCCGTTCGCGCGCCTGCTGTACCCGCGCGGGACGTCACCTTCGTCTTCACCGGCGAGCAGGCCCTACGACCCGGCATGGCACTGGCCCGCTACGACGCGGACCCGGCTTTCCACGCCGCGCTGGACCGTTGCGACAGCGCCATCTCCGAGTTCGCCGGCTGGTCGGTGCTGCGGCTGCTGCGGTCCGGTTCCACCGAGCAGCTGACCGACCCCCAGTACGCCCAGCCCGGCCTCTTCGCCGTGCAGGTGGCCCTCGCCGAGGCTGTGAACGCCGCAGGGATGCCTCCCACGCTGGCGCTGGGCTCGGGAGTGGGCGAGGTCGCAGCGGCGGCCGTCACGGGCACCCTGGACCTGGCCACGGCAGCTCGAGTCGCCGTCCTCCGCGGAAAGGCGCTGGCGGGCATTCCGGCCCGGGCCCGGATCTCTGTTCAGGCACCTGCCCGGCTCGTCCAGAAGCTGCTCGCCCTGCACGCCCCGGGGCTGGCCACCGCCGCCATGTCGGGACCGGACCGTACGGAGCTCACCGGCCCGGCCGAGACGATCGCCGCCGTGTGCGCCGAACTCCGCGATAACTCGGAATGCGACGTCAGTGTGCTGCCTGCGGTGCACAGCTATCCCGGTCCGGACAGCTGCGCCACGGCCGCCGAACTGGCTGCCGAGCTCGGCGATATCGAGCCCACCGCACCGCTGTTTCCCTTCGCCTCCACGGTGACTCCGGGGCGCGAACCGGCGGCTGACGCCGACTACTGGGCGGCGAACCTGGCTTCGCCGGTCCAGCTCTGGACCGCCCTGCAGCCCCACCTCGGCAACGGCGACCAGATCCTTGTCGAGCTCGGGCCGCCCTCGGGGCTGCGTGATGCCCTGGCGACCGCCGGTTGCCAGGCGACCGTGTACGACGACCTGCTGTCGCAGAGTTCAGACGCTGATGACCTCGCCACCGTTCTTGCCGAGCGTGCCGTTGCCCGTGGGAGTACGCGCCCGCTGGTTCGTGCCGGGGTGAAGCGGTGGGGCGGGGACGCGCACTGGCTGGTCGGGGTGCGGCCGGGGGAGCAGGGCCGCAACGCTCCGGCGGCGACAGCCGCCTCCGTGGAGACCGACGTTGCTGTGCCTGCCGACGTTGGTATGGCCGTGGAAGTGACGGCGCCCGCGCCGGTCGCAAGCTCTGACGACGTGCTCGACCGGATCTGCGGGGTGGTTCGCGAGGTCCTCGGCCTGGCCGACGGCAAGCAGGTTCCCGTCCGTCGTCCCCTGCTCGAACAGGGCCTCACCTCGATCACCGCAGTAGAACTGGCCAACCAGCTGGCGGAGGAATTCGGCACCGAGCCGGATCCCACCCTGGTGTACCTGTGCCCGCGCGTGGTCGACCTCGCCGACAACTTCGCGGGCGAGGCCGCGCCCGATCCCACGACTGCTGAGGCAACAGCTCCCGAGCCGACCCCTTCGCCCACTGCCGCACCGATCCAGCGCACGCCAGCACCGGTCCAGCCGGCGGTGCCCAAGCCCGCCGAGCTCGCTCCCGCGGTGTCAACCGATGCGATCGCCATCGTCGGCATGGCGTGCCGCCTTCCCGGGGCCACCACCATCGACGAGTTCTGGCAGCTCATCCGCGACGGAAGGATCGAGGTCCGCGACCTTCCCGAGCACCGACGGGACCGCGACGGCTGGGCAGGATTGCCCGACAGCGTTCCCACTCGCGGCGGTTACCTCGATGGCATCGAGGGATTCGACGCCCAGTTCTTCAAAATCTCGCCCATGGAAGCGGCTCGGATCGACCCTCAGCAGCGACTGTTCCTCGAGGTCGCCTGGGATGCTATCGCCGACGCCGGCATTCCCGTCGGCAGCGCGCTGGCGTCGCGCACCGGGGTCTACGTCGGAATGAACACCACGGACTACCAGCAACGACTGACCCGTCAGGCCCGCGACGTGGACGTGTACTTCGGCACCGGCAACTGCTTCGCCGGCACCCCGGGACGGCTGGCCTACGCCCTGAACCTCGGCGGTCCCGCTCTCACGGTCGACACCGCCTGCTCGTCCTCGCTCACGGCCGTTCACCTGGCGCGCCAGGCCCTGCTGTCCGGTGACTGCGAAGCTGCCGTCGTCGGCGGGGTGAACGTGATCAGCGGGCCCACCGTGTCGGTCTCGATGGCACACGGCGGCGCCCTTGCCGGCGACGGGCGGTGCAAGACCTTCTCCGAATCCGCGGACGGCTACGGCCGCGGTGAGGGTGCCGGGGTGGTCGTGCTGAAGCGGCTGGACCGGGCGCTCGCCGACGGCGACCGGATCTATGCCACCGTGCGCGGCAGCGCCATCAACTCCGACGGTGCCAGCGGCGGCTTCACCGTTCCGAACGCCGCCGCGCAGACCGCGGTCGTCACCGCGGCGCTTCGCTCGGCCGGTGTGTCCGCTCCCGAGATCGGCTATGTCGAGACGCACGGAACCGGAACGCCGCTGGGCGACCCGATCGAACTCCAGGCCCTCAGCTGGTCCCTCACGCCGGACCGCGAGAACGCACCTTACGTCGGCTCGGTGAAATCCCAGGTCGGTCACCTCGAAGCCGCCGCGGGCATCACCGGCCTGATCAAAGCCGTCCTCGCCGTTCAGTACGACCGGATTCCGCCGCACGTACTGGACGGGGCGCCGACCTCCCGCGTCGACTGGTCCCGGCTCGGCCTGCGGCTGGCCGACCAGGCGACCGCATGGCCCAGCCGTTCGACGCGGCTGGCCGGCGTCAGCGCCTTCGGCTTCACCGGTAGCAATGCCCACGTCGTCATCGGCGAGGCACCCGCCGCGGCCGCGAATCCCCCGAGCCCCGCACCGATCGCCGCGGTGCTGCCCCTCGTCCTGCCCCTCGTCCTGTCCGCGGACACCCTGCCGGCGCTGCGCCAGCTCGCGGGCAGCCTGGCCGCGACTCTGCGACACGGCGCGGCGCTGACCAATGTCGCCATCACCCTGGCCAGACACCGGAGCACCCTGCGGATGCGCGCGGTAGTGCTGGCGAGCACCGCCGACGACGCGGCGGCCAACCTCACCGCGCTCGCCGAGGACGGCTCGAACCCGGCGGTGATCCTGGGCGCCCGCGCCGTTACCGAGCCGAGCCCGGTGTCCTTGCGGTTCGGCGCGGGGGCCTATCTCGGTCCTGACTGGTCGATGCTTCCTGCCGCGCTGCGCGATGCCGCCAACACGGCCGTGCTCGAGCTGGACAGCCTGATCCCGATGCTGCCCACCGAGACGTCGACGACGCAGCGCCAACGCCTGTCCAGCCTCAGGGCACAGGTCGGGTGGTCCGCGGTCTGGCAGGACCTCGGGTTGCGAAGCACCCACATCAGCGGCGAGGGCGTCGGCGCGCACGCCGCGGCATGGCTACGCGGGGACATCACACTGGCCGCCGCCGTCGAGCGTGCCAGCTATGCCACTCCCGCCGAGGACGCTCAGGCCGCGCTCAGCGGGCCGGCGCCCACGGTCGAGGAGGCAGCCGCCGACGTCACCGTGCAGGTCGTCCCGGGTGGCGTTTCCACGGTCGCCGTCGAGGCATTCGTGCACGCCCAGCTGTACGTGGCCGGCTACGACGTGAACTGGTATGCCCTCATCCCGGCGATCGGATCGCCGATCGGGCTGCCGGGTTACCCCTGGCAGCGGCGCGACTTCTGGTTCACCCCGGCCACCGTGGCCCCCGTGCTGGCAGGCTCCGTTGAGACAACAGCGGAGCCGGCCGTACAGCTGGACGCCATGCCCGAGGCGACCGCACCGAGCGGCCTGCTCTTCAGCCATGAGTGGCTCCCCCGCTCAGCTGGATCGCTGCCAGCGGCGTCTGACACCGCTGAGAACTGGCTGGTCCTTGCCGAGAACCACACCGGCTTGGCGAGCGCCCTGCGCGAGCGCCTGCAAGACGCGGGTCAGCACTGCCGGCTGTCCCCGATTCCGGATGGCGAGACGGAGGAGTGGACCGCCGCGCTGTCACGGGCCGCCGCGGACGGCCCACTCGCCGGCGTGGTCCTCGCCGTCAGCGGCCGGGACGACGCGGCGCCGGCCACCATGCGCTTCGGCCAGGCGCTGCAACGCTATCCGGGCTCGATCGGGCGGGGATACCTGGTGACGAGCGGGGCGCACGGCATCTCCACCACCGACCGGATCGAGCCGGAGCAGGCGGCGGCGTGGGCGGTCGGCACCGTGCTGGCGACCGAACTCGCCCGTCGCTGGGGCGCCATGATCGACCTGAGCGCAGTGGATGAATCGCCCGTGCCGGATCCGACGGGGGGCACTGTCGACGCGCTCGCCGCGGCCTTGCTGGCGGACCAGTGTGATGACCAGCTGAAGCTCACCGGTGCCGAGCGGTACACCCGCCGGATCACCCGCCGGGTGGCCGGAACCGTCGGGCGCCGGGACCACATCACCAAGGGTCAGTCGTACGCCGTCTGTGCCCCGGACACCGAGACGCTGGAGCCGGTGCTGCGCTGGCTGGGCGGCCAGGGTGCCGCCGACGCCCTCGTCCACCTCACCGATTCCGAGGCCGCCACGCCGCCCGACCCGGGGCTGTCCACGGCGCTTCACCATGTCTGCGACAGCACCGAATGGCTCGACTCCATCTCAGAACTCGCGGCGTCACAGCGCCTGGCCGGTGTCGTCTACTGCACCGTGCAACGCGATCCGGTGACCGTCCGCGAGAGCGACGCCGCGGGTTTTGCCGAGGCGACCAGGGTGGAGGAGTTGCTCACCCGGATCCCGGCCGCCATGGGCGACGCCGGCCGCCTGCTGGTGATGACCGACGGCGCGGGCGAGTGGGGAGCCGTCGGCGCCGCGGCTGCCGGCGCACAGGTCGCCCGCACCAGGGCCGTGCTGCGGAATGCCGGGATCGACGGGCGCCTGCGCGTCGTCGGCCTGCTGCCCCGCGAGCACTCGGGCACCCGCGCTGACGCCGCTGCCCTGCTGCGTGCGGACAGCGGCATCGGCGAGCTCAGCATCGAGCAGGTTGTCGAGGTTCTCGAGCGCACCGACGCCAACCCCGCGCCGGCCGGAGTGCTCACCGCGGGCGTCCTGGACCTCGACCGCTATGTCAGCGTCTGCCAGCGGCTGGCACCGCGACACCTGCTCGACGAGCTTGCCGGTTCGACCGGCCCGTACGAGGCGCAGAATCCGCTTGCCGCCGAACTGCGTGCCCTCTCATCCACCCGCCGTGGCGAACGGGTCCTCGACCTGGTGCTGACGGCGACCGGAGCGGTCCTCGGCCTGCCGCCCCGCGAGATCGATCCCGAGATCGGCTTCTTCGACCTGGGAATGGACTCCATCATCGCGGTCGCTCTGAAGACCCGGCTGGAAGCCGATACGCACACCGAGCTACCGGCCACGCTGACCTTCGAGCTGCCGACACCACGCAAGCTCGCCCGCCATCTCGCCGAGCTGCTGGGCGGCTCCAGCGCCGAGGGCACCGGCGAGCTGGTGAGCGGACACGGCGCCCGACACGTCGATGCCGGCACAGCATTGCACACCGCATCCGCTGGTGCGCTCGACTACGACGACCCTGCCGCTGCCGAACCCGCCGACGATGAGCTGCTCCGGCTGCTCTCCGAAGCCACCGCCTCGGCCCGCGATCTGCTTCAGGAGGCTTCGCAATGGTGATGATGGACGACCGTCCGGCCGATCTCGGACGCGGCCAGCTGCTCGACGCGCTGCGTACGATCAACCAGCTGCAGGAACAGCTTCGGGCCGCCCGCGACCCGAAGCCCCGTACCGCTGAGCCGATCGCGATCGTCGGGCGCGCGCTACGGATGCCTGGTGGCGCAAGCACTCCCGATGGCTGGTGGCCGCTGCTACGCGATGCCGTGGACGCCACGGGTGAGTTCCCTCCCGACCGGGGGGACGCGGCCGACTACCACCATCCCGATCCGGATCATCCGGGTACCGCCCACGTGATCCGCGGCGGTTTCCTGGACAAGATCGACGGCTTCGATCCCGCGGTCTTCGGCATCTCGCCACGTGAGGCGACCGGCATGGACCCGCAGCAGCGGATGGCGCTCGAGCTGTGCTGGGAGGCGCTAGAGGACGCGGCCATCGCGCCGGACTCGTTGACCGACAGCGACACCGGGGTATTCATCGGAGTGAGCACCACCGACTACGTCCGGATGCGCCAGCGGCTCGGCGACATGCGCGACATCGACGCCTACCAGCTGATCGGTGAGCCGAGCTTCATCGCCGGCCGGATCTCGTACACCCTCGGCCTGCAGGGGCCGAGCTGCGTCGTCGACACCGCGTGCTCGTCCTCGCTGGTCGCGCTGCACCAGGGCGTCCGTTCGCTTCGGCTCGGGGAGACGAACCTCGCGCTGGTCGGCGGCATCAACCTGCTGCTCGATCCGTACGGCTTCGTGCTGATGAGCAAGTTCCGGGCGCTGTCCCCGGACGGGCGCTGCAAGACGTTTGACGATTCGGCCGATGGCTACGCCCGCGGTGAGGGTGGTGGGATCTTCGCGCTGCAGCGGCTGAGCGACGCCGTTGCCCAACGGCGCGTCATCCATGGGGTGATCGCGGGCACGGCGGTGAACCACGATGGCCGCAGCAGCGGCATGACCGTCCCGAATCCCGAGTCACAGCAGAAGCTGATGCGCAGCGCGCTGGTCGACGCGGGCCTGTCCGCACATGACATCGACTACGTCGAGGCACACGGAACCGGCACCGCGCTCGGTGACCCGATCGAGTTGCGCTCGATTCACGCCGTCTACGGCGCCGGCCGGCCGACGCACGCGCCGGTAGTGGTGGGATCGGTCAAGAGCAACATCGGCCACCTCGAACCAGCCGCGGGCGCGGCCGGGTTGGCGAAGGTGCTGCTGGCCCTGGACCATCAGCAGATTCCGCCGAACCTGCACCTGCACTCGGGAAACTCCAAGGTGGACTGGGACCGCCTGGCGGTTACCGTGCCCACCTCGACCCGGGACTGGGCGCCCACCGAGCGGCCGCGGATCGCTGCCATCAGCAGCTTCGGCGCCAGCGGCACCAACGCGCACACCATCATCACCGAGGCGCCAGCGCGGGCCGAGCGAGCATCGATACCCGAGCGTCCCGAGGCGATGCTGCTGTCCGCACGCACACCCACCGCCCTGAGAGTGCTCGCCGAACGCTACGTCGAAGCGCTCACCATCGAGCCCGGCGCTTCGGTCGCCGACCTCTGCTGGACGACCCAGACCGGACGCGCCCGTATGCAACACGGGATGTCCGTCACTGGAGCGACGTGGGCGGAGTTGCGTGCCGGCTTGCGCGGATACCTGGACGCGACGGGAACCCCAGGCGTGCACGTCACCGATCGAGGCGCCCACCACCAGCTGCGCACGGCGTGGATGTTCACCGGCCAAGGCTCGCAATATCCAGGAATGGCAAGCGATTTGCTGGTGATCCCGGCCTTCGCTGATGCTGCCCGGGAGTGCGTCCGGCTCTTCGACCAGTACCTGGAGTTGCCGCTGGCGGATGTGCTGTGGGGCGCTGAGGGCAGTCACCTGAACGACACTGCCTACACGCAACCGGCATTGTTCACCGTCGAGTACGCCATGGCGAAGTACCTGCAGGCTGCCGGCATAACGCCATCCGCGCTGATCGGCCACTCGATCGGTGAGATCGCCGCAGCCACCATCGCGGGTGTGCTCACTCTGCCCGACGCCACTCGGCTCGTCGCCGCGCGCGGCAGGCTGATGTCGGCGCTGCCGTCCGGTGGAGCCATGCTGGCAGTGTCCACCAGTGAAGCAGAACTGCTGGCGGTCCTCGGAACCCTGCCGTCCGACGTGGCGATCGCCGCGGTCAACAGCCCGTCCGACGTGGTGCTGTCCGGTGCCGCCCCGGCGATCTCGACGGTGGCGAAGAAGTTGACGGCCGCGAAGGTACGGGTCACTCCCCTCACCGTGTCGCACGCGTTTCACTCGCCGCTGCTGGACCCGATGATCGAGGCCTTCCGCGCCGAACTGGCGCAAGTTCAGATGTCGGCCCCTGAGCTTCCACTGATCTCCAGCGTCACCGGCCAGTGGTGGGACGAGCGCTGCGCCACTCCCGAGTACTGGATCGAACAGGCCCGCGGAACCGTCCGCTTCGCCGACGGCATGGCGACCCTGGCCGAGGACGGCACCGGCATCTTTCTCGAGGTCGGCCCGCATCCGGTGCTCACCGGGCTCGGCCAACGCTGCCTGCCGGCCGAGGCTCTGGACTCCCAACTCTGGGCCGCGCCGCTACGCCGCGGCGGCAATGACCGAGCCGAGTTGATGAGCACCCTGGCCCGGCTGCACCAGCGAGGGCTGCCGATCGACTGGCGCACCGCCCATGCCGACGCCGACGTTGCGCATACGACGCTGCCCACCTATCCCTGGGAACGCGAGCGGTACTGGTTCCGCGCCGGGAACTCGACCGTTGCGCACGGGCCCTCGACCGAGGGCCTCGGACAGCGCCTGACCTCGGCCACTCCGACGTGGCAGGACACCCTCGATGGCCCGGTGCCCAGCGAGGAGGTGCCGGCCTGGGTGGTGTCGCGTGCCGTGCGCGCCGTTCGTCAGACCGGAGACCTGGTCGGGAATCAGCTTGACCTGGGCACTTCGGTGCTCCATCGGCCACCGTCGGAGGATGCGTGCTATCCACAGCTGGTACAGACCTCGGTCGAGACCGACGGCGCCGCGCTGCGGGTCGTCCTGAGATGTGCCGCCGCGGAGCAGGCCGCGGCGGGAGCCTCGTGGACGGAGCTGGCAGAGGTCACCATCGGCGGCCCCGGCACCGCTACCGACGTCGAACACCTCGCCGACGCAAGCTTGTTCTCGATCACGGCGACCGACGCGACGGAGGCAATCCAGCAGGTACTAACCGCCTGCCAACCGGCGAATGCCCCGGCAAACACCGGCACCGTGTCCTTCGACGGCTTCGACTCATTCAGCGCGACGACGCTGACAGCCGTCACCTCGGTCGCGGTACGGCAGAACGACGAGTCCACGGACGCCTGGCTGCTGAACGCCGACGGGCGGGTCGTCGGTCGGCTCAGCGGCCTGCGCCCAGCGTCGGGAGCTCAGCACGCGCCCTGGTATCCGCAGGAGGAACTGGTGCTCGTACCCGCCTGGCAGCAGTTGGCTGACGATCCCGCGCCACTCGCCGCACCGGCCGGTCCGATGCTGCTGGTGGGAGGTCCGGACCTGCTCGCCGCGGCGCTCAGCGAAGGACTGTCTGGGGCCGGAGCGCGGGTACAACGGCTGACCACCGCCGAGCTCGACGCCTTGGTGGCGAGGAGATCCCCGCTGCCCGGCTGTGCAATCGTCCTGCTCGACGGCACTCTGCTGCCTACGGCCGACGCGGTGACCACCGCGGCGCTGCAGGACCACGGGCTGCCGATCGAACGGCGCGCGCTGGCCGTGACGCGCTGGTTGTCCGCGCATCCGGACGCGGCCGGCCGGCTGAGCCTGGTGACCCGTGGGGCGGTACGAACCAGTGACAAGCAGCTGATCACGGGGCCCGCCGGGGCGCCGCTCTGGGGGCTCGGCCGGGTTCTTGCCCTGGAGCACTACGCGAACTGGGGCGGCCTTCTCGACCTGGACCCCTCGCTCGACCTGGCCGATTGCAACCAGCTGGCCGGCGCTATCCCGACGCTGGTCACCGCACTGCTCAGCGGCCATGTCGACGATCAGCAGGCCCAGCGCGGTTCGCTCAGGCTGGGTGCCCGAGTGCGCCGCGACAGCATTCCGGCGGCACCCAAGAACCGGCCGCTGCTCACCGCGCCCGGCACCGTGCTGATCACCGGCGGCCTGGGCGGAATCGGTCTGGCACTGATCGACTGGTGCGCCCGCCGGGGCGTCTCGCGGGTGGTCGTGACGAGCCGGTCCGCCGAGCCGCTGCCGGACACCCCCGAGGCGGCAACCGACCGGTGGGCGGCCGTGTCGACGCTGCGCGCCCACGGGATCGATCTGCGGGTCGAGGCCGTGGACGTCACCGATGGCGATGCCATGGCCGAACTCGTCCGGCGGCTCGCTGCCGATCCGGAATTGCCCTTGCGCGGCGTGGTGCACGCTGCCGGAGTGTCTGAGCCGCAGTTCGTCGTGGACGTCGAGGACGCCGCGTACCACCGGGTCTGGGCGCCGAAGGTGCTCGGCGGCTGGGGACTGCACGAGGCCACCAAGGACCTTGACCTCGACCTGTTCGTGCTGTTCTCGTCCATCGCCTCGAGTTGGGGTTCGCAGCATCTGGCCAGTTACGCCGCGGGCAACGCCTTCCTGGATGCCCTCGCAGATACCCGGGCCGCGGCCGGGTTGCCGGTGACGACGATCGCCTGGGGGCCGTGGGAACTGCCCTCCAGCCTCTTCGGCCAGGACGTGCTCGACTTTCTGACCTCCGTCGGGTTGCGGCAATTGGCGGCCGACCAGTGCCTGAACCTGCTCGGCAACGCCATTGCCGCTGGACGAGCGTCGCAGATCGTCTGCGCCGCGGACTGGTCCCGGTACCGGCCGGTGATGGAGGCGCGCAGTCCTCGACCGATCCTGCATGACATCGCCGTGCACGAAAGCGAAGAGAACGGCTCCGCCGCGGCTGCGCTCGAGACCGTGCTCGCTGCCGCCGAGCGCGGCGGTGCGCCCGCTCAACGGGCCGCGATGAGCACCGTGCTCGCCGGAATCGTCTGCGGCGTGCTCGGCTTGGTCCGCGACTCCGTCACCGATGCCACCGACGTCTTCGCGCTCGGCCTGGACTCGATCATGGTGATGGAGGTGACCGCCGGCTGCCGACGTGAACTGGGTCTGGTCGTCTCACCGAGTGTGCTGTTCGAACGCAGCACCCTGGGTGAGTGGTCCAGCCATCTGGTCGGCATGCTGGGGGTTGTCGGCAACGGCGACGGCGGTCCGGGCGTCGACAGCAGCCTGGAGCAGGTCGACATCCTGGCTGCCCGTAGCGTTCTGCCGGCCGACATCCAGCCCCAGCAGCCCGGCGGTAGCGGGCTCGGCGGCCACGTGCTGCTGACCGGGGCGACCGGCTTCGTCGGTGCGTATCTGCTGCGGGAGCTGCTTGAATCCGACCACGCCCGGACGGTCAGCTGCCTGGTTCGGGGCGGTGACGAGGCAACTGCCCGCCAGCGCATCCTCGACAACGCCGCCGTCTACTTTCCGGCCGAGACGATCAGCACCGCCCGGGTGCGGATCGTGTCCGGGGACCTCGCGGAACCGGACCTCGGACTCGATGCCGATGCTCGCGACCGCATTCTGAGCGAGACCGACTCCATCGTCCACAACGGAGCCTGGGTTCATTTCGCGCACACCTACGAGCAGCTCGAGGCGGCGAATGTCACGGGCACCGTGGAGCTGCTCCGCCTGGCTGCTCTGGGGGGCATCCCGGTTCATCACGTTTCTACCTATGGCATCTGGGGATTGCCCACCGACGATCGCGACGAGGTGTACGAGGACGACTCGATCCTGACCTCGGGCCGGCTCGTCACCGGCTACGTGCAGACCAAGTGGGCGGCCGAACACGTCGTCAAGCAGGCCGCTGAGCGCGGGGTGTCCACGGCGATCTACCGACTGGGCCGGGTGCTCGGTGATTCCGTAACGGGTGCCGCCCTGACCACCCACTTCACCTGCCGGGTGATCAAGAGCTGCATTCAACTGGGATTCGCTCCCGACCTCGACATCACCGTCGAGATGACGCCGGTCGACTACGTCGCTCGGTCACTGGTTGCCATCGCCGCGAACTCGGTCGCCGACGGCAGCGCCTATCACCTGGTGAACCCGGTTCATCTGCCGTTCCGCCAGCTGGTGGACACCATCTCCGAGCGCGGCTGGAAGGTGGACACGCTGCCGCCGCAGGACTGGTTCCAGCGGCTGCTCGACACCCAGGGCACCGAGCCGAACGACCTGCACTCGGTGCTGCCCACGGTGCAAGAACTCATCGTCGGCGGCGAACGGGCCGTGGACTACGACACGAAGTCAGCCGTATCGGCCCTGGCCGGAACCGGTATCAGCTGCCCGCCACTGGACCGCGCCTTGCTGGACCGCTATTTCGACTACTTCCTGGCCACCGGATACCTCAGCGCACCAGAGCAACCCCCATCGAACGAAGACACGCCGTCAATTTAATCAGACTGCCGACTTAATCAGAGTGGAGCCCGATCATGAGCGAGCACGACCAGAGTGACACCGCACCGACCACCACGGCGCCTCCCGGATCACGCCCCGATGTCGACGTGATCGTGCTCGGCTCCGGCCTGGCCGGCTCGGCCATGGCCGCGGTGCTGGCAGAGGGCGGTGCCGAGGTGCTGATCCTCGACGCCGGGTCGCACCCGCGCTTCGCCATCGGCGAGTCCACCATTCCCTACACCTCGATGCTGATGCGCCTGGTGGCCGAGCGCTACAACCTTCCCGAGCTGAAGCACCTCACCACGTTCGAGAACGTCCAGGAACGCATCTCGTCGTCCTCGGGCGTGAAGCGAAACTTCGGTTTCCTGTACCACCGCGAGGGCCAGCCGCAGCGCTTCGAGGAATGCCACGAGTTCCCGATCCCGAAGATCACCCACACCGAGAACCACTTCTTCCGCCAGGACATCGACGCCTGGATGGTGCAGGTGGCGGTCAAGCACGGCGCTACCATTCGCCAGCAGGTCCTGGTCGAGGATGTCGACATCGACATCAACGGCGTCACCGTACGAGACAGCAACGGGGGCGAGTGGCGGGCCCGTTACCTCGTGGACGCCTCGGGATTCCGCTCGCCGGTGGCGACCAAGTTCGGCCTGCGCGAGGAGCCGACCCGGCTGCGCCACCACTCCCGCTCGCTGTTCACCCACATGGTCGGTGTGACGCCCTACGAGGACACCGTGCCGGCCGGCGCTCACGGCAACCCGACGAAGTGGAGTGAGGGCACCCTGCACCATCTCTTCGACGGCGGTTGGGGCTGGGTCATCCCCTTCAACAACCACGCCCGCGCCACCAACCCGCTGGTCAGCGTCGGGCTGAACCTGGACCCCCGCAAGTATCCGAAGCCGGACTGCACGCCTGCCGAGGAGTTCCAGTCGTTCGTGGACCGGTTTCCCGACATCCGGGCCCAGTTCGCCAAGGCCAAGCCGGTGCGGGACTGGGTCTCGACCGGGCGGGTGCAGTACTCGTCCAAGCAGACGGTCGGTTACCGCTGGTGCATGACCTCGCACGCGGCCGGATTCGTCGACGCGCTGTTCTCGCGCGGGCTGTCCAACACCTTCGAGATCATCAACGCCCTGGGCTTCCGCTTGCTGGACGCACTCCGTGATGACGACTTCGACCCGGAGCGGTTCTCCTATGTCCAGCACCTGGAGCAGAGCCAGCTGAACTTCAACGACGATCTGGTTGCCAACGCCTATACGTCGTTCGGAGACTTCGACCTGTGGGATGCCTGGTTCCGGGTGTGGTCGGTCGGCCAGATTCTGGCGACGTTCGAGATCAACCGCGCGTACTCGACGTTTCTGGACTCCCACAATCCGCGGGACCTGCAGCACCTGGAGTCACTTGCCCCCAACGGTGCGCTCACCGACTACGAGCCCGCACGTCGGTTGATGCGCGAGGTGAGCGAGCAGTGCAAGGCGGTTAATGCCGGCAGCACGAGTTCGCAGGCCGCCGCCCGTGCCATCATGTCCGAGCTCGGCTCGGCCAACTTCCTGCCGCCGGCGTTCGGCCTTGCCAACCCTGACAACCGCTGGTTCAATGCGACGTTCCCCAAGGTGCTCAAGACGCTGAAGTGGGCCAAGACCGAAGCACCAGATCCGATCGGTGACCTGGTGTATGACGGCCTGACCCTGTTCATCAAGAAGCGCCTGTCTCGCGATGAGTTCAACCTCGGTGCGGAGGTCAAGCACTGGGGTGCCGAGCAGCCGATCATCGGTCGCCGGCTTCGCGTCCCCACCCCGCGCTAACCCCACACCTCGAAAGGAACCCCATGTACACGAATGAAGAACCGGTTTACGACGTCGCGATCCTCGGCTCGGGGCTGGCAGGTTCGATGCTCGGCGCCGTGCTCGCTCGCAACGGCGTCCGGGTGGCCCTGATCGACGCCGGCCAACATCCCAAGTTCGCGATCGGTGAGTCCACGATTCCCTATACGCTGGTGGCACTGCGCACCATCGCCGAGCGCTACGACGTCCCCGAGATCAAGACGGTGGCCACGTTCACCAACTGCACCAAGGTGATCGGCCCGTCCTTCGGTGTGAAGAAGAACTTCGGCTTTCTGCTCCACCACGAGGGCAAGAAGCAGGATCCGCAGGAAGTCAACATGTTCGGCACGCCGGGCCTGCTGCACGAGGCAAGCCATCTGTACCGCCAGGACACCGACGCGTACCTGTTCGCGGCAGCGGTACGCTACGGCTGCACGCCGATCCAGAACAAGCGCGTGGACAACGTCGAGTTCGACGACGAGGGTGTCAACGTCTTCGCCGGGACGACGAAGATCCGAGCCCGGTACGTGGTGGATGCCAGTGGTTTCCGCTCGCCCATCGCCGATAAGTTCGACCTGCGCGAAAGCCCGAGCCGGCTCAAGCACCACTCGCGTTCGCTGTGGAACCACATGATCGGCGTTCCACGAACCGATGACCTCTTCGATACCGCACCCGAGGACACCCCGCCAACGCCGTGGTATTCGGGCACGGTGCACCACATGTTCAAGCGCGGCTGGTTCTGGGTCATCGGCTTCGACAACCACAAGGACTCCCTCAACCCGCTGTGCAGCGTCGGGCTCACCCTGGACGAGCGCACCTATCCGAAGGTGCCTGGCGAGTCGCCGGCGGATGAGTTCAAGCGCTACGCCGCCAAGTTCCCCGATGTCGAACGCCAGTACGCCGGTGCCCAGCCCATGCGGGAATGGGTCTCGACCGGGCGGTTGCAGTACTCGTCGAAGCAGACCGTCGGTGACCGCTGGTGCCTGCTCGCGCACGCCGCCGGGTTCATCGATCCACTCTTCTCGCGCGGCCTGTCCAACACCGCGGAATCGATCAACGCCCTCGCGTGGCGGCTGCTGGATGCCGTCAAGGACGATGACTTCTCCGCCGAGCGGTTCGAGTACATCGACCGGTTGCAGCAGGGGTTGCTCGACTACAACGATGCCCTGGTCAACGCCGCCTTCATCTCGTTCGAGGACTACGACCTGTGGACGGCGGTGTTCCGGATCTGGGCGTGGGGTTCCAACGCCGGCACCTTCCGGCTGCAGAGCGCCATCACCAAGTTCTTCGCCGACGGCAACGACCAGCACTTCAAGGACATCGAAGAGGCCGACGCGCTGGGCTTGTACTGGCCCGATCACCCGGGGTTCAAGAAGCTGTTCGACGAGATGGTGTCGCAGTTGGATGCCGTCGAGGCGGGCGAGACGACGCCTCGGGCAGCGGCCGATCACCTGTACACGATGCTGGTCGAGGCCGACTACGTGCCGGACCACTTCGGCTTTGCCGATCGGACCAGGCGATTCCTCAGCCCGTCGCGCAAGACGCTGCTCAAGACCGCGCGGTGGGCGCTCACCAAGGCCGACCCCGACGTCCGCAAGCTGATGCTCAGCAGTGGCCGCCAGGCGATCAAGTACAAGCTGCGCGGACAGCGGATCTTCTGATGACGAACTCTCTGCAACGGCAGCGGCGGGCCTCCCCGGACACCGCCCCGCGGACCCGGGAGGTGGTGCTGGCCGGGTCCGGGCTCGCGGTCGATCTGCTCGCCGCGATCCTGGCCCGGGGCGGCATCGGCGTGACCGTACGGAGCGACGGCGACGCAACACCCCCGAAGGCCGGCGTCACCACCGTGCCCTACACGGCCGAGTTGTTCTATCTGCTCGCCGCCCGGTTCGACGTTCCCGAGATCGCCGACCTGGCAATGTTCGGCCGGCTGCCGGCGGCGCTTCAGGCCACCAGCGGCGTCAAGCAGAGCCTCGGTTTCATCTATCACCGGGCCCGGCGTGCCACCGATCCGTCGGAGAACGTGCAGTTCAGCGTGCCGGGTGAGCACGCCGAGTGGCACGCCTACCTGCCGGACGTCACCGCGCACACGAGACGTATCGCTGAGCAGTACGGCGCGCGGTACCTCGCTGCTGACACTGCTGAATCGGGCACTGCTGAATCGATGACGGTCGGCCACGGAGGGGACCGTCAGCGGGCACTGGTGCTCGACTGCTCGTCGGGAAGCAGCCAGGCGATGGATCAGCTCACCGCGACCGCCCTGTTCGGCGACGTGGCGCCGTTCGAGCAGTCGCGTCCACCCAAGGACGACGGCTACACCTCGCCGTGGAGCGAAGGCACGCTCACCCACGCGTTCCGGGGCGGCTGGGTTCAGCTTGCCGCCTTCGGCAACCATCCGGCGGCCGGCAACCACAGCTGCGCGGTGTCGATCAGCGTGGCGGCGCCGGGAGACAGTGCGGGCTTTGATGCCGCGGCGGTCGACTCGGTGCTCGCCGAGCTGTGCGGACGCTATCCCGACCTGGGACTGCAACTGCGCGGCTCGCACCGGCAGGGTTCGTGGCGCGTGTCCGGAACCGCTCCGCTGGACGCGCGGGCCGATCTCGCGCTGCCGCTGAGCGGTGATTCCTGCGCAGCGCTGTTCGGCCAGGACCTGACCGTGCCGCTGGAGTTGGTGCACGCCGCGGCGGCTGTCCTGCTCGCGCCCGCCGCGCTGGACGGACGACAGGCCGCTGGGGCATCGGTACGCGCGATCGAGAAATTCGCGAACGATCTGCTAGCGCGCAACGCCCGGTTCGCGGCCGCCGGTCGTGCCGCCACGGTCGACTTCGCGTCGTGGAACGCCTTTCTCCGTGCCTGGCTGTTGTGGAGCATCAGTTCGGCGCTGGCGTGCAAGAAGATCCGGATCGACGCCGTTCGCAGCGGAAACTGGGCATCGGCCTCGAAGTTCGACCGGGGGATCCTGTGGTTCGACCTGGCCCCGGGGATCGAGGCGGTGCTGAATCGGTGCGTCACCACCATCGAGTCCGTCGACCGGGATTCGGTGTCGGTACCGGTGGCGGCTCAGCGAGTGTTCGACCTGCTGTCCAACCGTCGCGTCATCCCACCGCTGTACCGGTTCGGCAACCCGCGTGCCCGGCGCTACCGACTGAACCTGGCAACCCGGTTGAAGCTGATGGCGTGGATGTTCACCGTCGCACCGAAGGAATATCGCGGCATGCTCACGGCCGACAACATTACTGCCGTTCCGGATCGCGACATCGAATTGCACGGGGCCTGACTCGGGCACCATGGAGCCATGACCTCGCCAGGCAATGGATCGGCTCCGACAGCTCGTGATCGCGACGGGGACGGACGGGCACGCAACGCCCGTCCGCGCGACTCGCTCGGCCGGCCGCTGCCCTACGGCGCGGCCGGCGTCGAGCGGCTGGCGGAGAATCCCGATCGGACGCCGGCGGAGTCGCTGACCGAGGCGCAACGGCTGCTCGATGCCGGCCGGCCGTTCGAGGCGCACGAGGTGCTGGAAGACGCTTGGAAGAGCTCACCCGCCGCCGAACGCGAGCTCTGGCGGGGGATGGCACAGCTCGCGGTGGGACTGACGCATCGAGCCCGCGGCAACCAGGCCGGGGCGGTGGCGCTGCTGACCCGCGGAGCCGGAAACCTCGCGCCGTTCCGGGAGGCGCCACCGCACGACATCGACGTGGCCGGCCTGCTTGGGTGGGCGCGGCAGCTCGCGGGCAATTCCGCGGGCGATGCCGATGCCGATGCTGAGGTTCGTCCGCTGCCCCGGTTGCGCACCACCGACTAAGCAACTACCGAGCAGTGCAGTACCGAACAGCGCAGCCTCAGAACAGCGTCGGCTCGTCGAGCGGGATCGCGCCCTCGAGTTGCAGCATCCGCCGCTTCGTCGCGATGCCGCCGGGAGCGGAGAACCCATGCATCGAACCGTCCGAGGCGACCACCCGGTGGCACGGAACGATGATGGGACATGGGTTCCGGCCCAGCGCCTGACCAACCGCCCGCGCCGAACCCGGGAGGCCCAACGTGGTGGCGATGGCACCGTAGGACAGCGTCCTTCCCGGGTCGATGCCCCGCGTCACCTCGAAGACGTCCCGGCAGAACGCCGGCAGAGTGTCCAGATCCAGGGCGACGTCGCGCAGGTCGTCCGGAACTCCCTGCAGCAGCTCGGCAATCCGCCGCGAGGTGACAGCGATGGCGCGCGGTGGTGCGGATTCGCCAGCCGCCGGTCGTCCCGATTTGAGCCTGCGAAGGGTGCGGTCGGGAGTGGCCTCCGGCAGCGCCACCGCCCGTACCAGATCGCCGGACCAGGCGATGCCGCACGGGCCGATGGCCGTGTCGAAGAGCGCGAAGCCGGCCGCCATTCAGGAGCCGGCCAGTCGTTGGGTGAGGCCGGCTCGGGCGCGTGGCCAGTCCTCGTCCGTCATGGCGTACTGGGCGGTGTCCGCCCAGCCCCCGTCCAGGCGGAGCCGGTGTTTGCGCAGCACCCCCTCGCGCTTGGCTCCGAGCCCTTCCAGTGAGCGGTGCGCCGGTGCATCGGTGCTGTCGACCTGCCAGAACACCCGTACGGCCCCGAGCGCGTCGAAGGCGTACGTCAGCATCAGCAGTCTCGCCTCGGTGCGCTGCCCGGTTGACCGCCAGCGTTCGCCCAGCCAGCTGTAGCCGATTCCGATCGACCGCGCGGCCGGGTTCACCTCGAAGAACGACGTCGTTCCGGTGACCTCTGAGGTCCGGGCGTCCAGCTGCGCGTACGGCAGGCGCTGACCCCGGGCACGCTCGGCCAGGGCCACCGCGATGTGGCGGATGCCTTCGGCGGGCGTCGTCGGTGGCGCCAGCGGCCCGCTCGGAGTGCTCAGCCGGCTGAAGACGTCCGGAGAGCCGGTCGCCGCGGCGGCCCGGTAGCCAGCCGCATGCTCCAGGGCCAGCGGCTCCAGCCGGACCTTGTTGCCGGTGAGAACCGGCAGGCTGTACCACAAGTCCGGCTGCATCACGGCTTCATGATCGCAGAATGGCGGGGATTCAGGGGAGCGTGCGCGACATCGCCTCGATCGCCACGTCCAGGATGTCGCTGCTGGTGGCGAAGTTGAGCCGAACATGACCGCTGCCGAGCGCGCCGAACCGCAGCCCCGGCTCCGTCGCGACCTTCGCCTTGGACAGGAAGAGCTGCTGCGGCTGGTCGTCCTTGCCGAGCGCGGTGCATCCAGCCAGCCGAGGTAGGTGGCAGCCGGCGGCCGCCAGCTGACGGTGGGCAATCGGGTCGCGAGCAGTTCGGCCAGCTCCGCGCGTCGCCGGCTCAGCGTCTGCAGGCAGCGGTCCAGCCACGGCTCGCCGTCCTCGAAGGCCGCCACCGTCGCGATCACGCCGAAGTGCCCGATTCGCCAGCGGGCGTCGGGCGGAATGCGGTCGACCACGGCGCGCATCCGCGACGACGCCGACACGATCGCGGCGCACTTCAGCCCGGCGAGGTTCCAGGCCTTGCTCGCCGAGAGCAGGCTGACCGCCACCTCGGCCGCACCCGGAACCGTGAGCAGCGGCGTGAACGTCGCACCGGCAAGCATCAGTGGCGCGTGGATCTCGTCGCTGATCAGCGGAACGCCGTAGCTGCGCGCCAACCTGACCAGCGCCTCGAGCTCGTACCGCGTGTGCACCCGTCCCACCGGGTTCTGGGGATTGCACAGCAGGTAGGCGGCCGGATGCTGGCGGAACGCATCCTCCAGGGCGGCCAGGTCCAGGTGCCAGCCCGCTTCGTCATCGTGTGCCAGCGGAACCTCACGGAGCTGCGCGCCTGCCTCGGCCGGCCACTGGAAGAACGGCGGGTACACCGGGGGGCTGATCAGTACGGTGTCCCCGGGACGGACCAGCGCCCGGAGCAGCTCGACCACGCCCACGCCGACGTCGGTCACCGAGAATACGGTGCCCGGGTCTATCCGCCACTGCCAGCGCCGCTCCGCGAAGGCGGCCAGCGCATCGCCCAGCACCGGTTCGGGCGCGCCGTAGCCGGTGTCGGAGCGCTCGACAGCATCACGCAGCGCGTCGCGAATCGGCTCCGCGATCGCGAAGTCCATCTCCGCGACCGTCAGCGGAAGCACGTTCGGGTCATAGGTTCGCCACTTGGCGCTGCGCCGCAACCGGAGCCGTTCGAGTGACTCGACCGGCAACCCGTCAGTGCTGTCAGCGGGCATTGCCACGGAAACCTCCGAAGAACAGCGCACGGGAGAGGACTCCGTCAGGCTATCCACGAACTCACCTGGTACCCGCTACCAGGTCGGCCAGCTTGCGCACCGTGTTCCAGTTACGCATGGTGACTGACACGCCGATGGACTTCTCCCAGTCGACCTTGCCGAACGGGGAGTCGAGGACGCCGCCGGGGCACCACAGGTACACCTCTCGGCCCAGCAATCGCACCTCGTCCGCGCCGAAATCCTGTTCGAGCAGTTCGGTGACCCGGGCCGGGTCCGGCCGTCCGGACAGGAAGCCGACCAGATGCCGGGACGGGTCCGACACGATCCCCAGCAGCGGGTTCATGGCCACGGCGTGCTCCAGTTCTGACCCGGTTCTGGTGATCACGGCGCACTGCACTCCGAGGTCCGTGGTGATCGCGCGTTCGATCGCCGACCCGGCCCCGTCCGCCGATTCGGGTGCGCAGGCGAACACCGCGTTGCCGCTGTTGAGGTGCGTCCGGATCTGGGAGTACCCGAGCTCTTCCAGCAATGCGCGCAGGTCCGCCATCGCGATGCGCTTGCTGGTTCCGACGTTGATGCCCCGCATCAGGGCGACCATGGGCACGGACTCGGCGCTGGCAGTCATGGAGCGACGCTACCAACGCGGGTGGGTGGCGCGTTAGGCCGCGTGGCGCGTCAGGCCGCGTGGCGCGTCAGGCCGAGCTGGGAGCCGACCGGGATGGCCGTTGCACCCACAGGCCGACCAGGGCGGTTGCCGCCAGTGCCATCACCACGATCGCGTAGCCACGCGCCGTGGCCAGTAGCCCGACGTGTACGACGAACACGCCGGCAACCACGGCGGGCACGCTGAAGGCCAGGTAGCTGATGACATAGAACGTGGCGAGCAGACCGGCGCGCTCCTGCGGCGCGGCCAGCGGCAGGACCGTCCGCAAAGCTCCGGCGAATCCCGCACCGAATCCGACTCCGGCCACCATGGTTCCCGCGAAGAACGCCCAGGCCGAACCGTCCTGGATTCCGAACAGGGTGACGCCGACCCCGCACAGCAGTGCCAGCGTGCCCACGGACATCGCCGTCCGCGCGGTCGCCGTGCGAGCCGCCAGCACCGCCACAGCTCCGCTACCCGTCAGGCTCAGGACGACAAATCCGCCGAGCAGGTGTGAGGTCGAGCCGAGCACCGTGCGGGCCACGGTGGGCCCGAGCGACAGGTACAGGCCACCGAGTGCCCAGGACGCGACCGCGCTCGGTGCGCAGATCAGGACCGCCTTGCGGGCCGTCCGTGGCAGGGCCAGCCGGGGCCTCAGCGAGGCCAGCGCCCCACCGAGCGGCTGCGCGGTCTCATGCGAGTGCACGACGCCCAGCGCCTGGACCAGCAGCGCAACCATCAGGACGACGTAGACCGCCTGGGTCGGTGCCGGCAGCCACTCGACGAGCACGCTGCTGCCCAGGGCCCCGAGCGCCAGACCGATCATGGGCGTCACGCTGTTCACCAAGGTGCCGCGGCCGGGAAACCCCGGATGCTCCAGGTCGAGCAGGCCGGCACCCAGCACTCCCATGGCGGCGCCGGTGGCAACTCCCTGCAGGATTCGCGCGACGAGGAGTGCCTCGACGCCGTCGGCGAGGCCGAAGCTCAGCATCGCGGCCGCCTCCAGCAACAGCGCCCCGAGCAGCACCGGCCGCCTGCCGATGTGATCGGACAACGAGCCGACGGTCAACAGTGCGGCGAGCAGGGCGACCGCGTACGAGCCGAAGACGACCGTGAGCGTGATCGGAGAGAAGTCCCATCGAGCCTGGTACACGCCGTAGAGGGGGGTCGGCGCGCTGGACGCGGCCATGAAGGTGATGAGGATGGCGGACTGCAGCATGAAGGCGGCACGTCGGCCGAGCCGGGCGCCGGTGGATCGGCCTGGGAGTGCTGAGGTGGTTGCCATCGGCTCCTGAGTTCCTGTTCGCTAACGCTAATAATTTGCGTTCTCCAACGTACGCCGGATCGAGACCTAAAGCAAAATGTTTGCATTAGACTGGCATGGTGGTTCCTCCGACGACGGCAAACCCCCGGCCGGGGGGCCGCAGCGCCCGCATCCAGAACTCCGTGCACGCGGCCGTCCGCACACTGCTCGAAGAGCACGACCGAGCGCAGCTCAGCGTTCCGCAGATCGCCCAGCTGGCCGGTGTGACCCCGTCGACCATCTACCGCCGCTGGGGCGACGTGCACGAACTGCTGGCCGATGTCGCGGTCGAGCGGCTCCGCCCGGAGTCCGCTCCCGAGGACACCGGCAGCCTGCACGGTGACCTGACCGCCTGGATGGAGCAGTTCGTCGAAGAGATGGCCTCCCCGGACGGCCGGGCGTTCACCCGCGACGCGGTGGCCTTCGGCGGCGCCGGCCGTCCCGCCTGCCAGTGCGCGGCCTACACCCGCGAGCAGCTCGACACCGTCCTGAACCGCGCCCGGGACCGCGGTGAGGTTGCTCCCGCCGGCCAGACCGTGGTCGACCATGTGGTCGCGCCGCTGATGTACCGCATCCTCTTCACGGCCGAGACGCCCGGGCTGGACAACGCCAGAGCGCTCGTCGACGCCGTGCTCGAACGCTGCGCCGACCGCCCCGACCGCGGGGGAATAGCGGAATAGCAGTCCACCGCGCGGGGTCCTAGGGTGGGATCATGGAATATCGACAGCTGGGAAATTCAGGCCTGCGCGTCTCGACCATCACCCTGGGCACCATGGGGTTCGGCGGAACGGGTTGGGCGACGCCGGTCGGCACCATCGACGTCGAGGGTGCTCGCAAGCAGATCGGCTTGGCGCGGGACGCCGGCGTGAACCTCATCGACACCGCCGACGTCTACTCGAACGGCCTGTCCGAAGAGATCGTCGGACAGGCGCTCGGCAGTGATCGCGAGGATGTGCTGCTGGCGACCAAGGTTCGGATGCCGATGGGCGAGGGCCCCAACGATGCCGGCCTGTCCCGCCACCACATCCTGCGCGGCGCCGAGGCCAGCCTGCGCCGGCTCGGCACCGACTACATCGACCTGTATCAGGTGCACGAATGGGACGGCCAGACCCCGCTCGAAGAGACGCTGAGCGCTCTGGACTCCCTCGTCCAGTCCGGCAAGGTCCGTTACATCGGCGCCTCCAACTACGCGGCCTGGCATCTGATGAAGGCCCTCGGCGTCTCCGAGCGCAACGGCTACCAGCGCTTCGTCAGCCAGCAGATCTACTACTCGCTGCAGGCCCGCGACGCCGAGACCGAGCTGGTGCCCGTCTCCATCGACCAGGGCCTGGGCATCCTGGTGTGGAGCCCCATTGCCGGTGGCCTGCTGTCGGGCAAGTACCGCCGGGGTGTCGAGGCTCCGGAGGGCAGCCGCCACCTCAGCGACTGGGACGAGCCGCCGGTCCACGACGAGGACAAGCTGTACAACACGATCGACGCCCTGGTCGAGATCGGTTCGGACCACGGCGTCTCGGCCGCGCAGGTCGCACTGGCGTACACAATGGGCAAGCCGGCCGTCACCTCGCTCATCGTCGGTGCCCGCACCGAGGAGCAGCTGCGCGACAATCTCGCCTCGGCCGAGCTCACCCTGACCGCGGACGAGTTCGCGCGCCTGGATGCGGTCAGCGCCGAGCCGCTGCGCTACCCGTACTGGCACCAGGCCAAGACCTCATCCGACCGGCTGAGCGCGGCCGACCTGAGTTTGATCGGCCCACACCTGAGCTAACCGCAATACCGTTCAGTTAGTGGGTGGTGATCTGGTAGAGGGGTGGGTGTTGGGGTCGGGGCCAGGTGGCGTGGTGGGCGCGTTTGACGTGCCATTTGGGCATCTTTCTTTTGATGACGCGGGGT
>JAABUT010000533.1_pt1 | contig 59296 bp, 57 predicted proteins | sample 5559281 | NCBI WGS metagenome assembly JAABUT01 (sample SAMN10711880, study PRJNA513359) | rock metagenome | isolation source: Antarctica rocks | place: Antarctica: Victoria Land, Ricker Hills nord | collected 2016-01-04 | reverse complement strand
CCTGACCCGGGCCGAAGGCGACGTCGACGAACGGGAAGCGCCGGAAGACCTCCTCCTTGACCGACTGCGCCCAGCACCCGCCGACACCCACGACGCGCTCGGGGTCCTCGCGCTTGAGTCGCTTGGCTTCCCCCAGATGGGCGACGAACCGCTCGTCGGCCTTCTCGCGGATCGAGCAGGTGTTGAAGAGGATGAGGTCGGCGTCGGCGCGCGCCGGAGCCTCCTCGTAGCCCAGCGACTCGAGCATGCCCTTCATCCGCTCCGAGTCGTGCTCGTTCATCTGGCACCCGAAGGTGGTGAGGTGGTAGCGCTTCATCGGCCTCAGGCCCGAGGGTAGGCGTCCACTCGCGCCACCCACTCCGGGTGGGTGTCGTCCGGAGCCAGCCCGAGGACGGGGTACTTCAGGAACGGGAAGGCGACGACGTCGGCGATCCCCAGCTCGTCGCCGAGCAGGAAGGGCCGGTCGCTCAACAGCGCCTCGAAGCGCTCAAGCCAGCCCGCGAGCTCCGCCTCGGCGCGCGGATCCTCGCCGAGCCAGGCGAGGATCGCGGGCGAGTCGCCGATGACGCCGTCGGGGGTTTCGGCCACGGGCGCCAGATCCTGTCCCGACAGCGGATGGCGCTCCGGTCGTCTGCCTCGTGGTCCACCCATTCGACCTCCACCCCCTTGTGCGCGCAGGCCAGGGCGATCCGCTCCACGTTCGTGGAGAACGGAACCCGGTGGACACGGAGGGTCACTGGAGCAGGCGCCGGTACTCGAGGAGGGGTAGCCCGAAGTCGGAGGAGAACGGCTCACCGGCGGCCGTCCAAGCCTCACGCTGATGCGCGGTGTCGTCGTCCAGCGGGCCCGCCAGGAGGTCCGGGCCGGCACGACGAGTACGAACCCGATCGCCTCGCCCCCGTTCTCCGCGACCGCGCTCCAGGTCGCGTCGTCGCCCAGACGCGTACGTAGCTCGTCCGCCTCCTCCTCCGCTCCACGGGGCCAGGCCCAGTCGGGGGCGAAGGACTCATAGCCCGCGAAGCCCGCGTGCACCAGCCGTGCCATGGCGTCCGCGTCATCGGAGTGGCCCGGGCGGATCGCGAGCGCCGGCGCCGTCACTTCGCGTAGTCGACCGCGCGGGACTCGCGGATGATCGTCACCTTGATCTGTCCCGGGAACTCGAGCTCCTTCTCGATCTCGCGCGCGATCTCGTGGCAGAGCAGGACCGCGCCATCGTCGTCGAGGCCGTTGGGGTCGACCATGACCCGGATCTCCCGGCCGGCCTGCATCGCGTAGACCTTGTCCACACCGGAGTGGCGCTCGGCGATGTGCTCGAGGTCGCGCAGGCGGGTGACGTAGTTCTCGAGCGACTCGCCGCGCGCACCGGGGCGGGCTCCCGAGAGGGCGTCGGCCGTCTGGATGATCACCGCCTCCACGGTCTGGGGCTCGACCTCGTTGTGGTGGGCCTCCATCGCGTGGGCGACCGCCTCGGGCTCGCCGTGACGGCGCGCGAGATCCCCGCCCACCAGCGCGTGCGGACCCTCGACCTCGTGCGAAACCGCCTTGCCGATGTCGTGCAGGAGAGCAGCTCGGCGGGCGGTCTTCGGGCTTGCGCCGAGCTCGTGGGCCATGAGCGCCGCCAGGTGCGCGCACTCGACGGAGTGCGCGAGGACGTTCTGACCGTAGCTCGTGCGGAACCGCAGGCGGCCGAGGATCTTCACCAGCTCCGGGTCGAGCCCCTGCACCGCGGCGTCGAACACGGCCTGGTCGCCCAGCTCGACCAGGTGGTCCTCGAGCTCGGACTTCGCCTGGTAGAACATCTCCTCGATCCGGGCCGGGTGGATGCGTCCGTCGGCGAGAAGCTTCTCGAGCGTGAGGCGGGCCACCTCGCGCCGGACCCCGTCGAAGGCCGAGAGCACGACGGCGTTCGGAGTGTCGTCGATGATGAAGTCCACGCCGGTCAGGTTCTCCAGGGCCCGGATGTTGCGGCCCTCGCGACCGATGATGCGCCCCTTCATGTCGTCCGAGGTGAGCTGGACGACGGAGACCGTGGTCTCGGCGGCGTGGCCGGCGGCGATCCGCTGCATGCAGACCGAGAGGATGTTGCGCACCCGGCGGTCGGCGGAGCGCTTGGCCTCCTCCTCCACCGCGCGCAGCCGGCGCGCCACGTCGTGGCGCGCGCCATCCTCGACCTCCTTGAGCAGGACCTGCTTGGCCTGCGCGGCGGAGAGGCCGGCGAGGCGCTCGAGCTCGGCCCGGCGCTCGCCGTCGTGGCGCTCGAGCTCGGAGCGCAGCGCGGCGAGCTCCTGCTCGCGGGCGCCGAGCGCCTCCTCCCGGCGCGCGAGATCGTCTCGCCCGCGCTCCACGGACTCTTCCCGCGAGAGCATGCGCTCCTCGAGGCGGACAACCTCCGCGCGCCGCGCCTCGAGGCCCGCGTCGTCGCGCGGCGCCGGGGGCGCAGGGCCCGTCGGGGCCGCTGCGTGGGGACGAGCCCGGGTGTAGAGCACCGACGCGCCGAGCAGCCCCGCTGCCAGCACGACCGCCGCGATCACGATGTCCATGTTCCTCTCCTCGTCGGCCTGCCCGGGCGAGGACGCCCGGGCGTGCAGATCCGCTCGCATCAGTTTGTGGGGCGTCGGACCGGCCGCGCGGCGCGCGACGGGGATTCAGGAACCGAGCGCCGCGTCGACCGCGGCGCTCTCTAGCCGAAGTCGGGCGGGTGCGTGGGGGGTGCGGCAAACGCCCGGTGCGGGCGCGGTCGGGTGTGGGGATGCCGGGGGATCGGGTGTGCCTGGGAAGGGGTGAAGGGTGTCGGTTTGGTTTGGGTTTCTGCGGGCCCGCGAGGGGCCGGTCGTTCGCTTGCGCACAAGCCTAGTGATGGGCTTGGTTTCCGGCAAACGAACGGCGGTTCGCCCCCCGGATGACCGCCGGTCGTCAGATCGCGGGCTCGTGCCCGTAGGCGCGCAGGGCGTCGCCCGCCAGCTCGGGGTCGAACCCCTTGCGGACGAGGACGCCGTAGGCGCTGCGCCACGCCTTCGAGTCGGCGGGCGGGCGGGGGAAGCGGCGGCGCAGGAGCGCGAGCGCGCCGTCGAGCTCAGACGCGCGGTCACAGCCCGCCAGGGCGCCGCGCGCCGTGTCCGGGTCGATCCCGCGGGCGAGTAGCCGGCGCTCGATGCGGTCGGCCCCCCACTGCTCGAGGTGGCGCTTGTCCTCGGCGAAGCGCGTGGCGAAGCGGGCGTCGTCGAGGTAGCCCTGGCCGCGCAGCTCCGTGATGACCTCCTCGATCGTCGCGGGCTCCACCCGCTTGGCCTCGAGCACGCGCCGCAGCTCGAGCACGGTCAGCTCGCGGCGGTTCAGCGAGCGGAACGCGAGATCGAGGGCGTGCTGGAGCCGCGCCGCGGGGTTCTCCAGGGCGGTCACCCGCTCCGCCGCCGTCAAGCGGCCCGTCCTTCCAGCGCCGGGCCCTCCAGCGCTTGGCCCCCGAGCGCCTCGAGCGCCGGCGGGACGTCGTCGATCGCCTGCACGAGGTCGTCGTCGAGCCCGAGCGCGGCGTAGACCTTGTCCGAGATCTCCTGCGCCACCTCCGGGTGCTCGTCGAGGTAGGCCTTCGCGTTGCCCCGCCCCTGCCCCAGCCGCTCCTCGCCGTAGGAGAAGAACGAGCCGGACTTGGAGACGACATCGTGCTCGAGCCCGAGGTCGAGCAGGCAGCCCGCGGTGGAGATGCCCCTCCCGAACTCGATGTCGAACTCCGCCTGGCGGAACGGCGCCGCCACCTTGTTCTTGACGACCTTGACCCGGACGCGGTTGCCCACCGCCTCCGTGCCCTCCTTGAGGGTCTCGATCCGGCGGATATCCAGGCGCTGGGACGAGTAGAACTTCAACGCGCGGCCGCCCGGTTGCGTTTCCGGGCTTCCAAACATCACCCCGACCTTCTCACGGATCTGGTTCACGAACAGGCAGAGGGTCTGCGTGCGGCTGAGGTTCGCGGTGAGCTTGCGCATGGCCTGGCTCATCATCCGGGCCTGGGCGCCGACGGTCTGGTCGCCCATCTGGCCCTCGAGCTCGGCGCGCGGGGTCAGCGCCGCCACGGAGTCCACGGAGACGACGTCGACCGCGCCCGAGCGCACGAGCATGTCGGCGATCTCGAGCGCCTGCTCGCCGTAGTCGGGCTGGGAGACGAGTAGCTCGTCGATGTCCACGCCGATCTTCTGGGCGTAGAGCGGATCCATGGCGTGCTCGGCGTCGATGAACGCGCACACGCCGCCGAGCTTCTGGGCCTCGGCGAGGATGTGGTAGACGAGCGTCGTCTTGCCCGAGGACTCCGGGCCGAAGATCTCCACGATGCGCCCGCGCGGGACGCCGCCGATCCCCAGTGCGAGGTCGAGCGACAGAGCGCCCGTGGGAATCGCGTTCACCCGGACCTGGGCGCCTGGGTCCCCCATCCGCATGACGGTGCCCTTGCCGAACTGGCGCTCGATCTGTGTGAGCGCACCCGAGAGCGCCGCCTCCCGTGCCTTCGCCGCCTTCTCGTCCCCGTTCGCTGCCATGTCACTCCTCTGCCACTGGATCGGACGACCACGCTAGGCACGGCCCCGGACAGAACGCATGCTCGCCCCGGAGCCTCATGCGTCTCCACACCCGATCGCCACGAAGGCGCCGCGACTCCGTGCCGAAACGTCACCGGCTCGCGCCAGCCGTGTGCGTGCGCGAAGAAGCGTCTCTAGCTCCGCTCGACCTCGCGCAGCCGGCCCGTCTCCACCGCGAAGACGAACCCGCGGATCGAGCCCTTCTCCGGCACGAACGGGCTCGCCTCGATCCGGGCGATGGACTGGCGCACGTCCTCCTCGATGTCCTTGAACGACTCGGGCGCCCAGTCGGGCTTGATGCCCGTCTCGTCCTGGATCTGCCGCTTGAACTCATCGTCGGTGAACGTAAGCATGCCGCAGTCCGTGTGGTGGATGAGCACGATCTCCCTCGTTCCCAGCAGACGCTGGGAGATCGCCAGGGAGCGGATCTCGTCGTCGGTCACGACCCCACCCGCGTTGCGGATCACGTGGGCATCGCCCTCCTCCAGGCCGAGGAGGCCGTAGACGTTGAGCCGCGCGTCCATGCAGGCGACCACGGCGATCTTCTTGCCCGGGGGCATCGGAAGATCGCCCTTGTCGAAGGAGGCGGCGTAGCCCTCGTTGTTCTTCAGCAGCTCGTCGGTAATGGTCATGGCGAGCAAAGTACATCAGTTAGGTCAGGTTTGCCGACCAGAGCGCCTCATAGCGCGGCGGGCCCGACCCGAGGGCGGAGCGAAAGAGGGTGAGCGCCACCGCATCGAACCGGACCGTGGGCGCGGGTGGGAGCGCGCCGGGACGCAGCCGCCCACGCACGCGGGCGACGCTGACGTGGGGCAGGAACGGTCGCCCCTCCGTGTGGTCGAGGGCGTGCGCCACGCGGGCCTGGAGCGCACGGAGCTCACCGGCTGGGTCGTCGACCTCGAGCGCGAGCACGCGGGGCCGGCGAGGCGGGAGCCACCGGCCCCCAACGAGCGCGAGACCGCGCGCCGGCGCGGCACAGGGAGCCAGCCGCGCCGGCAGCGGCGTGGGATCGCCCACCTCGCCGAGGAACGCGAGGGTGAGGTGCAGAGCCGTCTCTCCCACCCGGACGAGCGCGCGCTCGTCCGGACCCCACGCCGCGCACGCCGCCCGCGCCACCGGCGGGAGCCCGGCGGCGACGAACAGCCTCAATCGCGCGCGCCGAGGCAGAGGCGGCGGAGCATGTGCAGCGCCACGGTCACCGAGCGGTCGCGGATGTCCGCCCGCCCGCCCGGCAGGTGCACGCGCCGGGTGAGCCGGGCGCCGTCCTCGCCGGCCACCGACAGCCACACGGTCCCCACCGGCTTGGCCTCCGTCCCGCCGGCCGGTCCCGCCACGCCCGTGATCCCCACGCCGATCTGCGCTCCGAGCCGCTCCCGGGCGCCGTCCGCCAGCGCTCGGGCGACCTCGTCGGAGACCGCGCCCGCGCGCGGGATCAGCTCCGCCGGCACGCCGGCCAGGGCGGTCTTCGCCGCGTCGGCGTACACCACAAGGCCGCCGAGCACGTAGGCCGAGGACCCGGCGCGGTCCGTGAGCCGGCCCGCCAGCAGCCCCGCGGTGCACGACTCCGCGGTGGCGATCGTGCGCTTGGGTGGGCCCGATAACGCCTCGGCCACAAGGTCGTCTATCGTCCGCCCGTCGCGGGAGAAGAGCGTGTCCGCGTGCCGCGCGGCCACGCCGGCCTCCAGGGCGGCGTATTGGTCGTCCGCCGCGGGCTCGTAGCGCGTGACGATCTCGATCTCCCCCCGGCGCAGGCACGTGGTGATCTCGAGCCCCGAGAGGTCTGTCCCCTCGTTCTCCAGCGCCACGAGGCTGGCGGCGATCTCCGACTCGGGGATGCCGAAGAGCCGCATGATCCGCCAGCGGTACTCCGCCCCCTCCCCCACCGCCGCGGCGAAGGCCTCGGTCACGCTCGCCGTCGCCCACATGGGCTGGAGCTCGCGCGGCGGCCCGGGGAGGACGACGACCGTCGGCCCCTCCCGGCCATCGGCGGGCGGCACCACGAGCCCCGGCGCCGTGCCCACCGGCGCGAGCACCGTCGCCCCGCGCGGGATCACCGCCTGCTTGCGGTTCGCGTCGCGCACGGCGTCGCGGTCGAGGTGTCCGAAGCGCGTCACGAGCGGGCGCAGGATCTCCGCGATCCGCTCCTCGAGCGCCGCGTCGAGGACCATCTCGCGGCCCGAGAACTCCCCCACGACCTCGGCCGTGAGGTCGTCGGCCGTGGGTCCGAGCCCGCCCGAGGTGATCGCCAGCGCCATCCCCTCGCGGGCGAGGAAGTCCAGGGCCGCGCGCATGTCCTCCCGGCGGTCGCCCACGATGAGCAGGTGCGCGAGGTCGACTCCCCGCTCGCGCAGGCGCTCCGACAGCCAGGGCCCGTTGCGGTCGGCGATGATGCCCGACAGGACCTCCGTGCCCGTCACGACGATCCCCGCGCGGGGAGCGCTCACGCGCAGCTCGGCGCGCGCGCGGCGGGCAGCGGTTTGCGGCCCGCGGCGGTCACGACGTAGGAGAGCGGCGTCGAGGAGGCGGGGACGGCGAGGGGCCGACCGTTGACCTTCATCCGCACGGAGGCGTTGCCGAGCGTGATCTCCAGGCGCCGGCCCGTCAGCACACGGGGCGCCCCGGGGGTGAGGGTCACCCCCGGGAGCAGCTTGCGTCCCGTCCCGTCGACCGCGCAGACGTAGACACTCCCGGTGGCGGTGAGCTCGACCCGGGCCCGGCGCGGTCGCGCGGGCGCCCGCGGGCGCGGCCTGCGCGGCGCCGTGCGTGCCTGTGTGTCCGTCTTTCCCGACGCGCCCGTGTTCCCGCCCCCGTCGCTCCCGCCGCCGAGCTTGCCGAGGGCGAACAGGCCCCCGAGCAGCAGCGCGAGCACGGCGAGGACGACAAGTCCCTCCCGGCGCCGGCTCGGCTCGCGCCCCCGCGGGTCGCGGCGCCCCTGACGCGGCGGGGAGATCGGCGTGAGCTCGGCCTCCGCGGGGCGGTCGTAGCGGCGCTTGAACTCCTCGACGAGCAGGCGGGCGTCGAGCCCGAGGTACTCCGCGTAGGTCCGCAGGAACGACTTCGCGAACGTCGGGCCGGGCAGGACGCCCCACTCCTCGTCCTCGAGCGCGCGGAGGTACTTCGTCCGGATCTTCGTCGCCCGCTCGACCTCGGTGATGTCGATGCCGGCGCGCATGCGCGCCTCCCGGAGCGTCGGCCCGATCTCGGTCACTCGGGCCCGGAGACTAACCCTCGGCGGGAGCGGGCTCCGCGCGCGCCTCCGCGAGCCCCGCCAGCACCCGCGGCAGATCGGCCTCCGTCACGAGGACCTGCCGCGGCTTGGAGCCCTCGTAGCCCGAGATGACGCCCCGGCGCTCGAGCATGTCGATGAGCCGTCCCGCCCGCGTATACCCCAGGCGCAGGCGGCGCTGGAGCATCGAGGTCGACGCCGTCCCCATCCCGGCGACGAGGACGATGGCCTCCTCGAGCAGCGGATCCTCGTCGGGGTCGAACTCGTCCTCCCCCCCGGCGTCCTCGGCCTCGTCGGGCTCGACCTGCTCGAGCAGCTCCTCGCGCAGCTCGGGCTCGCCCTGCCTGCGCCACGCCTCGGTGATCTCCGCGATCTGCTCCTCGTCGACGTAGGCGCCCTGGATGCGCTGCAGGCGCGACGAGCCCACCGGCGAGAAGAGCATGTCCCCCTGGCCGAGCAGGGTCTCCGCGCCGTTGGCGTCGAGGATGACACGGGAATCCGTCTGGGAGGACACGGCAAAGGCGATCCGGGACGGGACATTGGCCTTGATCATCCCCGTGATCACGTCCACGCGCGGGGTCTGGGTGGCGAGCACGAGGTGGATCCCCACCGCGCGGGCCTTCTGGGCCAGGCGGATGATCGAGTCCTCCACGTCGGCGGGCGCGACCATCATGAGGTCGGCGAGCTCGTCGATGACGCAGAGCACGTAGGGCAGCGCGGGCTCGCCGCGCTTCTCGCGGGACTTGTTGAGCTCGGGCAGCGAGCGCGAGCGCGACAGCGACATCAGCCCGTAGCGCTCCTCCATCTCCTTGACGAGGTTCTGCAGGGCGTTGGCGGCCTTGCGCGGGGAGGTGATGACGGGTGTGAGCAGGTGGGGGATCGCCTCGTAGTGGGTGAGCTCGACCTGCTTGGGGTCGATGAGCACGAGGCGCAGCTCACGCGGGGTCGCGCGCAGGAGCAGCGAGCAGAGCATCGCGTTCACGCAGGCCGACTTGCCCGCGCCCGTGGTGCCCGCCACGAGCAGGTGGGGCATCTTCGCGAGGTCGGCGCCGATCGCCTTGCCCGAGACGTCCTTGCCGAGCCAGATCGCCAGGGGGCTCCAGCCCTCGGGGGTGGGCTGCAGGACGTCACCCAGGTGCACCAGCTTGCGCCGGAGGTTCGGCACCTCGACCCCCACGGCCTGCTTGCCGGGGATCGGCGCCTGGATGCGGATGTCCGCGGCGGCGAGCGCGTAGGCGAGGTCGTCCTTCAGGTTGGCGACCTTGCCGACCTTGATTCCCGGCGCGAGGCGCAGCTCGTAGCGGGTGATGTGGGGGCCGGCGACCGTGCCCACGATCTTCGCGTCGACCCCGAAGTGCCCGAGCGCCTCGACGAGGCGGGCGGCGATCTGAGCCTGGCCCGCGGTGTCGGGCTTGGACTGCTCGGCGGTGGAGCGGGTGAGCAGGCGCGGAGAGGGCGGACGCCAGGGGAAGTCGGGGGCGTCGGTGACCTCGGCGCGGTAGCGGCCCTGCGGGGTGAGGAGCTCGGCGGGCACTTGGGGGAGCGGTGACGTGGGCTCCTCCTCCTCCTCCGGTTCGGCCTCGACCCCCTCGACGACGGTCTCCGCCTCCGGCGGCTCGACGGCCGCCGCGACGATCTCGGTCTCCGCCTCGGGCTCCCACGGCTCGAGCACCGGGGCAGCGATCGTGGGGGCCACCTCGGGCTCGCGCCGCCGGCGTGCGCGGGCCGCCGTCGTCCCCTCGCGGACCTGCGCGCGCAGATGGTTGAGCACGCTCGCGACCGTCACCCCCGTCACCAGGATCACGCCCGCGAGGGAGAGGAAGACCGCGAGCACGTCCACCCCGAGCTCCGAGATGAGGGTGGAGGCCGCGGAGTGCACCGCGTGGCCCACGTGCCCGCCGTGATCCCCCGCCCACAGCAGCGCCGCCCCGAGCAGGCAGAGGGCTCCCATGCGCAGCGGCCGCACCGCGGGCAGCGCCGTCCGGCCCAGGAGCAGGGCGCCGCCGACCACGAGCCCTCCCGGCACGGCGTAGGCGAGCACCCCGATGAGCCACTCGCCGCCCCGGAGCACCCCGTCCCCGAGCTGCCCGCCGGCCGAGCCCCGGTACATCACGAACGAGAGGAAGATCCCCAGCGCGACGAGCCCCAGGCCGATGAGGTCGACGTGGTGGGGCTCGAGGTGCAGAGCCGGCAGCCGCGGGGCGTGGCGCGCGGCGGGCTTGCGCTTCGGAGGCGACTTCTTCTGCTTGGCGGAAGGCATCCGGACGGATGCCTTCGACGCCGCGGCCTTGAGCCCTGCTTGAGGCTGCTCGCCTACCCTTCCGAGCTCATGCCCGAACGCCCCGCGCGCGTCCTCGTCGTCGAGGACGACGACGACATCGCCCAGGTCCTCAAGCGCTCCCTGCGCCTGGAGGGCTACGACGTCCGCGACGCGGGCGACGGCCCGCTCGCCCTGCGCGAGGCGCGTACCTTCCAGCCCGACCTGGTGGTGCTGGACCTCGGCCTGCCCGGACTCGACGGGCTCGATGTCGCGCGCGAGCTCCGCGCGGGCGGCGACGTGCCCATCCTCGTCCTCACCGCTCGTGACGCGCTGGACGCCAAGGTCGAGGGCCTCGACGCCGGCGCCGACGACTACCTCGTCAAGCCCTTCGAGCGCGAGGAGCTCCTCGCCCGCCTGCGCGCACTGCTGCGCCGCCGGCCGCCGCGCGGATCGGCCTCGCTCGTCGTCGCCGACCTCGCGCTGAACCCCGACACCCACGAGGTCCGCCGGTCCGAGCGCGCCATCGAGCTCACCCAGCGCGAGTTCGAGCTGCTGCAGTTCCTCATGCGCAACGAGCGCCTCGTTGTCTCCCGCCAGCAGCTCCTCGACGAGGTCTGGGGCTATGACCCCTTCGCGATGACGAACACCATCGAGGTCTTCGTCTCCAACCTCCGCCGCAAGCTCGAGTCCGGTGGTGAGCGGCGCCTCCTGCACACGATCCGGGGGGCGGGCTATGTCCTTCGTGCGGAGTAGCTCAGCCTGGCAGCGCGTCCCGCTGCGGTGGAAGCTCGCGGGGGGCTCGGCGGTCCTCACCCTGACGATCCTCGCCGCCTTCGCCGCCGGGATCGGCCTGCTCGCCGGTCGCCAGATCTCCGGCGACTTCCGCGACCAGGTGCGCCGGGCCGCCGACGATCTCGTGTCCAGGCTGCAGCTCCAGGTCTCACCCGGCACCCAGCGCGTGCGCTGCGCGGGTGTCGACCTCGACGACTACGCGACCGCCGAGCGCGCGCGGGTCCGGGTGATGCTCTTCAGCGGGACGATGCTGTGCGGCACGGGCGCGGGCGACCTCGGCCCCCCGCGGGTCGCCGTGGAGGAGACGGGCGGTTACCGCATCGAGTCGCGCTCCGTGCCCATCGTCGTCAACGGCGTGGCCGAATCGGACTCGGCGATCGTCCAGTACGCCCGCCCGCTCTCGGCCATGCACCACACGATCCAGAAGGTGCGGATCATGCTCCTGTTCGGCGTCTTCGCGGGCGCCGCGCTCGCCGGGCTCGCGGGGCTGCTGCTGGCCCGGCGCGCCACGCGCCCGATCGTCGAGCTCACCGCGGCGGCGCGGGAGATCCAGCGCACCCGGGACCCGGGCCGTCGCATCGCCGTGCCCGAGGCCGCCGACGAGGTCCGCGAGCTCGCGCGCACGCTCGACGAGATGCTCCTGGCCCTCGACTCCGCCCAGACGGAGACCGAGGAGGCCCTGGCCCGCCAGCGCCGCTTCGTGGCCGACGCCTCGCACGAGCTCCGCACGCCGCTCACCTCCGTGCTGGCCAACCTCGAGCTCCTCGCGGCCGAGCTCGACGGCGAGCAGCGCGAGACGGCGCGCTCGGCGCTGCGCTCGACCCATCGGATGCGCCGCCTCGTGGCCGACCTCCTCCTCCTCGCCCGCGCCGACTCGGGGCGGCTGGCCCCGCGCCGTGAGGTCGACCTCGCGAAGGTCCTCGTGGAGGCGGCGGGCGAGCTCGGCCCGCTCGCCGAGGACCACGAGCTCGAGGTCGACGTCGACGGGCCGGCGTGGATCGCCGGCGCGCCCGACGAGCTGCACCGCCTCGTGCTGAACCTCCTGCAGAACGCCGTCGCCCACACGCCGTCCGGGACACATGTCTCCGGGCGGGTCCGCGCCGAGGACGGTGGGGACGCGGTGGTGCTCGAGGTCTCCGACGACGGCGCCGGGGTCCCCGAGGAGCTCGTGCCGCGGATCTTCGACCGCTTCGTCCGCGGGGCGGGCGACACGGGCGGGGGCGGCACGGGGCTGGGCCTGGCGATCGTCCGCGCCGTGGCGGAGTCCCACGGCGGGACCGTGGCCCTCGGCGCGGGGTCGGAGGGCGGTGCGTGCTTCTCGGTCCGGCTCCCCGGGGTCGTCGCCCCCGTGCCCGCCCCGGCGGCGCGCTGAGCGGCGGGCGTCAGTCCGCGTAGACGGTCTGCGCGTCAAGCCCGCCTTCAACACCGGGAGGCAGGGCTCCGGTGCCGTGTGCGTACAGCGGTCGCCGCCGCCGAGGTCGATGCGGCTCCCGGTGGCGGCTTCTCGGAGCCCTGCTCTTGGTCGCTGCCGGCCATCGGATCCTCCTGGTCGTCGGAGTCGGCGCTCTGATCGTAGGTCAAGGTCGTGCCTCGACCGCGCTCAGAGGCCGGCGGGCTGAACGGCCAGCGCGTCGCGGACGCGGGCCAGAACGTCGCGCCCCTCCTCGCCGGGCTGCCACGCCGCCGCGCCGAAGCGAGGCTCGGCGCGGAGCGGCTCGAGCTCGCGCCGGAGCTCGAGCAGAGCAACGTCGACCGAAGAGCCCGGGCCGGGGAGCAGGAGGGCGAGCCGGGCACCCGAGAAGCGGCAGGCCGAACCCCGTAGGTGGGCCGCGACACGGCTGGCGGCCTGCGCGACCGCCACCAGCGCGGCGTCGCCGCCCTCCAGCCCCTCGGCTCGGTTGAGCTCGTCCAGGCCCGCGAGCTCGACGAGGGCGACGGTGAACGGCTCGGCGCGGAGCTGGGCGGCGGGCCCCGCGGCCCGGAGCGCGGCGTCGAACCACCGGCGCCCGTACAGGAGCGTGAGCGGGTCCGACAGCGCCGCCGCCGCGCTTCCCACGAGCCCGTGGGGTTGGGTGGGACCGGTTCGGTGTGCGAGCTCGGGATCCCCGAGCGCGGCCGCGAGCGCCCCGAGCGCCTCCTCGTCCGGCGGCTGGCGGCGGACGGCCTCGACGAACAGGCCGACGACGTCGGGATCGAACTGCGAGCCCGCGCCGCGCTCGAGCTCGGCGCATGCCTCGTCCACCGGCATGCGTCCGCGGTAGGGGCGGTCGGTCGTCATGGCGTCGAAGGCGTCGGCCACCGCGACGATCCGGCCTTCGAGCGGGATCTCCTCGGCGTGGAGACCACCCGGGTAACCCGTCCCGTCCCACCGCTCGTGGTGGTGGAGCACCGCGAGCCCGACCCCGCGCAGCCCGGGCACCTGGTCGACGAGCCGGAAGCCGATCCGCGGGTGCAGCTCGATCGCCGAGCGCTCCTCGGAGGTGAGCGGCCCGGGCTTCGAGAGGATCCGCTCGGAGATGCCGATCTTGCCCACGTCGTGGAGCAGGGAGCCGAAGAGCAGGCGCTCGCGCTGCTCGGCCTCGAGCTCCATGGCCTCGGCCACCGCCATCACGTAGCGCACGACGTCCTCCGCATGCCCGCGCAGGGAGGCGTCCTTGGCCTCGATCGCCTCGGCCAGCATCCGCACCGAGCCGAGGTAGCTCGAGCGCAGGTCGGCCTGGAGACGGGAGTTCTCGAGCACCGCGCCGGCGTGGTTGCCCAGCGCGAGCAGCACCTCGTCATCGTGCTCGTGGAAGCCGCCGTCCCGGTTGGCGGCCACGACGACTCCCGCGAAGTCGTCGGCGATGTAGAGCGGGATCGCCACGAGGTTGTCCACCTCCCGGTCGGCCTCGGTGGCCTGCGGGTCCTCGTCGAGGGCGTCCTCGCGCAGGATGGTGTCACGGGCGAGGACCTCACCGGCGAAGCGCCGGACCAGCCTGGCGTCGGCGGGATCGTGGTCGAAGCCCTCCGCGCGGCAGACGCTGAGCCCGTCGTCGCCATCGGGGCGCTCGAGCAGCAGGCCCTTCTCGGCGTCCAGCAGGGAGACGGCGGTGTGGAGGATCAGCGTGCGCACGTCGTCGATGTCCGTCTGGCCGCGGCGCTCGCGGTAGAGCCGGCCGAGCTGGTCGCGCAGCTCGCGATTCCACTCACGCTCCACCCGGCGGGAGCGCTCGGCGCCCGCGCGGGCGACCTCGGAGGTGTGCAGCTTGCGCCGGGCCTTCTCCACTTCGGCCTCGGCCTCCTCGCCGCGGGCCTGCGCGGCTCCGGCCCGCTCCTCGGCCTCGGCGGCGCGCTCCTCCACGGCTCGTGCGCATTCCTCGGCCTCGGCGGCCCGCTCCTCTGCGGCGCGGCGGTGCTCCTCCTCCGCGCGCGTTCCAACTCCCCGGCGGGCCAGCAGCCAGGCGCCGAGCAGCGCGAGGCCGCCGGCGAGGGCGAGCACCACCCAGCCGATCGCGCCGAGCTCGCGGATGATGCCGAGGCCGGCATGGTTCTGGACCTGGACGAGCTTGGCGTCGCTCACCAGCCGGACGAGCAGGTAGATCGTCCCGCCCAGCACCGCGAGGGCCCCCAGCGCGGCCAGTATGTCCGCCAGCCGCTGCCGGGTCCGTCCGGTCATCTCCCCCAATCTACCCCGAGGCGCCGCCGCGCCAACCTCGCCGGCGACCCGCGTCGCAGGCGAGACCTACACCTCGACGACCACCGGCAGGACCATGGGCCGGCGGCGCAGGCGGTCGTAGACGAACTCCGCGAGGTCGTCGTGCAGGACCTGCTGGAGGAGGTCGACCTCGCGGATCTCCTCCTTCGCCGCACGCGCCAGCGAGGTGTCGACGGTCGCGCGGATCTCCTCCACGAACCCGTCGGCCTCCTCGAGGAAGGGCACGCCGCGGAAGATCACCTCGGGCGCGGCCACGGAGCTGCCGTCCTGCTCGGACACGGTGGCGACGACGATGAAGATCCCGTCGGCCGAGAGCATGCGGCGGTCGCGCAGCGCGACGTCGGCCGGGTCGCCGATGTCGACGCCGTCGACGAAGATCATGCCCGCCCGCTCCTTGTCGCCCCACCGGGCGCGGCGCTCGTCGACCTCCAGCGGCTGCCCGTTCTCGCCGTGGAAGATCCGTCCCGGGTCGATCCCCACCGCCTCCGCGAGCTTGGCGTGCAGGCGCAGGCGCTTGTAGTCGCCGTGCACCGGCATCACGTAGCGCGGGCGCACGAGGTTGAGCATGAGCTTGAGCTCCTCCTCGTAGCCGTGGCCGGAGGCGTGGATGGGCGCGTCGCGCGCGGTGACCACGTCGCAGCCGATCCGGTAGAGGCGGTCGATCGTCTCGTTGACCGCCCGCTCGTTGCCGGGGATCGGAGTCGCCGAGAAGACCACCGTGTCGCCCTTGTGGAGCTTGACCTGGCGGTGGTCGTGGTGGGCCATGCGCCGCAGGGCCGAGAGCGGCTCGCCCTGGGAACCGGTGGAGACCACCACGAGCTTGGCGTCCGGGAAGTCGTCCATCTCCCGGGGGCCGACGATGAGCCCCTCGGGCACCTTGATATGCCCGAGCGAACGCCCGATGTTCACGTTCTTGCGCATCGAGCGCCCGACGAGGACGACCTTGCGGCCCAGCGCGGCGGCGGCGTCCACCACCTGCTGGACGCGGTGGATGTTCGACGCGAAGCTCGTGACGACGATGCGCCCGGAACAACCCGCGAAGACCCGCGCGAGACCCGGTCCGGCGGTGGACTCGCTCGGCGAGAACCCGGGGCGGTCGGCGTTCGTCGAGTCGCCGCACAGCAGGAGCACGCCGTCGGCGCCGAGCTCGGCCAGCCGCGAGACGTCGGCGGGCTTGCCGTCGACCGGTGTCTGGTCGAACTTGTAGTCGCCGGTCACGAGGGTCGTGCCGAGCTCGCACGTCAGCGCCACCGCCGAGGAGTCCGGGATGGAGTGCGTCAGGTGCACGAGCTCGACCGCGAAGGGGCCGAGATCGACCTCGTCGCCGTCGTCGAGATCCTCGAGCTCGACCTCCTTGAGCTTGTGCTCGTCGAGCTTGGAGCGCGCCATGGCCATCGTGAGCTTCCCGCCGAAGACCGGCGGCAGCGGCGAGCCCTCGCGGCCTAGCTCGCGCAGCACCCAGGGCAGGGCCCCGAGGTGGTCCTCGTGGCCGTGGGTGATGACGATGCCCTCGATGTCCGCGGCCCGCTCGCGCAGGTAGGTGAAGTCGGGCAGGACGAGATCGATGCCGAGCATCTCGGCGGTCGGGAAGCGCAGGCCGCAGTCCACGACGACGATGCGCCCGTCGTACTCGACGACGGTGAGGTTCTTGCCGATCTCCCCCACCCCGCCGAGCGGGAGGACGCGGAGCTTCTTCTGAGCGGCCACTACGCGCGTGCCCGCTCGAGGAGCCCATGGCGCTCGAGGGCGCCGCGGATCACCGCGAGCTCGTCCTCGTCGGCGTCCACGAGCGGCAGGCGATGGCCGCCGACGTCCAGCCCGATGAGGTTGAGCGCCGCCTTGAGCGGAGTCGGGTTGCTCGTCACGAAGAGCGCGGCGTAGAGGTCTCTGAGCCCGTCCTCGATCTCGTGCCGCCGGTCGGGCGCGTCCACCATCCGTCGCATCTCGCGGCCGACCAGGTGCGAGGCGACGAGGATCCCCCCGGGACCGCCGAGGTCGAGCACCTGCGCGAGCAGGTCGTCGTTGCCCGCGTAGAGGTCGAGCCCGTCGATTCGCGCGAGATTCTCGTACCGCGCCTGCTTGACGCCCTCGATGCCGTCGATCTGGGCAAGCTCGGCCAGCAGGTCGTTGGGCATGTCGGTCGCCGTCCGGCTCGGGATGTTGTAGAGGAGGACCGGCCGGTCGGTCGCCCGGGCCACCTCGCCGAAGTGCGCGAGGATCCCCTTCCGGCTCGGCCGGACGTAGTAGGGCGTCACCGAGAGGATGCCCTGGGCACCGGCCTCCGTGCAGCGCTCGGTGAGTGCGCAGGCATGACGCGTGTCGTTCGACCCGGCGCCGGCGAGCACCGTGAAGCCCGCGGGCGCCTGCTCGACCGCGAGCCGGACGAGCCCCACGTGCTCCTCGTCCGAGAGCACGGACGCCTCGCCCGTCGTCGCGGCGACGACGGCCCCGTCGGAGCCGTTGTCGGCGAGGTGGTGCAGGAGCCGGACGGTGGCCTCCTCGTCGACGGCACCGTCCGCGTCGAACGGCGTGACCATCGCGGTGAGGATCGGCCCGAACGCCATGGTGGGGAGGTTACCCCCGCCTCAGGCGTCGAGCTCGGCGAGCCGGGCGCGCAGGCGCGTGCGGCGCTCGGTCGTCTCACGCTCGAAGCGCGCGAGCTCGCCCGCGCGGCTCCGGACGAGCTCGAGCTGGCGGTCGGCGATGCGCAACGCCTCCTTGAGGATCTCGCGGCGACGGCCCGCTCCCGGCGCACCGTGGTGCCACTCCGAGCGCAGCTCGGCGCGGGCGTCCTCGGCGTCGATGAGCACACGGAGCTCCTCGAGCGAGACCCCGAGCAGCTCCTTCATGCGCAGGACGTCGCGCAGGCGCTCGGCGTCCTCGGGCGTGTAGGCGCGGTGGCGCCCGGCCGCGCGCCCGCCGGCGCCGGGAAGCAGTCCGATCTCCTCGTAGTAGCGGATGGTTCGGGTCGTCGTGCCCACGGCACGGGCGACGTCGCCGATCCGCAGCAGCTCCGCCGTGCTCGTGCTCACGCCGGCACGCCCACCGCGTCGGCGTCGGGCGCCCGCACGTGCGCGGGACGGAGGAGCGAGACCCCGGCGCCCACGAGCGACGTGGCGGCGAGCACCCAGAGCGCGGTGTGCATATTGGCCAGGAAGGGCGAGAGCTGGGCGTCGGAGATCCCCGACGCGAGCCCCGAGAAGATCTTGAAGAGGACGTCCTTGGGGATCGCCGAGGTCATGATCGCGAGCACGAAGGCGATGGAGAGCACCGCGCCGGTGTTCTGGAGCATGGTCCGGGCCCCGGCCGCGATCCCGCGGCGATGGGCGGGGACGGTCCCCATCATCGCCGCCGTGTTGGGCGAGTTGAACATGCCCGAGCCGATCCCCACGACGAAGAGCCAGACCGTGCTCAGCGCGTAGCTCGAGCCCGCGTCGAGCGTGGTCATCGCCGCGAGGCCGAGGGCGGAGACCACCATGCCCAGCGCGGCGAGCGTCCGCGAGCCGTGCCGGTCGGCCCAGATGCCGGCCAGCGGCGAGGAGACGAGCATCCCCACGGCGAGCGGCGCGAGCTTCACGCCCGCGACGATCGGGTCGTCTCCCTTGACCCCCTGGAAGTAGAAGACGAAGACGAACATGAGCGCGAAGCGCGACAGCCCGTTGATGAACGCGGCCGCGGTGGCCGCGGAGAACAGGCGGTTCTGAAAGATCGCCAGGTCGAGCATGGGCGCGCGGCCGCGGTGCTCGATGAGGACGAAGAGGGGCAGAAGCACGATGCCCACCGCGATGCCGCCGAGCACGAGCGGGTCCGTCCAGCCCGAGAGCCCACCGCGCGAGACGCCGTAGACGAGCCCGGTGAGCCCGACGACGAACACGACGGTCCCGCCGAGGTCGAGCCCGCGGACGCTGTCGGGCCGCGCGAGCTCGCGGAGCACCGCACCCGCCCACAGCGCCCCGGCCAGGCCCAAGGGCACGTTGAACCAGAAGACCCAGGGCCAGTCGATCTGCACGAGCGCGCCACCGAGCACCGGTCCGAGGACGAGCCCGACCGCCGCGATCATCGTGTTCGTCCCCATCGCCACCCCGAGCTGCTCGGAGGGGAACGCGTCGGTCACGAGGGCCGCCGCGTTGGCGAAGATGAGCGCGCCACCGATGCCCTGGAGGATCCGCCAGAGGATGAGCACGGTCCCCGAGGAGGAGAAACCGGCGCCGAGCGACGCAGCCGAGAAGACGAGGAAGCCCAGCACGTACGCCCGCTTGCGGCCGAACAGATCGGACAGCCGACCCGCCGTGAGAACGAGGACCGTCGAGGCGATCATGTAGGCGAGGATCACCCAGACGAGCGAGAGCAGGTCGGTGTGCAGCGCCCGCTCGAGATCGGGCAGCGCGATGATGAGCGTCCCCGAGTTGATCGTCGCCAGGAGCATCCCGAGGCTCGTGCACGAGAGGGCCCACCACTTGTAGTGGCGATGGTCGGCGGCGACTCCAGGAATCCTCATGGAGCAAGAGTATAGCTTACGTCAACGTCAGGTTCCGTCGGCGGAGGGGTCGCCGCTCTGCGAGCGGCACTAACGCCACCGCCTTGCAACAAGCTCAGTCAAGGTCTAGGGTGGGGTGCCCGAGGGAGGAGCCGAGCATGGAGCAGTCTCGTTGGACCCGCGTGCGCGGCGCGTTGACTCCCGCCGAGTGGCGCCGCGCCGCCGTCCTCGCCGCCGTCGTCCTCGGCCTCCACGTCGTCGGGTTCTTCCTGCTCATCGCGGTGGTCGCGCCGCATCACTACAACCTCGGTGCCAGCGGGGTGTTCGGCGTGGGCCTCGGGATGACGGCCTACACGCTCGGGCTGCGCCACGCCTTCGACGCCGATCACATCGGGGCGATCGACAACACGACCCGGAAGCTCATGAGCGAGGGCCAGCGCCCCCTCAGCGTCGGGTTCTTCTTCTCGCTCGGCCACTCGACGATCGTCTTCGTCCTCGGCCTCCTCGTCGTGGCCGGGGTGCGCGGCCTGAGCGGCGCGCTGCAGAACGACTCCTCGACGTTGCACAAGGCCACCGGGCTCATCGGGCCGCTGGTCTCGGGCTCGTTCCTGTTCATCATCGGGCTGCTCAACCTGATCATCCTCGTCTCGATCCTCCGGATCTTCCGGCGGATGCGCCACGGCGCCTTCGACGAGGCCGAGCTCCAGTCCCAGCTCGACAACCGCGGCTTCATGAACCGCATCTACGGCCGGGCGACGCGCGCGGTCACCAAGCCCTGGCAGATGTATCCGCTGGGCTGCCTCTTCGGCCTCGGGTTCGACACCGCCACCGAGGTCGCGCTGCTCGTGCTCGCGGGGGCGGGGGCGGCGAGCGGCCTGCCCTTCTACGCGATCCTCTGCCTGCCGATCCTCTTCGCCGCCGGGATGTCGCTGTTCGACACGCTCGACGGCGCGTTCATGAACTTCGCCTACGGCTGGGCGTTCTCCAAGCCGATCCGCAAGATCTACTACAACATCACGATCACCGGGCTGTCGGTGGCCGTCGCGCTGCTCGTGGGCTCGATCGAGCTGCTCTCGGTCCTCGCCGACAGGCTCTCGCTGTCCGGCGGGTTCTGGGACTTCGCCGCGCACCTGGATCTGAACGTCGTGGGCTACGCCGTGGTCGGCCTCTTCGTCCTCACGTGGACGATCGCTCTCGGGGTCTGGCGCTTCGGACGCATCGAGGAGCGCTGGTCGGAGCACCTCGCCGAGCCGCCGGCGGCGGCGGCCGCGGCCGGGGAGTGACCGTCGCCCCGCGCACCTCGCCACTCGCCGTCGCCGACGTGGCGGACGCGGCGGCCGCGCTGCGCGAGCGGGGCGGCCGGCTCTCGCGACCGCGCCGCGATGTGCTCGAGGCCCTGTTCTCCGCGGACGGCCCGGTGTCGGCCGAGTACCTGTCGCGCGGGCGCGACGGTCGGGGAACGCGTCTGGAGCTCACCACCGTCTACCGCGCGCTCGAGCACCTCGAAGAGCTCGGCGTCGTGCGCCACGTGCACCTCGGCCACGGCCCCGGCCTCTACGCCCTGGTGGGCGAGGAGGAGCGCGAGTACCTGATGTGCGAGCGCTGCGATCGGGTCACGAGCGTCGACGCGGGCCGGCTCGACGCGGTCCGCGCCCAGATCCGGGCCGCCTTCGGCTACGAGGCGCGCTTCTCGCACTTTCCGATCGTCGGCCTGTGCGCCGTCTGCGCGAAGCGGGAACACCAGAGCGTGCACCACGGCAACCCGGACGAGCACGCCCACGAGGCGCACACGCACGAGCACTCCCACGGCGACCACCTCCACGCGCACACGCACGCGCACGAGCAGGGCCTCGAGTCCGAGCACCGGCACGGGCACTGAGAACGGCGCCCTCGACTAGGGCACGAGCCGCGTCACCCGGTTGGCATCGGCGTCGGTGACCCACACCGCGCCGGCGCCCACGGCGATGCCCTGCGGGTCGGGCCCGGTGCGTATGCCGCGGCCGACGAGCGCCCGGCGGCGGACGTCGACGCGCAGGACGGACGGGGCCCGCCGCGGAGCGGACGGCAGCGCGTTGCCCGCGTCGGTGATCCATACGGCGCCCGGGCCCGCGGCGAGCTGCAGCCCGACGCGACCCGTGACGCGCAGCGCGGGGCCCGTGACGCGGCCCGACGCGGGGTCGAGGCGGAGGAGGTCGATGGGCTGGGCGAGTCGCGCGCTCGTCTTGGCCACCCACACCCCGCCCGCACCGTAGGTCAGGGCGAGCACCTGTCCGCGCGGCTGGGCGGGAGCCACGCGCGTCCGCGCGACGACGCGTCCCGAACCGGTATCGATCCGGGCGACGTCGCCGGCGACGGCGTCGGCCACCCAGACCGCGCCGCCGCCCACCGCGACGTCCGCCGCGCCCGCGCCCGTCCGGATGGGCGCGCCCCGTAGTCGGCCGCTCCCCGGGTCGATCCGCTGCACCGTGCCTCCCGCCCCGCTCGTCGCCCACACCGCCCCGGCCCCCACGGCGAGGCCCGACACACCGGGGATCCGGGCGCCGCCGGGCGCCACGCGCCGGCTGCGCGGGTCGACGCGGCGCACGCGCCCGTCGCCGGTGGCCACCCACACGGCGCCCTCGCCCGCGGCGACGGCGAGCGGTCCCGGCCCTACCGGGATGCCCGGTCCCGTCACGCGGCCGGTTCCCGGGTCCAGGCGCGTGAGCATCCCGGCACTGTTGTCGGCGACCCACACCCCGCCCTCGCCGACGGCCACGGCGGTGGGACCCGCCGCGACTCGCGCGCGCGCGGCGATCGTGCCCGCGCGCCCCGGCACGGTCCGCACCCCGCCGACGAGCGATGGCGGAGTCCCGCTCCCGCCACAGCCCGCGAGCCCGAGCGCCGTCAGGGCGACGATGGACGCAGCGCGGAGCCCGAGCCGGGGGTGCACGGGTGCCATGCGGCCCACGCGCCAGGATCGGATCATCACGAACGACATTGATCCGGATCTGAGTCGCGCGCGAAGGAGCGTCTATCGTCCCGACCATCAGCCCGATGTCGGATAGATCTCCCGGAAGGGGAACGTGCATGCGTCTCGTCAAGCGTGCGGGCACCGTCAGGTTGCTCGCGCTGTTCGCGGCCCTCGTGGCCGGCGCCCTCGCCGTCACGTCGAGCCTCGGCTCGAGCCATCGCGAGGCGCCGAACATCATGCTCGACCCCACGGCCGACAACACGGACACGTACGCGTTCGTCGCGCCGAACGCCACACAGCGCGTGACGATCGTCGGCAACTGGATCCCGGGCGAGAACCCGAACGGCGGGCCGACCTTCTACCGCTTCGACGACCGCGCCTCCTACTACCTGAACATCGACAACACCGGCGACGGGCGTACGGACCTGCGCTACCTCTACCGCTTCCACACGAAGCTGCGTAGGAGCTCCGCCCTCTATGCGGTGCCGCCCGTCAACTCGGTCTTCGACAAGACCCTCAACACGTTCCAGACCTACACGCTCTCGCTCGAGCGTTTCCGTGTAGCGGGCGCCGTACGCCGGATCAAGAGCACGGTCCTCGCCCGCAACGTGCCGGTCGCACCCAGCAACGTCGGCCCGAAGACCATGCCGGACTACAACCGTCTCGCGAGCCAGGCGGTCCACAGGGTCCGCTTCGGGGGGCAGACCTTCGCCGGCCAGCGCGACGACCCGTTCTTCATCGACCTCGGCGCGGTGTTCGACTCCCTCCACCTCCGCTCGGGCACGGGCGCCAGTGGAGGGGGCCATGACGACTTCTCGGGCACGAACATCGAGTCGATCGTCCTGCAGGTGCCGAAGTCGCAGGTAACGGTCAACCAGCGCGGCGTCTCCGGCCCCAAGGCGAGCAACGCCGTGGTCGGCGTGTGGGCCTCGACCGAGCGGCGCGCGCTCGAGGTCACGAACAACCGGTTCGATTCGAACCGCGGGTCGCGCGGGCGGCAGGTGCAGGTCTCGCGCCTCGCCAACCCGCTCGTCAACGAGCTGCTCGTCCCGCTCGGACGCAAGGACCAGTTCAACCGCACGCAGCCCCAGGACGACGCCCGTCTCTACGGGAAGTACGTGCTGAACCCGGAGCTGGCGCGGGTCATCAACGCCCTGTTCCCGACGGTCCATGCCCCGGAGAAGAACCGGACGGACATCGTCCAGGCATTGCTCACCGGCATCCCCGGGGTCACCCAGATCGGCAAGCATCCGGCGGCCGCGGACACGCTGAAGCTCAACCTCGGCGTCCCGCCGACCACGAATCCCAACCGGTTCGGGGTGATCGGCGGCGACATGGCCGGCTTCCCGAACGGCCGCCGCCTCAGCGACGACGTCGTGGACATCCAGACGCAGGTGGTGGCCGGCTTCCTCAAGGGCAACAAGGTGGCGCTCGGCGACGGGGTGGACGTGAACGACAAGCCGTTCCTGCCGGAGTTCCCGTACCTCGCCCCGCCCACGAGCGGCTTCGACGCGGCGGTGGGCGACAGGACCGAGCCCGCGCACGCGCCGACCCCGGCCGGGGGAGGCCCCACCGCGCCGTGAGAGGGTCGGGGAGGAGCGCTCCTGCTCCTCCCCGACCCACTCGCGCCGAGCGGTCCGATCGTCCGATGACCCGTACCCGCCGTCAGCTTGGTTTCCTCACCGTGGCCCTGAGCTTCGGCGTGGCGCTCGCGGCGTTCGCCGTCCTCGGCCGGTCACCGTCGGGGGCGGCGACCCGGCCCTCCGACCAGGGGGTTGGCGCGCTCACCGCCGGACAGACCACACCGCAGCGGATCGCGGTTCTCCAGCGCACGATCCGCACCCACCGTTCGGACCCCGACCTCTGGGCCGCCCTCGGCTTGGCCTACTACCAGCGCGTGCGCGAGACGGGGGACCCGGGCTTCTACGGCCGCGCCGACCGGGTCCTGCGGACGGCGGTCGCGCTCGACCGGCGCAACCCGGCGGCGCGTGTGGGGCAGGCGACGATCGCGCTCGCCCGGCACGACTTCCGGGGCGGGCTGCGGGACGCCCGGCTGGCGCTGGCCCTGGCGCCGCGGGCCGTCGAGGCCTACCCGGCGTTGGTCGATGCGCTCGTCGAGCTCGGACGCTACGGTCAGGCAACGCACGCGATGCAGCGCTTCATCGACCTCAAGCCCAACCTCGCCTCCTATGCGCGCGTGTCCTACTTCCGTGAGCTCCACGGTGACCTCGACGGCGCCGTCCAGGCCATGGGCTACGCGGTCTCGGCCGGCGGCGAGAACCCCGAGAACGTCGCCTACGTCCAATCGCTGCTCGGCGACCTCGAGTTCGTGCGGGGACGCGCCGGCGCCGCCGCGTCGGCCTATCGCCGCGCGCTGTCGAAGGTCGCGGGGTATCCCCCGGCCGAGGTCGGGTTGGCGCAGGTCGAGTCGGCCCGCGGCCGGCTCGGCGCAGCGGCGCGGCGCCTCCGGGATGTGGTCGCGCGCCTCCCCCTCCCCCAGTACATAGTCGCGCTGGGCGAGACCGAGCTCGCCGCCGGGCGTCCGGCGGCGGCGCGCCGCGACCTCCAACTGGTTGGGGCCGAGGAGCGGCTCCTGCGCGCCAACGGCGTGAACACCGACGTCGACCTCGCGCTCTTCGAGGCCAACCACGGCAGCCCGAGCCGCGCCGTGCGGCTCGGTCGCCGCGCCTGGGCACAGGCGCCGAGCGTCCGCTCCGCGGACGCGCTCGGGTGGGCGTTGACGGCGGCGGGCCGGCCGCGAGCGGGATGGGGCTGGGCCCGGCGAGCGCTCCGGCTCGGCTCGCGCGATCCCTCCTTCCTCTACCACGCGGGGATGAGCGCCCGGGACGCGGGGGACCGGGGGACAGCCCGCGCGCTGCTGCGGCGCACCCTGAGCCTCAACCCGCGCTTCTCCCCGCTCTACGCGCCGCGGGCCGCCCGTGCGTTGCGGGGGTTGGGTTGATGCGCCGCGCGCTGCTCGTCCTCACGCTGGCGGCCCTCGCGGCGGGGCTCGCCGGGACGCCCGCCTCGGCTCACCCGCTGGGCAACTTCTCGATCAACCACCTGACGCAGGTCCGGGTCTCGGACGGGCGGGTCGAGCTGCGCTACCTCCTCGACCAGGCGGAGATCCCGACGTTCCAGGAGCGTGGGCTGTCCGTCGCGGCCATCCTGGCCCGTAAGCGCGCCGAGGTCGAGCGCGGGCTGACGGTCAGCGTCGACGGTCGGCCGGTCGTACTGCGGCCCTCGGCGCGGCCGCTGTTCTCCCATCCCCCCGGGCAGGGCGGCCTGCCGCTCACCCGCGTGGAGCTCCCGTTCGCCGGGGCGATCCCCCGGCGGGGCCGGGTCGTGGTCCACGACGGCACCTATGCCGACCGGGTGGGCTGGAAGGCCATCGTCGCGGAGCCGGGCAAGGGGACCGCGGTGCGATCCTCCGCCCCGTCGGGCGATCCCACGCACGGGCTGCGTTTCTACCCGAAGGCCTCGCTCTCGAGCCCGCTGGACGAGCGCGAGGCGTCGTTCGCGGTCGCGCCGGGGCAGGGCACGCTCACGGCGCCGCGGCAGCCGGGCGCCGGTGCCACCACCACGAACGTGGGGGGCGACGGCTTCGCGGGGGTGTTCGCGAGCGCGGCGGCAGGCCGCGGGGTTCTCGTGCTGTTCCTGCTCACGGCCTTCGCCTGGGGCGCGATCCACGCCCTCTCGCCGGGCCACGGCAAGTCGATGGTGGCGGCGTACCTGGTGGGAATGCGCGGCACGCCACGCCATGCGGTCGTCCTCGGCGCGGTCACGACGCTGACCCACACGATCGGCGTCTTCGCCCTCGGGCTGGTGACCCTCGTGCTCGCCCAGTACATCGTCCCCGAGCAGCTCTACCCGTGGCTCTCGCTCGCCTCGGGCCTCCTCGTCCTGTCGATCGGCGGGGCGGCGCTGCGCTCCCGGCTGCGCTGGCGCCGGCGCCGGATGACGGAGGGCGGCGACCACGACCACGCGCATGACCACGACCACGACCACGACCACGCGCATGACCACGGCCACTCCCACGACCACGGGCACTCGCATGGGGAAGGGCACCATCACGACCATCAGCTTCCCGATCGCATCACGTGGAAGGGCTTGGTGGGGATGGGTGCCTCGGCGGGGCTGATTCCCTGCCCGTCCGCCCTCGTCGTGCTGCTCGGAGCGATCGCCCAGCACCAGCTCGCCCTCGGACTCCTGCTCATCGTCGCCTTCAGTCTCGGGCTCGCGGCGACGCTCACCGGTCTCGGCCTCGCCCTCGTGAGCGCCCGCCGTATGACGACCCGCCTCTCCTTTGGCGGACGCTTCGTCAGCGCCCTCCCCGCGCTCTCCACGGTCCTCATCCTCGGGCTCGGCCTGATCGTGACCGCCCGAGCGATCCCACAGCTCCTCTAGCCGCCGCTCGCCGCGGCGATCGCCGCCTGGCCGAAGGCGATGCCGCCGTCGTTCGGAGGCAGTCGCTCGGGGGTGAGGACGCGGAGGCCCGCATCGATCACCCCCGCGGCGACCGACTCGAGCAGCAGGCGGTTCTGAAAGACGCCGCCGGAGAGGACCACGAGGTCGAGGCCGCGCTCCTCGGCGAGCGCGGCGCAGGCGGCGACCGTCGCCCTCGCGAGGCCTGAGTGGAAGCGCGCGGAGACGACGCCGCCCGGCACACCCGCCGCCACGTCGGCGACGACCGCGAGGATCGCGGCGCGCGGGTCGAGCCCGGGCATCGCGTACGCACCCCGCTCCGCCGGATCGGCCACCGCCTCGAGCTCGATCGCCGCCTGGCCCTCATAGGTCACGTCCGTCCGCAGGCCGCAGAGCGCGGCCACGGCGTCGAAGAGACGTCCGGCGCTCGTGGTCACCGGCGCGGCGACCCCCTCCCGGGTCATCCTCGCCACCACATCCCACCGCTCCGCCCCCACCCGCTCGCGCAGCGCCGGCGCCTCCCCCCCGGCCGCCACCAGCCACGCGCAGGCCATCCGCCACGGCTCGCGGACGGCGCGGTCGCCACCCGGCAAGCGGACGGGGTGCAGGTGCCCGGCACGCTCGAAGCCGGTGAGATCCCCGACGAGGAGCTCGCCGCCCCACACCGTCCCGTCGGTCCCGTAGCCCGTCCCGTCGAAGATCGCGCCGACCACCGGCCCCGTCTCGGAGTGCTCGGCCAGCACGGCCGCGAGGTGGGCGTGATGGTGCTGGACGCCAAGGAGCTCGACCTCCTCGTCCTGCTCCCCACGTTCGACGGCGTAGGCGGTGGAGAGGTAGCCGGGGTGCAGGTCGTGCGCCACCACCTCCGGCCGCACGGCGAAGAGCTCCTCGAAGTGCGCGATCCCCTCCCGGAAGGAGCGCAGGGTCTCCCAGTTGCCCAGGTCGCCGATGTGGTGGCCGATCCACGCCCGCTCGCCACGCGCCACGCAGAACGTGCTCTTGAGCTCCGCGCCGCAGGTGAGCAGCGGGCGGGCGGCGGGGACGGGCAGGGTGAGGCTCGCGGGCACGAGCCCGCGTGAGCGCCGCAGCAGGAGGGGACGCCGCGCGGAGCCCACCCGGACGACCCGCACCACGGAGTCGTCCGTGCGCATGTGGATCGGGCGGTCGTGGAGGAGGAAGAGGTCGGCGATCGGCGCCAAGCGGGTCAGCGCGTCCGCGTCCTCGTAGGCGATGGGCTCGTCGGAGACGTTGGCGCTCGTGAGCACCAGGGGAACGCCGGCGTCGGCGAGCAGCAGATGGTGCAGCGGCGTGTAGGGCAGCATCACCCCGAGCTCCGGCGCCCCGGGCGCGATGCTCGGGGCGACGGTCCCCTCCGGTCGTCGGGGCGCGAGGACGATCAAACGAGCGACGCCCGAGAGCAGCTCCTCCTCCTCGGGGCCGAGGGTGACGAGCTCCCGCGCCGCGGCGAGATCGGAGACCATGAGCGCGAAGGGCTTGTCCTCGCGATGCTTGCGCGCACGGAGCGCGTCGACGGCGCCCGGGTCGTCGGCCCGGCAGGCGAGGTGAAAGCCGCCCAGCCCCTTCACCGCGACGATCGCTCCGGCGCGCAGGGCCGCCGCGGTGGCGGCGACGGCGTCGGCGGGCGTCGCGAGGGAGCCGAGCTCGCAGAGCTCGCCACCGGCCTCCGACGCGGGCATCGGCACCTCCCTCCCCGCCCGGTCGACCAGCCGCGCGCGCGGCCCGCACACCGGGCAGGCGTTGGGCTGCGCATGGAAGCGGCGGTCGGCGGGATCCTCGTACTCCGCGTGGCACGCGGGGCACATCGCGAAGCCCGCCATCGTCGTGCGCGGGCGGTCGTAGGGGACGCCCCGGATGATCGTGAAGCGCGGGCCGCAGTTCGTGCAGTTCACGAAGGGGTAGCGGAAGCGCCGGTCGACGGGGTCGGCCAGCTCGCGCAGGCAGTCGTCGCACGTCGCCGCGTCGGGCGCCACGAGCGCATCCGGCGTGCCCTCCCGCGCGCTCGGCGCGATCGAGAAGAAGCGCTCCCCGCGTGGCGGTCGTGGCTCGGCTTGCACCTGCTCCACCCGCGCCATCGGCGGAGCCTCGGCCGGCAGCCGCGCGAGGAACGCGTCGACCGCCCCCTCCTCCCCCTCCACCTCGACCACGACGCCGCGCTCGTCGTTCAGGACCCAGCCGCCGAGCTCGAGCTCTCCGGCCAGCCGGTAGACGTAGGGGCGGAAGCCGACGCCTTGGACCGTCCCGCTGACCCGCGCCCGCACGCGGGTGGCGCTCATGGGTGCGCGGGGACCGTTTCCACAAGCGTGCGCAGGACGTGCCACCCGCTCGCCTGGGCCTCCTGGATGCGCGGGATGTGCTCGGAGCGGGTGACCACGACGTGGTCGGCGAGCCCGCCGGCGAAAATCTGCCCGCCGTCGTAGCCCACGAACGCGATCGTCAAGAGCCCGCGCCGGCGCGCCTCCTCGAGCGCGCGCAGCACGTTCTGCGACCCCCCGCTCGTCGAGAACGCGAGCAGGGCGTCCGAGCCGCGCCCGTGGGCGATGACCTGCCGGGCGAACACCGACTCCACCCCGACGTCGTTGGCGATCGCGGTGAGGATGCCCGGGTCCTCACAGAGATCGATGGCGGGCCGGGGAGTCATCCCGACCGGCGGCGAGCGCAGGTCGGCGACCGCGTCCATCGCGTCCGTGGCCGACCCCCCGTTGCCGAGCGCGAGCACCCGCCCGCCGGCCTCGAAGCGCGCCCGCAGCGCGGCGGCGGCGGCGTGCAGGACTCCGCCGCCCTCGCGCAGGGTCGCCTCGCGCAGCGCCGAGATCTCCTCGCTCTTGGCCAGCACGGAGGCGCGCACGTCGGCGACCACCGACTCGAGGTCGTCCTCCTGCTCGGCGAAGAACGGGTAGAGGAACGACGACGCGCCCGTGTCGTGCATCGGGCGCTGCGTGCGCCCCTCGAGCAGTCCCCGGTGATCGAAGAACACGTGCACGAGCTCCCACAGCACGTGGTACAGGGTCTCCACGAGCTCCTGGGCGACGAACGGATCGTCCTCCTCGGCCACGAACTCCCACTCGGCGCCCACGCGGGCGTCGGCGAGGGTGAGGCAGCCCCGCTCGCGGGCTACGGAGAGCGCCACCACCGTCTCGGGATCGGAACCGAACGCGAGCGCGATGTCGTCCGGCTCGATGAGGAGCTCGACCTGCGCGGCGACGGGCCCTCCCTCCGCCGTGAGCCCGAGCGCCGGCAGTGCCCGCTTGCCCACGATCACGGGGTGGACGAACTCCACCGCGACGTGCCGCGCATCGGAGCGGGCGACCGGCCCGGCCCCGAAGGCCACGAGCCGGCCCCCGCGCGCGAAGCGCTCGGCCATGCGGTGACACAGCCGCGCGATGCGGTCGGCCTCCGCCCCGAAGAACTTCTCCCCGGCCGCCCGCCGGCGCTCCCCCTCCGCGGCGGCGGCGGCGGCCGGGCTCACGCCACCGCGCGTGCGCGCACCCGCGAAAGGAGCCAGGCGCGGAAGGCCTCGACACCCTCCCCCGTCCGCGCGCTGCACTCGATGCGCTCCATCCCCGGGTGCACGGCCTCGAGGTTGTGCCGGAGCGCCTCGAGATCGACGTCCACGTAGGGCAGCAGGTCGATCTTGTTGACCACCGCGAGCTCGCAGGCGCGGAACATGAGCGGGTACTTCAGCGGCTTGTCCTCGCCCTCGGTGACCGAGCAGACCATCGCCCGGACGTCCTCGCCCACGCGGAACTCCGCCGGGCACACGAGGTTGCCGACGTTCTCGATAATCAGGAGGTCGATGTCTCCGAGCGGCAGCGCGGGCACGGCGGAGCGCACCATGTTCGCGTCGAGGTGGCACTCCCCCCCGAACCCGGCCCCCGTGTTGAGCTGCACCACGGGGACGTGGAGGGAGGCGAGGCGGTCAGCGTCCAGCGATCCCTCCACGTCGCCCTCGAGCACGGCGACGCGCACGTCGCCGAGATCGGCCAGGGTGCGTTCGAGCAGGGTCGTCTTCCCCGCTCCCGGCGCGCTCATGAGGTTGATCACCGTCACGCCGGCGCGGTCGAAGTCGTCGCGGTTGGCCGCCGCGATCGTGTTGTTGGCGTCGAGCGCGTCCTCGACGACCCTCACCCTGACCCGGTGCATGCGCTACATCGACCGGATCTTGATGTACCGCTGGAGCTCGGGGATCTGCGCGGCGACGAGCGCGCCGACACCCCCCACGATCGACAGGAGGATGACCCCCTGGCCTGCCGGGCTGATGGTGATGTCCCTCATCGCTCACTTCCCTTCGGTTCGACGGATCGGGTCAAGTCTTCCAGCAGATCCTCCACCAGCCGGACGGCCGGGTCAAGCGACGCCCGGACGGGCTCGGTGAGGTCGGCGACGATGTCCTCGTCGTCGGCGCTCATGCGGGTCTGGGGCTCACAGCCCACGACGAGCGTACGCGGGAGGGGCTCGGTCCCCAGCGTCCGCGCGAGCGCGAGGACCTTGACGGGGTCCATCCCGTGGGCGTCGACGGTCATCTCGATGTCGTCGAGGTCGGGCTCGATGACGTAGAGCGTGCCGGGACGGTCGCCCCGCGGCGTGGCGTCGAGGAACACGACGGCGTCATAGCCGTCCAGCATCGCGTAGGCGAGGTCCATGCCGCGGATGCCGAAGTCGACGACGTCAACGCCCGGCGGCACCGCCCGCGTCGCCAGGCGTCCGGCGAGGGCGACGCCCCAGCCGTCGTCGCCGAGGAACACGTTGCCGATCCCCGCCACGAGGATGCGGTGCTCCGGCGTCTCCCCGGCGACCTCGGCGGGGTCGAGTGGCTCGACCTCGTCGGGGTCGAAGAAGAAGCGGTGGCCGACCTTCTTGTCGTTGCCGAGGTCCCGCCCCGGGTCGTCGGTGACGACCACGGCCAGCTGGATCCGGTCCTCGTAGTCCTGAAGGACCTCGTGCACGATGGCGATCCGCCCGGTGAGCGCGATCTCGAAGATGTCCGAGCCCGTCTGGCGCGGGGCGAGGCGCACGAGGGTGCCCGCCCGCACGGCGACGCCGCCGACGTCCACCGAGTCGGGTCCGCGGCGCTCGAGCTCCTCCCAAGGCGGCCGGTCGTCGGTCATCGCGCCATCCCGAAGTCGCGGACGGCGCCGTGGAGCTTCGCGCGCTCCTCGTCGGTCAGCGCCTCGGTGCGCTCGAGGATCGCCCGCGCCCGCGGATCGGCGTCGCGCATGTCGCGCCGCTCCTCGTCGGTCATGGCGAGGATGTTCAGCACGAGCATCTGGTCGATCTCGCCCGAGTCGAAGAGGTCGCCCGGACTCTCGGGCGCGATCTCGGGATGGTCCTCGAGGATGATGGGCGAGGCCAGGAGCGTGGAACGGTCGCCCTCCTCGCCCACGAGCACGGGCCACACGCCCTCGTTCTCGCAGGCCTCGGCGTCCGCGCGGAGCTCGTTTGGCGGGTCGGTGAGCGAGACCCACGCCCCGCCGGAGACGCGGAGCACGGCGTGCGTGGAGCAGAACGTCTCACGAAGGGCATCGTCGCGGGCGGACCCCGTCCACGGCGTCGTGTTCTCGATCTGCACCGTCCAGCGTGAGAGACCGGCGCGCAAGGGCTCGCGCTCCACCCTGACCTCCCCCGACAGCGCGCGCCAGGAGCGCCGGATCGCGCCCTCGGGCAGCGTCTCGACCTCCTCACCGGCCGGCACGGAAAGCGGACCGGGCACGGCCTCGCGCTCCACCGCCTCGTCCCAGGTGACCCAGCGCTCCCCGTCGATCTCGAGCTCGTCGACCGGCGCGCCGTCCGCAGCGAGGACCTGGCGGGCCACGACGTGGAGAAAGCGAACGCGGACGTCCACCTCGGCGTCCTCCGGCCCCTCGAGCAGCACCTGGGCCTGCACGAGCGAGCGGTCGTCCCATGCACGCGGGTAGACCCCACCGAACGTGAAACGCTGCTGGTTCTTCAGCGCCGAGCGCCGGTAGGGCCAGAGCATGTAGCCCTCGTAGAGCACGGCGTCGGCGATCCGCCGGACGACGTCCATCTAGCCCCCCTCCCCCACCAGCCGGTCGATGGCCGCGTCCCAGCTCATAAGGCCATGCTCCGCCTTATATTTGCGGAGCCGGTCGAACGCGCCGCGATCGAGCCGCAGCCACGCCGCGCCGGGGAAGTGGCGGTCCATCGCCTCCCGCCACAATGCGACGGGCAGCCGGTACTCGGCCTCCTTCTCCCAGGAGAGGCGGATCGTCTGGAGCATCCCGCCCGGCCCGGAGTAGAACACCGAGCCCGAGAACAGGAACTCGAGCGGCACCTCGCCGTCCTCCAGGGCCGAGAAGTAGCTCGAGGCGTTCACCTGGAGGTCGTACGAGCACGGGATGGAGAGCTCCACCTCCGTGGAGTCGGTGAACGGCGGCACGACGAGCGTGGTCCGCGTCCACAGCAGGGTGCGCAGCGTCGTGCCCCAGCGGTCAGGGGTCCCGAACAGCTCGACGAGCCACGCTTGGTCGGCCTCCCCGTAGGGTCGCCGACGCGCGGCGATCTGCACCTGGGCGTCAAGCAGCACCGAGCGCACGCCACCGCCGCCCGCCCGCTCGATCCGCAGCACGAACACGAGCGTGGGGACGGCGGTGTACTTCGCGGCGGTCGCCTCGAGCACCGAGAACGCAAGCTCGGGAGCCGCACCCGCGGCGGGCGTCGGATGGGGGACCGCCGACACGCCCGCCTACGCCGGGGACAGGTTCGGCATGCTCGGGTCGATCGGTCCGGCCGCTCCGGCGTTGACGCCGGTCGAGCGCTCGCTCGTCGCCTTCCCGTCCGGCTTATGGCCGATCTGCTTGGCGTAGTTCCCGACCGAGTTGCCCGCCTTGACCCCCTTCACGTGCGTCGGCTTTGCCATCCCCGTGTGTGCCTTGCCGGTGTCAACGTCTCCAGCCATGTCAGCTCCTTCCGGTCGCGCTCTTGGCGCGACGATCGAGTGTCTCGAAGAAGTTGTCAAGCTCCTGCCACACTTCCTTGCCCCCGCTGAACCCCCGCCAGCGCGTGCGGATGAGCCCGACGAGCGCGTAGCACTCGTCCAGGGGCACAATCCACTGGCGGCGCGCGCCGCGGGCGCGGTTGACGAGCAGCGCCTCCACGTCGGGCTCCAGGTCGGCGAGGATCGGGTTGGCCGCCTCGAGCTCCGTCCAGGAGCTCAGCTCGAGCTGGGACTCGGTCGGGCCCATCGCGCCCGGGTAGTAGGCGACCACGCGCTCGTGCGGCGTGGAGTGAAAGAAGAACGCCATGTCGACCGGGATGCGCAGCTCCTCCCACATCACGTCGCTCATCGCAAAGTCCTCGAGGCGCAGGCGCCGCTCGCGGACGAGCTTGTAGTTCCCACCACCCGCGGCGTCCGAGTCGAACAGCACCGAGCACGGCCGGCATGCGCACTTCAGGTCGCGCGTGGCGATCTCGAGCAGGTGCCGGTGCTGGCTCGGGATCGGGTCGCTGCAGAGCTCGCAGTGCTCCTCGGGCTCAGGCGACGCCACCGCGGTGCGCTGGGCCTGCGCGAGGCGGGCGAGACGCGAGGAGGCAGGGGTGGACGAGCGGGTGGCCACAGAGATGCCTACGCCGCCGCCCCGAGCGCCACCTTGACGAGCCCGGATTCGTCCTCGAGCAGGGGCACGGGAGCGAGGTGGAGCTGCGGCTGATCGAGGCACCGGCCCGCGCGCAGCAGGTCGAAGCGCTGGCCGCACGCGCACGTGAGCTCGGCGGCGCGCAGCGACGCGTCATCGAGCTCCTGCTCGCAGCCGGGGCACGTCGGGCGGTACGCGTAGACGGTTTCCCCGAGCCGGGCGAAGAGCAACCGCTCGCCGGCCACCACCTTGACGACGGGCCCCCCACCAGAGAGCTCCGGCATCCCGCCCGCCATGGCCCATGGTCCGAACGGTTGCGCGGGCGCCGGCCCGGAGGGAGCCGCCGGCTGGAGCACCTCGAGCTGGATGAGGCCACCTGGCGGGGCCGTCGGCGGCGCGATCTCCTCGACGGCCCCCTCGGCGCGGACCTCCTCCACGTCGGGCGCGGCCTTGAAGATCGCCTCCTCGATGGCGAGCTTCAGCGTCATCGCCGAGGACGGACAGCCCGAGCACGAGCCGTTGAGTCGCAGGTGCGCGACCCCCTCCTCGACCCCGAGCAGCTCGACGTCGCCGCCGTGCGACTCGAGGTAGGGACGCACGTCCAGCAGCGCCCCGCGCACGCGCTCCTCCACGGGCACCGGGTGGAGCCCGTGGAGCAGCAGCAGGTGGGACACGAGCTCATCGTCGCCGAGCGCCTCCGCCAGCGACCCGTCGTCGCGCGCGGCGATCTCGTCCACGATGCGCGTGAGCCCCTCGCCGTAGAGGTCGAGCAGGGCCTGCGCCATTTCCGTCGCCGCCTCGCGCGCCGCCGGGTCTGGGAGGGTCTCCACCTGCTCGAGGAGACCCTCCACCCGGGCGACGCGCTCGTTGGCCGTCCCGTCGTCCACGTATCGCTCCCTAGCCGTGCTGCTCGCCGAACATGGGCGAGTGCACCTTGCGCACGGTCTTCCCGCGCCCGAGGTACATGTGCACGCCGCACGGCAGGCACGGGTCGAACGACCGCACCGCCCGCATGATGTCGATCCCGCGGAAGTTCTCCTGGGAGTTCTCCTCGAAGATCGGCATGTTCGTGCATGCGTCCTCGTACGGCCCGGGGGTCCCGTAGGAGTCCGTCGGGGAGCCGTTCCACGGCGTCGGCGGGTAGGGGTGGTAGTTGGCGATCTTGCCCTCGCGGATCACCAGGTGGTGCGAGAGCACGCCGCGCACCGCCTCGTGGAAGCCGCAGCCGATGGCCTCCTCGGGGACCTCGAAGTCCTCGAAGACCTTCGTGTTGCCGCCTCGCACCTCGTTCATGGCCCGGTCGAGGAAGTACATCGCCATCGCCGCCGCGTAGGCCAGGAAGTAGATCCGCGCCCGGTCACGCTCGATGGCGTTGGACCACTGCGGGATCTTCCACTCGAGCGTCTGCTCGGGCGTGTTGGGCGTCTGGGGCAAGTTGATGAGCACGGAGTGCCCGGTCGCCTTGACGAACGGCGTGTCCACCTTGTTGGCCAGCGCGGTCGCCCACAGGCGCGCCAGCGGGCCGCCGCCCGTGTCGAGCGCGAGGTAGTCCCCCGTGCGCTTGTCGTACCACCGCGGGCTCATGACCCACGAGTAGTTGCCGCCCTCGAGGTTGCGCTTCTGCGGCCGCGGGAGCGTGGTCTGGTTCCACGGGTGGCGCTGATCGACCGGGTTGCCCAGCGGGTCGTGGGAGACGAACGTCTCCTCACCCGCCCAGTCGTCGTAGTAGGAGGACCCGAGCAGAATCCGGATCCCCAGGTTGATCTCCACCAGGTTCGTGGTCACCAGCTCGCCGTCGACGACCACGCCCGGGGTGACGAACATCTCGTTGCCCCAGTTCTCCATGTTCTTGTAGTCGTAGTCGACGTGATCGGGGTTGTTGAACGCGCCCCAGCAGCCGAGCAGGATCCGCCGGCGGCCGACCTCCTCGTAGCCCGGCAGCGCCTCGTAGAAGAAGTCGAACACGTCATCGTTCATGGCGACGGCCTTCTTGATGAAGTCGAAGCAGCGCAGCAGGCGGGCGAGGTAGTCCGTGAACAGGGTCGGCGTCGCAACCGTGCCCACGCCCCCCGGGTAGAGCGTCGAGGGGTGCACGTGGCGCCCCTCCATCAGGCAGATCATCTCCCGCCCGATGCGGCTCATGTGCAGCGCTTCCTTGTACGTCTCCCCCGTGAACGGGTTGTAGGAGCGCATGATGTCGCCGATGGTCCGATACCCGTGGACGTTCGCCCCGGGTGCCTCGGTCGTCTCGGCCTTGGCCCAGACGGTCGGGTTCGTCTCCTTGACCATCTGCTCGCAGAAGTCCACGAACACGAGGTTGTCCTGGAAGATGATGTGGTCGAAGATGTACTCCGCCGCCTCGCCCAGGTTGATGATCCACTCGGCCAGCGGCGGCGGCTTGACGCCGTAGGCCATCTGCTGCGCGTAGCACGAGCAGACCGCGTGGTTGTCACCGCAGATGCCGCAGATGCGGCTCGTGATGAAGTGGGCGTCGCGCGGGTCCTTGCCCTTCATGAACACGGAGTAGCCGCGGAACATCGACGACGTCGACTTGCAGGTCGCGACCGTCTGGTTGGTGAAGTCGATCTTCGTGTAGATCCCGAGGTTCCCGACGATGCGGGTGATCGGGTCCCACGACATGTCGACGAGCTTGCCGGCCTCCGGTGTGACCTTCTCTCGCGTGGCAGCCATCTGAAGTCTCCCTGTTCCTCTAGTTGCCCCAGCGAGGCTGGTAGCCGGTCGTCAGCTTGCGCCCGTTGTGGCGCCACTTCGTCTCCTTGTTCATCGTCTTGTTCGTGATGCTGCGCAGCTTGCGCATCACGGGCCCGTAGGCCCCGGTGACAGTGGAGGAGAGGGTTCCGCCCGGAGGGGCGTCCATGAACGGCATGAACTTGTCGGGGAAGCCGGGCATCGTGCAGCCGATGCAGATGCCGCCCACGTTCGGGCAGCCGCCGATCCCCGCCATCCAGCCCCGCTTGGGGACGTTGCAGTTGACGACCGGGCCCCAGCAGCCGATCTTGACCTGGCACTTGGGCGAGTTGTAGTCCTTGGCGAAGTCGCCCTGCTCGTAGTAGCCCGCGCGGTCGCAGCCCTCGTGGACGGTCTTGCCGAAGATCCACTGCGGGCGCAGCGCCTCGTCGAGCGGGATCGTGGGGGCGAGCCCGGCGGCCTGGTAGAGCAGCCAGGTGAGCGTCTCCATGAAGTTCTCGGGCTGCACGGGGCAGCCGGGAACGTTCACGATGGGCAGGCCGGCGGCCGAGCGGAAGTCCCACCCGAGGTAGTCGGCGAGGCCCATGCAGCCCGTGGGGTTACCGGCCATCGCGTGGATGCCGCCGTAGGTGGCGCACGTGCCGATGGCCACCACGCAGAACGCCTTGGGCGCGAGCCGGTCGAGCCAGTAGTTCAGGTTGAGCGGCTCACCCGTGGCCTCGTCGTTGCCGAACGAGGTCCAGTAGCCGTCGCCGTTGATGTTCTCGTTGGGGATGGAGCCCTCGATGACGAGGACGAACGGCGTCTCGAGCTCCCCGCGGGCGGCCTTGCGGAACGGCAGGAGGAACTCCTCGCCGCCGAGGGTCGGCGAGAGGACCTTGTTGTGCAGATTGACCTTGGGCAGACCGGGAATCGCGCCGAGGAGGATGTCCTCGATGCTGGGCTGGCCGGCCGCGGTGATGGAGATCGTGTCTCCGTCGCAGCTCATGCCCTCCGAGATCCAGAGGATGTCGACCTCCTCGACCCCCGATGCCTGCGGTTGGAATGCCGTCGCACTTGTGCCCGTCGCGCCCGTCGCGCTCATACCTGCTCCTCCATTCGTCACATCAACGCTTCGTCGAGCTCGAGTGAGTCGACCAGCAGCTCTTCTCCGGCGAGTACTTCCACGTCCAAACCTCCACATGCCCTACAGCACAACGGGAAGCCATCCATCACGCTCTCCGTCTGACACGCGCGGCACCGCCCCGCGGCGGGCACATGCTCGACCAGGAGCTCGGCGCCGTCGAGCGCCGTCCCCTGCGCGATCAGCCCGAAGGCGAACTCCAGGGAGTCGGGCACCACCTGGCGCAGGTGACCGATCTTGACCTCGACCGAGACGACCCGGCGTCCCGCCGCATGGCGGTCGGCGATCTGCACGATGGCCTCGGCGATGGAGAGCTCGTGCATCAGCAGATCCTCGGCAGGGGGTCGCCCACGAGCTGGTCCATCACGCGCCGCCCCCCGAAGGCCGTCTCCACGAGAACCATGCCGGGGGGCTCGGTCTTGACCTCGCCGATCTCGGCGGCGGCCTCGCCTCCCGGCACGGCCCGGAGCGCGGCCAGCGCCGTCTCCGCGTGCTCGGGGGCGACAAACGCCACGAACTTGCCCTCGTTGGCCACGTACATGGGTTCGATTCCGAGCATCTCGGACGCGCCGAGCACCGCGGGCAGCACCGGTACGTTGGCCTCGCGGACCACGATCGCGACGCCGGACGCCTTGGCGAGCTCGTTGAGCACGGAGCCCACGCCGCCCCGGGTCGCGTCGCGCAGGCAGCGCAGGCCGGGCCCCGCGGCGTCCAGCAGCCCGTCGACCGAGGGCCAGAGCGAGCGCGTGTCGGATTTGATGTCGGCGTCGAGCCCCAGGTCGCCGCGGGCGAGCATGATCGCCGTGCCGTGCTCGCCGATCGTGCCGGAGACGAGGATCCGGTCCCCCGGACGCAGGGCATCCGGGGCGAGCCGGGCGCGCGGATCGCGCTGTCCGAGGCCCGTCGTGCAGATGTACATGCCGTCGCAGAAGCCGCGCTCGACGACCTTGGTGTCGCCGGCGACGACCGACACCCCGGCCTCCCGCGCGGCGGCGGCGACGGCCGCGACCTCGGCCCGGAGCACGCCGGCGTCGAGGCCCTCCTCGAGCACGAGCGAGAGGGTCAGTGCGAGCGGGCGGGCGCCCGCCATGGCCAGGTCGTTGACGGTGCCGTTGACGGCGAGCTCCCCGATGGAGCCGCCCGGGAACCGCAGCGGCTTGACGACGAAGGAGTCCGTGGTCAGCGCGAGCTCGGTCCCGTCGACGGATACCGCGCCAGCATCTCCGAGGGCCTCGAGGGCGGGGTTCTCGAACGCCGGGACGAACAGGCCCTCGACGAGCGAGCTCGTCGCCTTGCCCCCCGCCCCATGGGACATCGTGATGTGCTCGTCGCGGAACTTCGGGCGCTTGGCGCGCGTGCGCTCGATGATCGAAAGGATCTTCTGCTCGCGATCGGAGGGCGGTTCGTTTCGCCCTTCGGTCGTCGCGAGCGACGACCTTCGGTCGACGTCACTCATGCGACCTCGCGCTCACGGGCGAAGCGCCCGTAGTTGTAGTAGGCGGCGCACGCCCCCTCGGGGGAGACCATGCACGTCCCGATCGGCCGCTCCGGGGTGCATGCGGTGCCGAACACCTTGCACTCCCACGGCTTGATGACGCCCTTGAGGACCTCGCCGCACTGGCAGGCCTTCGGGTCGGCGACCCGGATGCCGGGGACCGAGAACCGCTGCTCGGCGTCCCACTCGGCGTAGGCGTCCGAGAGGCGCAGCGCGCTCTGGGAGATGAACCCGAGGCCGCGCCACTCGAAGTGCGGGCGCAGCGTGAACACCTCGGCCATGATCTCCAGCGCGCGGACGTTGCCCTCGTAGGGCACGACACGCGCGTACTGGTTCTCCACCTCGCAGCGGCCCTCGGAGAGCTGGCGCAGGACCATGAGCACGGACTGGAGGAGGTCGAGCGGCTCGAAGCCCGAGATCGCGATGGGCTTGTTGTACTGCCGGGGGAGGAACTCGAACGGCCGCGCCCCGACCACCGTGGCCACGTGGCCGGGGCCGATGAAGCCGTCGAGCCGGAGGTCCGGGGACTCGAGCAGCGCGCGCAGCGGCGGGACGATCGTCACGTGCGAGCACATGACCGAGAAGTTCCGGACGTTCTCCGCCTTCGCGCGTCGCAGCGTGAGCGCGGTGGACGGCGCCGTGGTCTCGAAGCCGATGGCGAAGAAGACGACCTCGCGGTCCGGGTTCTGCTTGGCGATCCGCAGGGCGTCGAGCGGCGAGTAGACGATGCGGACGTCGGCGCCCTCGGCCTTCGCGTCGAGCAGCGTCTTCTCCGAGCCCGGCACGCGGACCATGTCGCCGAAGCAGGTGAAGATCACCCCGGGCTCGTGGGCGAGGGAGATGCCGTCGTCCACACGGCCCATGGGGATGACGCACACGGGGCAGCCCGGGCCGTGGACGAGCTCGACGTTGCTCGGCAGGAGGTCGTCGACCCCGTACTTGTAGATGGAGTGGGTGTGCCCGCCGCACACCTCCATGACCTTGTAGTGCCGGCCCGGCTCCACGGTGGCGAGGATCTCCCCCGCGACCGCCCGGCCCAGCTCCGCGTCGCGGAACTCATCGACGAACTTCATCTGGCAACCTCCTCGGCAGCGCGCCCGAGGGCGGTGCCTGCGTGGACGAGCAGCAGCTCTCCCGATTCTACGGGCTCCACGAGCGCGATCTCCACGCTCTGTCGGGCCCCCTCGGCGCTCGCGCAGAGCGCGAGGCTCCGCTCTGGGTCGACCTTGACGACGGTCATCGGGATCGCCACGTCACCGCAGGTGATGCATCCCTCGGTCGCGACGCAGTCGGTCACTCGATCACGCTGCTCTTCAGCTCTTCGAGCTCCTGCTCGTACTCCTCGCCCATCTGCTCGAGGAGCCGGATGGTCGCGTGGGCCTCCTCCTCATCGATCTTCGACAGCGCGAAGCCGACGTGGATGAGGACCCAGTCCCCGGGGCCGGCCGACGTCCCGTCGACGTCGAGCAGACCGATGTTCACGGTGCGCCGGACTCCGGCCACCGCGATGGTCGCGAGGCGGTTCTCCTCGTCGACCACCTCCATCACCTGCCCTGGAATCGCCAAGCACACAGCTGGACCGCCTCCCTGCCGGGGGGTTGCTCACAACCCCGACACCCGTTTTCTACCACGATTTGCGGAGCCTACAACCCCATCCGGGAATGCGCGATAGGTGCTGGTGTCACTGACCGTCCGACATAGAGACCGACGGCCGATGGCCCGATTCCCCGCCCGCCCGACGACCGGGCGAACGACCTCTGGGCGGCGGCCGGCAGCGGATCTGGCCGCTCAGCCCTCCGTGAGGCCGACCACGTTCCCGTCGGGGTCACGGAAGACGGCGGTCGTGACCTGCGGGGACTCGGTGCGCTCGACGAGCACCGAGCCGCCCGCCGCCTCCACGCGGCGCAGGTGGGCCTTGATGTCGGGGACCCGGACATAGAGCATCACCCCGCTCAAGCCGTCCGCGGACTGCGCGATCCCGCCCCGTATCCCCTCGCCGCCGGCATCGGTGTCCACCATCGCGAAGCTCCCGTCGGGCACGACTCCGAGCTTCCAGCCGAAGAGCTCGGAATAGAAGCTGCGAAGCGCCTCGCTGTGCTGACTGTGCACCTCGAAGTGCACGACCGGGTGTCCCATCTCATCGCTCCTCTGCTTGTCGAGCGCGCATGTTGGCGCGCCGGAACGCTATACGTCCCCCGGTTCAGCCCATGTAGGTGAGCGTCGAGCGACCCTCGGCCACCTCGCGCAGGATGTCGCCCAGCGAGCGCCGGACCCCACTGATCGCGGCAAGCTGCTCGTCGGACACCGCACGGGTGTCCACGCACCCCGGTCAGAGGGAGACGAGGAACCCCGCGTCCCTCGCCGCGCCGGCCTTCCGGCGCAGGTCTTGACCCTGAGGGTTGTCCACGACCCCGTCGGGCTGGGCCAGGCGCACCGCGTCTCCGGCCAGGCGCACCTCGGCCTCGAGCCCCTCGCGGGTGGCGACCTGAGCGAAGTGGTAGGCCGACTAGGCCGGTCCGGGGTCAGACCGCGGGTCCGCCGCGGCGAAGAAGATGAGCTTCATGGCTGCTCCTTTTCGAGATGACCCTCACTGGCGGCGAGGAGGGCCCTGGTGTGCTCGTGCTGCGGAGCGGCGACGACCCGGGCGGTGGCCCCGATCTCGACGATCCGCCCGGCCTGCATCACGACGACGCGGTCGGAAACGTGGCGCGCCACCGCCAGGTCATGCGTGATGACGACGAAGGCCGTGCCGTGGCGCCGGCGCATCCCGCGGATGAGCCCGAGGATGCCGGCGCGTAACGAGGCGTCCACCATCGACGTCGGCTCGTCGGCGATCACGAGCCGCGGCTCGCCCGCGAGCGCCCGGGCGATCGCGACGCGCTGGCGCTGACCGCCCGACAGTTCGTGGGGAAAGCGCGTCGCGTAGACGGGCGCCGGCGTCAGCCCGACCTCTTCGAGCGCGGCGGTGGCCCGGGCCGCGCGGGGCTCGCGCGCCATGCCCGCGATCGCCAGCGGCTCGCCCACCGCGGCGAGGACGCGCATCCCGGGATGCAGTGACTCGTAGGGATCCTGGAGGACGAGGTGCATGCGCCGCCGCGCGCGCCGGAGGGCCCGGCGCGAGAGGGCCGCGAGGTCACGGCCCTCGAACACCACCCGGCCGGCGTCCGGTCGCTCCAGGCCGAGGATGACCCGCGCGAGGGTGCTCTTCCCCGCGCCGCTCTCCCCCACCACCGCGAGGATCTCGCCGGGCGCGATCGCGAGCGAGACGTCCTCGAGCGCGACCACCTCCTCCGCTCCACCCGCGGCGGCGCGCCGGCGGGGAAACGCCTTGCGCACGTCGGACACCTCGAGCACGGCGGGGGCGGGGCTATCGGGCACGCAGACCTCCGGCCGCGCCGACGCTCGCGGACTCGTCCCCGTCGTCGGCGCCGAGAGGCTCGAGAAGTGTCCGGGTGTGGGGGTGCCGCGGACGCGCCGTGACCTCGCCGGCCGTTCCCCGCTCCACGATCCGTCCCGCCTGCATGACGAGGAGCTCGTCGGCGACGCGGGACACGAGCGGGAGGTCGTGGGAGATGAGCAGCAGGACGAAGCCCAGCTGTGACTGGATGTCGGAGAGCAGGGCCACGATCCGCGCCTGGGTGATCACGTCGAGGCCGGTGACGGGCTCGTCGGCCACGACCAGAGACGGCTCGTTGGCCAGGGCCATGGCGATGACCACGCGCTGGCGCATGCCTCCGCTGAGCTCGTGCGGGTAGGCGCGGTGACGCGCCGCCGGGAGCCCGACGAGGCCCAGCAGCTCGGTCGCGCGCGCGGTGGCCTCGTCGCCGGGGCGCGGAAGCAGGGCTGCGGCCTCGGCCACCTGGCGCAGGATCGTGTAGGCGGGGTTGAGCGCGTTCATCGCCGTCTGGGGGATGAGCGCCACCTCGCGTCCCCGCACCGCGGTGACCGCGGCGCCCCGCAGCCTGCGCAGATCGCGGCCCGCCAGCCAGATCTCGCCCGCGATCACCCGGCCGGGGGGTCGCACGAGCCGCAGGAGGGCGGAGGCGATCGTGCTCTTCCCGCTGCCCGACTCACCCACGAGCCCCACGATCCTTCCCGGTCCGATGCTGAAGTCGACGCCGTCGACGGCGCGTGTGACCCCCTGGCGCCCGGCGTACTCGACGACGAGCCCGCGGACCTCGAGCACGATGCCCGGGGCGGGTGGCTCGCCGGGAGTGGCCGGCGAGCGGGGCGTCCCGCGCTCGCGTTCGCCCGGCGGGGTCACGAGCCGCGGATCGGCTCGCTCCTCGATCGCGAACCCGACGAACGCGAAGCCCACCACGGCGGCGGTGAGGGCGAGCCCGGGAGGCAGGATCCACCAGACCCAGGCGTCGGTGAGGAACGCGTTGCGGGCGTTGGCGAAGTACAGCGTGGTCCCCCAGCTCACCTGCCCCGGATCGCCCAGCCCCAAGAAGGCCAGGGCGGACTCGATCAGGACGGCGACGTTCGCCGCGCGGACGAACTGGGAGACGGCGAGCGGAGCGACGCGAGGAAGGATGTGGCGCCCCACGATCCGGGGCGTGGAGGCTCCCATGGCCTCCGCGGCGAGCACGTGCTGGAACTCCCGCACTCTGACCACATGGGAGCGCAGGACCCGGGCGGGACGGGCCCAGATCAGCCCGCCGATGATCACCACGGTGGTGAGCACGCCACGCCCGAGGAAGGCCGCGAGCACGATGACCAGCACGAAGAACGGCAGCGACAGCGTCAGGTCGACGAGCCGCATGAGGACCGTCTCCACCCGGCCCCGCAGGTACCCCGCGGCGAGGGCCACGGCCAGCCCGACCGCGAGGGCAACCACCGCCGAGAGCACGCCGATCGCCAGCGACACCCGGGTGCCGTAGACGAGCTGGGCGAAGAGGTCGTGGCCGACGTCATCGGTACCGAGCAGATACGAGCCGGTCGGGGCATGGAATCCGGGCCCGTCGGTGGCCCGCGGGTCGTGCTGCGCGAGCAGGGGCGCGAGGACCGCCATCAGGACGAGGAGGGCGAGCAGGAGGCCGCCGAGCCGGCCGATCCGGTCGACCGATGATCCTCCGGCCCCACGCCGGAGCGAGAGCCTCATCTCCGCGGCTCGCCCCCGTGACGGACCCGCGGGTCCAGCAGTGGATACAGGAGCTCCCCGGTGAGGTTGGCGAGGATCACCCCGAGCGCCAGCAGCAGGAAGCACCCCTGCAGGACGGGGTAGTCCCGCGCGAGCACGCTCTCGTAGATGAGCCGTCCGAGGCCGGGGTAGGAGAAGACGGTCTCCACCACCGCGGCTCCGCCCACCAGCGTGCCGAGCTCGATCAGCGTGATGGTGACGACGGGGAGCAGCGCGTTTCGCTCGGCGTGACGGCGCACCCGCCGCTCGCTGAGGCCCTTGGCCCGCGCCATGAGCACGTAGTCCTCACGGCTCTCGGAGATGAGCGATGAGCGCGCGATGAGGTAGATCGTTCCCACGGTGGCCAGCGTGAGGGTGGCGAGGGGCAGGACGAGGCGCTTCGCGCCCTCGAGGATCAGCGACCAGCCGGCCAGGTCGGTGGGAGGCAGGGCTCCGAAGACCGGCAGCAGGCCGAGCTGCACCGAGAACACGAGGATGAGCAGGAGTCCCACGAAGAAGGGCGGCAGGGAGTCGACGAGCATCACCGCGCCGAGCACGCCGACGTCGGCTGACCGTCCCCGCCGCCAGGCCGAGCGGAAGCCGAGGAACGTGCCGATGAGCGTGGACAGGAGGATCGAGCCACCCACCAGCAGCGCCGTCCACCCGAGACGCTCGAAGATCAGGTCGCGCACCGGCCGTCCGTAGCGGAAGGAGTAGAGGAGGTCGCCCCGGGCCAGGCCCGAGACGTAGTCCCCGAACTGCACGGGCAGCGACCGGTCCTGGCCGTACTCGGCCAGCACCCGGTGGCGCTGTGCCGGCGTGAGCTGCCCGGCCTGCTCGGGGGGAAGCAGGTAGTCGATCGCATCGCCCGGCGCCAGCCGGGGAAGCGCGAAGTTGAGGACGATGACCGCGAGCAGGAGCGCCCCGTACTGGACGGCGGTACGGGCGGAGTGGCGCACCACCGGCTAAGCGAACTCCTCCTCGTCGGTCCTCCCCCGGCGCCGCCGCACGAGCGCGAAGAGCAGTAGCCCGAGGGCGATCACGGCGAGGGCCGGGCCGATGACCACCCACGCAGACGTGGAGCCGCCCGATCCCCCGCTCACCGCCGAGCGGTTGACGGAGGCCGGCAGGAACGAGCGCTTCGTGAAGATGGCCTGGCCGAAGTCGGGCTTCCATCCGTTGTAGGCCGCCGACCGGAAGGCGTACACCTCGTCCGGGTAGTCCAGGACGATCACGGGCGCCTGCGCGGCGAGGAGCTGCTGCATCCGGTGCAGCAGCGGCTTGCGCTGCGCGGCCGTCTTCGTGGTCGCCGCCTCCGCGAGACGGTCGAACCGGGGGTCGCTCCAGCCCGAGATGCCTCCGCCGAACCCCTTGAGCCCGGGTGAGTGGAAGAAGTAGTACAAGCCATCGGGGTCGACCTCGGCATGGGTCTCGAGGTTCCCGATGTAGGCGTCGTCGGTGGGCGTCTTGCCCGGAAGGGCGGAGCTCCGGTCGCGCAGGGTCGCGGGGTCGAGCGGCTCGACGACCATCTTGACGCCGATGCCCTTGACCTGGGCGGCCATCAGCTCCGTGGCCCGGATGGCCAGCGGATCGAACGAGGACACGAGCACGTGCAGCTCGAGACGCCTTCCCCCGGGGCCGGCGCGCACGCCGCCCGGGCCGGCGCGGTAGCCGGCGCGGTCGAGCATGCCCCGCGCGCGCGCCGGGTCGTACTCGTGGTGGGCGCCGGGGACGACCCAGGGCGATCCGGGAGCCAGGAAGCCGTCGTCGCCGGGCCGGCCGTGGCCGAGGAGGACCCGGCGGACGATCGCCCGCTCGTCGGTGGCGAGGCTGATCGCCTTGCGCACCCGGGCGTCCGACCACGGCGCCTTGCGCGCGTTGAAGTAGAGCTGCGTGGACAGCAGCCGCGTGGCCTTGAGCTCCCGGATCCCCGACTCGTGGGAGAACTGCGTGATGAGCTCGGGAGGCAGGTTGCGGGGAACGAAGTCGACCTGACCGGTCCGCAGGCTCTGGAACGCGGCGGTCGGGTCCTGCACGATCGGGAGGTCGAGCTCGTCCACCGTCGGGCGTCCCTTGAAGTAGCCGCGGTTGGCCTTCAGGACGTAGAGCTGGTCGGGGACGATCTTCGTCACCCGGTAGGGGCCCGACCCGACGGGCAGCATCTTCGTGGCCTTCGCGGGGTCCTTGATACGGGACCAGACGTGCTTGGGGATGATCGGTAGGTCGGCGCCGGGGAGGATCTTGAACGTCGGCGCGGGCTTCTTGTAGATGAAACGGACGGTCCGGGGGCCGAGGACCTCCGCGCGCTGGAAGGGCGGCACGTCGGATACGTGGTGCACATAGCGCCCGCTGCCGCCCAGCGCGGCGAACTTGAGGTAGTAGTCGAACGTGAACTTCACGTCCTCCGCGGTGAGCGGCTTCCCGTCCTGCCACTTGAGGTTGGGCCGGAGGGTCACGGTCCAGCGGGTGAAGTCGGCGCTCGGGACGGCCTTCTCGGCGAGCCATGGCTCCGGGTCCCCGCTCGCCTGCGACCAGAAGAGCGTGTCGTACACGAGCATGGTGAGGTCGTGCGTGTTGGGGATCGCCGCGAACGTGATCGAGAACGGGGTGATGTTGTTCTCGAAGCCGTTGAGGGCGATGCGGAGCTTGCGCGCGTGCGGCACGGGGGCACCCCGCGCGTCGGCAGCGGAGAAGAGGGCCAGCGCCACGAGGCCGGCGACCAGCGCCCGAGTGCCGTGGCGTCGCGTCCTGCGCGCGCGCACACCAGGGCCACTGCTCTCCCTGCCCGTCATTCGTCGCCTCCCCGCGTCCAGGTGTCCTGCTGCACCTGACAGGGCGCCAAGCTATCCCGGCGGCTGCGCACAGGTAAGTGCGCTGCACACCTAGCGGTGGTCAGTGCCTCGCGGCTGCCACCGATGGGCTCAGAGCAGGTGCTCGAGACCGACGACTGGGGAGTCGGCGAGGCCGCCCACCTTCCGGACCGCCAGCAGCACGCCGGGCATGAAGGAGGTGCGGTCGGTCGTGTCATGTCGGATGGAGAGCGTCTGGCCGATCTCGCCGAGGATGACCTCCTGGTGGGCGACCAGGCCGGGGAGGCGGACGGAGTGGATCGGCACCTCGCCCCGCATGAGCGCGGCCGTCCGCGCCGCGGTGCCACTCGGCGCGTCGACCTTCGCGTCGTGGTGGAGCTCGATAATCTCTCCCCTGGCCATGTGCTGCGAAGCCTCCACCGCGAAGCGCATCATCAGCACGGCGCCGATGGCGAAGTTCGGGGCGACGAAGAGGTTGGCCGACCCCACGCCCCGGAGCGCCTCGGGATCCCAGCCCGTGGTCCCGACCACGGCGTGGACTCCGGCCTCGAGCGCGGCGCGGGCGTTCATCTGTGCGGCGTCGGGGAGGGAGAAGTCCACGAGGACGTCGGCGGCCGGGAGCACATCGGGGACCGAGGTCCCGAGCGCCGGATCGGCGCCGCCCACGAGCTCCATGTCCTCGGCGCCGGCGACCGCCGCGCAGACCGTCGCGCCCATGCGCCCGGCCGCCCCGGCGACGGCGACGCGGATCATCCCGGGGTCGGGGTGGCCGCCAGGGGCGCGAGCGCGGACCGGAACGCGTCCTCGTCGGGCCCGATCCCGGCGGCCGCGAGCTTCTCGGGGGCCCAGAGCTCTCCGGCGAGCTCGCGGAGGTCGTCGAGCGTCACGGCCTCCACCATTCCCACGGCCTCGTCGAGGGAGAGCAGCGGCACGCCGGCGAGCAGTGAGGAGCCCAAACGGTTCATCCGCGCGCTCGTCGACTCCAGGGCGAGGACGATACGCCCCTTCAGGTTCTCCTTGGCCCGCGTGAGCTCGGCGTCGCTCGCCGGATCGTGGCGCGCGCGGTCGAGCTCGGCGGCGATGATCCTCATCCCCTCGGCGAGGTTGTCGCCCCGGGTGCCGAGGTAGACGCCGACCTGCCCCGTGCCCGCGTAGTGCGCGAGGAAGGAGTAGACGGAGTAGGCGAGCCCCCGCTTCTCGCGGACCTCCTGGAAGAGGCGGGAGGAGGAGGAGCCGCCGAGCACGGTGTCGAGCACGCGGGCGGCGAAACGCCGCTCGTCGTCGCGGGCGAGCCCGGGACCGCCCAGGCACACGTGGTACTGCTCTGTCTCCTTGGTCTCGAAGCGCACCCGTGCGGCCGACTCCGGGGCCGCGTCGTCGGAGGCGAAGCCTCCCGCGTCCCGGGAGGGCACGCGCGCGGCCGCGAGCGCCACGAGTGCGTCGTGGTCGACCGACCCCGCCGCGGCGATGACCACATTGCGTGGCACGTAGCGCACGTCGTGGAACTCCCGCAACGCGTCAAGCGACGTCTGCGCCACCACCTCCGGGCGGCCGATGATCGATCGCCCGAGCGGATGGGGCCCGAAGACCGCCTCGCCGAGGACGTCGAAGACCTTGTCCTGCGGGTCGTCCTCGTACATCGCGATCTCCTCGAGGATCACCTCCCGCTCCGCATCGACGTCGCGCAGCGCCGGGCGCCAGATCATGTCGCTCATGACGTCGAAGGCCTGCGGGAGGTGGTCGTCGATCACCCGCGAGAAGACCGAGGTGGTCTCCTTGCCCGTCCCCGCGTTGATCTCGGCGCCCATGCCGTCGAAGATCTGATCGATCTCCTCCGAGGCGTAGTGCTCCGTGCCCTTGAAGAGCAGGTGCTCCATCAGGTGCGAAAGGCCCGCCTCGGAGTCGTCCTCCGCACGCGAGCCCGTCCCCACCCAGTAGCCGAGCGACACCGAGCGCACGGAGGGCATCGCCTCCGTGATCACCCGGACGCCGCCCGGCAGCTCCGTGATGCGATGTTCCAAGCGGACTACGCCCGGTCGGGGTCGCGGTCGCGACGCGGCCCGCGGTCGCCGCCTTCGCGTCCGCCCCCGTTGCGTCCGCCGCCGTCGCGGCGCGGGCCGCGGTCGCGCCGTGGGCCACGGTCGCCGCCACCCCCGGGAGAGCCGGTCCCCACGGACGCGAGCTCGGCCGGGGACTTGCCCGCGACCTCGGGGTCGTCGGCCCGGCGGATGCCCACCCGGCCGCGCTCGCGGTCGACCTCGACCACGCGCACCCGGATCTCGTCGCCCTTGTTCATGACCTCCTCGACCGTCGCGGGGCGCTCGCCCGGCGCGATGTTGGAGATGTGCAGCAGGCCGTCGGTGCCCTTGGTGAGCTCGACGAACGCGCCGAAGGCGGTGGTCTTGACGACCTTGCCGTCGAACTCGTCGCCGACCTCGACCTCCTTGGTCATGGAGCGGATCCGCTCGGCCAGGGCGTCGCCCTTGGACCCCTCGGTGGCGTAGATGAGGACCTGGCCCTCGTCGTTGACGTCGATCTGCGCGTCGAACTCGTCGGCCAGCCCGCGGATCGTCTCGCCGCCCTTGCCGATGAGCAGGCCGATCTTCTCCGGGTCGATCTGCACCGTGGAGATCCGCGGCGCGTGCTGGGAGAGTTCGGCCCGCGGCGTGGAGATGACCTTGGCCATCTCGCCGAGGATGAACGTGCGCCCGGCCCTGGCCTGCGTGAGGGCGTCGCCCAGGATGTCGAACGTCACCCCAGTGATCTTGATGTCCATCTGCAGGGCGGTGATGCCCTGCTCGGTGCCGGCGACCTTGAAGTCCATGTCGCCGAGGTGGTCCTCGACGCCGGCGATGTCGGACAGCACGACGTAGTCGTCGCCCTCCTTGATGAGCCCCATGGCGATGCCCGCCACGGGGCGCGCGATCGGGACGCCGGCGTCCATGAGCGACAGCGAGGAGCCGCACACGGAGGCCATGGACGACGACCCGTTGGACTCGAGGATGTCGGACACGATGCGGATCGTGTAGGGGAACTCCTCGTTGCTCGGGATCATCGGGACCAGGGCGCGCTCGGCGAGCGCCCCGTGGCCGATGTCACGGCGCTTCGGGCCCCGCATGAAGCCCGCCTCCCCGACCGAGAAGGGCGGGAAGTTGTAGTGGTGGAAGTAGGCCTTCGTCGTCTCGAGGCCGAGCGTGTCGAGACGCATCTCCTCGCGGGAGGTGCCCAGGGCGACCACGGAGAGCGCCTGGGTCTGTCCCCGCGTGAACAGCGCGGAGCCGTGGGTCCGCGGGGCGACCGAGACCTCGATCGAGATCGGCCGGATCTCGTCGGTGGCGCGGCCGTCGGGGCGCTTCTTGTCGACCGCGATCCGCTGGCGGATCGTCTGCTTCTCGAGGCGGTCGAACGCGAGCTGCGCCTTGGCGCGGTACTCCGCGTACGTGTCGGAGTCCGGCGCGCCCGCGTACTGCTCGAGCACGGCGGTCTCCACGGCCTTCGTCGCGTCCTGGCGCTCGAGCTTGTCGTGGACCTGGGTGGCCGCGTCGAGCTGGGCCCCGTGCGAGGAGCGGATCTGCTCGAGCAGGCTCTCGTCGACCTGCGGCGGCGTGACCTCGACCTTGGGCTTGCCGGCCTTCTCCCGGAGCTCGTGCTGGAGCGCGCAGAGCTTCTTGATCTCCGCGTGCGCGATGTCGAGCGCGTCGAGAATCTCGGCCTCGGGGATCTCGTTGGCCCCCGCCTCGACCATGAGGATGGCCTCCTCGGTGCCCGCGACCACGAGGTCGAGGTCCGAGCGGCCCTCCGCCACGTCCTCCTCGGAGGGGTTGATGACGAAGTTGCCCTCGACCTTGCCGATGCGGACCGCGCCGACGGGCGAGGGGAACGGGATGTCGGAGACCATGAGGGCCGCCGACGCGCCGTTCATGGCGAGCATGTCGTAGGGGTGGACGTGGTCGATCGACAGCGGGATCGACACGAGCTGCGTCTCGCGGTTCCACCCCTTGGGGAAGAGCGGGCGCAGCGGCCGGTCGATCATGCGCGCCGTCAGCGTGCCCTTCTCGCCCGAGCGGCCCTCGCGCTTGAAGAACGAGCCGGGGATCTTGCCCGCGGCGTACATGCGCTCCTCGACGTCGACCGTCAGGGGGAGGAAGTCCACGTCGCGGGGGTTGCCCGCGGTCGCGGTGGAGAGGACCATCGTGTCGCCCTGGCGGACGACGACGGCGCCGGAGGCCTGCTTGGCCATCTTGCCGGTCTCGAGCGAGATCTCCGTGCCGGAGATCGTGGTCGAGACGCGTGTCACGGCGTCAGAAGACATTCAGTTGTTCCCTTCTGGCCCGCCGTTCGGTAGGCGGGCAGCTTCTTGGATCTCGTATCCGAACCCACGTCACTCTAGCCGTCGCCGGTCGGGGCCTCCGGAGCACGGAGAGCGTCTGCGCCTGCTGATCGGCGCAGCGCTCCAGGCCCAGCGGGCGGTAGAAGGAGGTCGCGAGCGTCACGGCCCGACGAGGATGCCAAGCGCCGCCGAGCCCGCATGCAGCGCGCCGTCGAGGAACACGGCGGGCGTGGTCCCCACCCCGGCGCGGATCCCGGAGCGGAAGTCGCGCTGGACCCGGGCGGCGACCTCTTCGGAGCGGCGGTCGGAGTCGAAGCGCTCGAGGTCCAGGCCCAGCCCGCGGGCGCGTTCCCACAGGTGCGGGTCCTCCAGGCGCGCGGCGTCGGCGAAGAGCGAGTCGTGCATATCCCAGAAGCGGCCCTGGCGCCCGGCCGCCTCCGCCGCGCACCCCGCCGCCCACCCCCGGGGGTGCTTGGAGCGGACGGGGAAGTGGCGGAAGACGTGCCGGAACGCGCCCGGCTGCAGCCGTGCGTGCAGCAGCGCGCAGAACGGGCACTCGTAGTCCGCATACTCGACGAGCAGCGGCGCGTCCTGCGGCCCCCGGACGTGGTCGTCCCCGCCCGGCGGCGGGACGGGGGCGGAGCCGAGCGCGCTCAGGCGGGGACGGCTTCGAGGCCGTCGAAGATGAGGTTCGCCCCGGGCAGGTCGCCGGGGGACGGGGCCTCGTAGCTCCAGCGGATCGTCGCGTCGGGACCGGTGATCACGAGCGCGCGCTCGGGGAAGCCGCCGGGATTCAGCACGCCAAAGGCCGCGCACGTGGCGCCCTTGGGCTCCCAGTCGGAGAGCTGCGCGATGGAGACGCCGAGCTGCTCGCGGAACGCCGACTGCGACCACGTCGAGTCGCACGACACGCCATAGAGGGTCGCGCCCTGGGCGGCGAAGTCGCCCGAGACCTCCTCGTAGACGTTGAACTGGTCTGAGCAGACCGGCGAGAAGGCGAAGGGGTAGAAGACGAGGACCGTGGTGCGACCCTCGAGGTCCGAACGGGTGAAGTCATCCCCGTCGGCCGTCTGGAGCGTGAAGTCCGGGGCGGGCGAGCCCACTCCGAGGACGCTCACCGGCGGAGGCCGAGCTCGCGGATCAGGGCGCGGTAGCCCTCCAGGTTCTTCTTCTGGAGGTACTGGAGAAAGCGCCGGCGGCGCCCGACGAGCATGAGCAGCCCGCGGCGGGAGTGATGGTCGTGCCCGTGCTCGCGCAGGTGCCCGGTGAGGTCGTTGATCCGCTGCGTGAGCAGGGCGATCTGCACCTCGGCGGAGCCCGTGTCGCTCGGCCCCTTGCCGAACTGCGTCACGATCTCCTGCTTGCGCTCCTGGGTCAGGGTCACAAGGGCGACAGGCTAGCAGTGAGCCCCCGCGCGTCGTCGACGTCCCGGGCCATCTGCGCGACGAGCGCGTCGACCGATCCGAAGCGCCGTTCGCCCCGCAGCCGGGCGAGGAAGTCGAGGCGCAGCTCCTCGCCGTAGAGGTCTCCCGACCAGTCGAGGAGGAACGCCTCGACGAGCAGGCCGCGCCCCGTGGTGAACGTCGGCCGGACCCCCACGTTCACGGCGGCGGGGATCCGACCACCGGCTCCGCCGGCGGTGCCCGCCGAGGTCGCGCAGGCGTACACCCCGTGACCCGGGCACACGGAGCGCTCGTCGGGCACGAGGTTCGCGGTGGGGTAGCCGAGCTCGCGCCCGCGCTTGTCCCCGTGCACGACCTCGCCGCGCAGCTGGAACGGCGCGCCGAGCCGGGTGGCAGCCTCGCGCACGTCGCCCGCGCCGACGAGCGCGCGGATATGCGACGAGGAGACGATCTCCCCGTCGACCTCCACGAGCGGCGCGATCCGCGTGGCGAAGCGGGAATCGCGCTCCAGGGTCTGGGCGTCTCCCTGCGCCCGCGCGCCGTAGCGGAAGTTCTCCCCCACCGACACGTGGGAGGCGGCCAGACGCTCCACGAGCACCTGCTCGACGAACTCCTCCGCGCTGAGCTCGGAGAAGTCGCGGTCGAACGGGATGAGCACCAGCTCCTGGACCCCGAGATCCGCGATGAGCTCGGCGCGGCGTGCCGCTGTGGTGATGAGCCGGGGCGCCGCCGAGGGCTTGATGACCGCGAGCGGGTGCGGCTCGAAGGTGAGCACGGTGTCGGCTCCGGCGATGACCTCGCGATGGCCGATGTGGACGCCGTCGAACTCTCCCACCGCGACGCGACGAGGGCGTCGCTCGAGGTTCGGGAGCCAGGTGGTCTCCACGGCGGGACGGGAGGCTACGCGGAGGGCGCGGCGACCTCGCGGGCCGCACCGGCGATCGGACCGCCCGCGCAGCCCTCCGCGCTGACCGCCCTCCCGGGATTGCGGATCCCGAGGGCGCCGGCCACCCCGCCGAGGGTCAGGAGCCCGGCGCTCACCCCCATCGCCGTGTGGAAGGACCCCTCGGTGAGGTCGCCGCCGATCACCGCGCCGATGACGGCGATCCCGAGCAGCCCCGCCACCCGGGCCACCGCGTTGTTCACGCCCGACGCGATGCCCGCCTGACGGGACTCGACCCCGGCGAGCACCGCCGCGGTGAGCGGGGCGACCGTCAGGGAGAGCCCGAGGGCGAAGACCAGGAGCGCGGGCAGCAGCTCCGTCACGTAGTCCACGTCGCGTCCCACCCGGAGCATGAGCAGCATCCCCACCGCCGAGACGAGCGGCCCGAGCCCCATGAACAGCCGCGGGCCCGAGCGGTCGGCGAGCCGCCCCCACAGCCGCGACAGGGAGAACATCACCAGCGTGGTGGGCAGGGTGGCCAGGCCCGCGTCGAGCGCCGACCACCCCGCCACCTGCTGCAGGTAGAGCGCGAGCAGGAAGAGCAGGATCGACAGCCCGGCGTACATCGCGAGCGTCTCCACGTTGCCCACGGAGAAGTTGCGCCGGGCGAAGAGCGAGAGCGGGAGCATCGGCGCCCGCGAGCGCGCCTCCCAGGTCAGGAAGACCGCGAAGACGACGAGCCCGGCCGCGAGCGGGCCGATCACCCCGGGGCTCCCCCACCCGAGCCGCGGCTGCTCGATGAGCGCGAAGACCGGGCCGCCGAGCCCGAGCGCGCACAGGAGCCCCCCGATCCAGTCGACGTGGTGCGAGCGCCCGTCCTCCTCGGCCACGGGGATGACCGCGACGATGAGCCCGAGGCAGATCGCCACGAAGGGCACGTTGACGAGGAAGATCCAGCGCCAGCTCGCGAGGTGGATGAGCTCCCCGCCCGCGAGCGGCCCGAGGATGGCGGCGATGCCGCCCCACGCTGTCCACGAGCCGATGGCCGCCCCGCGCTCCTCGCGGGAGAAGGTGGAGACGATGACCGCCAGGGCGCTCGGGGTCAGCAGCGCGCCGGCCGCGCCCTGGAGCGCCCGGGCGCCCACGAGGAGCTCGATGGAGGAGGCCAGCGCGCACAGCAGGGAGGTCAAGCCGAAGAGCGCGACGCCGAGGGCGAACACGCGCCGCTCCCCGAAGACGTCGCCGAGCGAGCCCCCCACGAGGATGAGCGAGCCGAGGATGAGCAGGTAGCCGTTGACCACCCACTGCTGCCCGGCCAGCCCGCCGCCGAGGTCCTGATCGATCGCCGGCAGGGCGACGTTGACGATCGTCCCGTCGAGCAGCGCGATGCCCGAGCCGAGGATGCAGGCGACGAGCGTGAGGCGCTTGACCCGATCGGAGGGCGCATCGGGCATGCGCCGAGAGGCTATCCCGGGGTGCCGGGACGGAGGACCACGAGGGGTCGGAGGAGGTCGTCGCGGGGCTCGGCCACCGCGAGCACGACGCCCTCGTGGACGAGCCGCACGGGGCCCGCGGGCTCCCCGTCGCGCACGACCGCGCGCCCGTGGCCGACGCCGCGGGCCTCCTCGGGGCGGAGCTCGCGCGCGGGCAGGAAGCCCAGCGCCTCCTCGACCGACAGCTCACGACCGGCCTCCCCGATCGCGAAGGGGCCGATCGCGGTCCGGCGCAGTGAGGTGCAGTACGCATCGCCGAGATCGGCCACGAGCGAGCGGACGTAGGTCCCGCTCGAGCAGGTGATGGAGAAGGCGCGCCGATCCTCCGAGCGCCACCGCTCCGAGAACCCATGGACCTCGACCTCGCGCTCGGGCAGGTCGACATCCTCCCCCCGGCGGGCGCGGGCGTAGGCACGGACCCCGCCGATCTTGATCGCCGAGTAGGCCGGCGGACGCTGACGGATCCGGCCCGTGGGCAGCATGAGGTCGCCATCGGGCACCCGGCCGGTCTCCACGATCTCCCCCTCCGGGTCGCCCGTGGAGGACACGGCTCCGAAGCGGGCCTCGACCTCGTAGGTCTTCGGCAGGGCGAGCAGGAAGCGCTGCAGGCGGGTCGCCCGGCCCACCAGCACGAGCAGCACTCCCGTCGCGAAGGGATCGAGGGTCCCCGCGTGCCCGACCCGCCGCACGCCCCGCTCGCGCCGCACGCGGGCGACCACGTCGTGGGACGTCACCCCCGCGGGCTTGTCGGCCAGCAGGACCGCGTCAGGCGAGCTGGGCGCCGATGGCATCGCGCAGAAAGCCGACGAGCTCGTCCCAGGGCTCCGACGTGGTGAATCCCGCGGCCTGGGGGTGGCCACCCCCGCCCCGCTCGCGGGCGAGGCGCGACACGTCGACGCGCTCGTCGGAGGCGCGCAGCGAGACCTTCTGGAGCCCGGGGGAATCCAGGCGGTCGCGCACGAGAGCGGCCACCACCGTGCCCTGGAGCGCGCGCAGGTGGTCGATGACACCCTCGGAGTAGCTCTCCTCCGCGTCGGCGAGGCCGAAGTCCTCCGCCGTCAGCCGCGTGATCGTCAGGGCGCCGCCATCGTGGCGCTCCACCGCGGCGAGACCCCGGGCCAGCAGCGCGAGCTTCCCGTGCGGCACCCCCTCGTAGATCCGGCGGTAGACGTCGAAGGCGTCGACCCCGGTCTCCAGCAGCTCGGCGGCCATCGCGTGGGCCCGCGGCCCCGTGTTGCCGTACATGAAGCGTCCCGTGTCGGTGACGAGGCCGACGTAGAGGGCCTCGGCCATCGCCAGCCCCGGCTCCACGCCGAGGGCATGGGCGAGATCCCACACGATCTCCGCCGTGCACGACGCGTCGGCCACCACGTGGTTGACGCTCCCGAAGCAGGTGTTGTCGTGGTGGTGGTCGATGTTGAGGATGGGCGCGCCCGCGGCCGGCACCATCGGGTTGCGGTCGAGGTTGCCGCAGTCGAGGTAGACCACCGTGCGCTCGTCCTCGTCGGCCGGGGCGCTGGAGACGTGCCCGGCGAGCCCGAGGAAGCGGTACTCGTGGGGCAGAGGGAACTCGTCGGCGGCGATGAACATCACGGAGTCCTTGGCGAGTCCGCGCAGGAGCTCCTGCATCGCGACGAGGGAGCCGAGCGCATCGCCGTCGGGGTTCTCGTGGGTGACGAGGAGGAACTTCTCGTGGGCGCGGATCTCGTCGACGACCTCGGCGCGCGTGCGCTCTCCCACCACGCTCATGCGTCCTCCTCGTCCAGCAGTTCGCTGATGCGCATGCCCGTGTCGATGGACGGGTCGTAGCGGAAGTCCAGCGTCGGAGTGTGCTTCAACCGCAGCTCGCGGGCGACCTTCCCCTGTAGGAACCCGTGGGCGGAGTCCAGGCCGGTCAGCGACGTCTGGCGCTCTTCGTCGGAGCCGAGCACGGACACGAACACCCGGGCGTGGCGCAGGTCGGGCGAGGTCTCCACGCTGGTCACGGTGATGAAGCCGACGCGCGGATCCTTCAGGTCGGTGGCGATGGCGTCGCTCAGCACGGCGCGCACCGCCTCGTCGACCCGGCGCAGGCGGGCGGAGCCCACTCTATCCGGTCAGGTCGTCGTGCGAGATCACTTGCGACTCCACCCACGCGCCCTCGGGATGGCGGTCGAGCACGAAGCGCTCCAGGCGTGCGGCCTGGCGCTCGAGCTCGGGCAGCGAACCGCTCGTGAGCGCTGCCGAGAGGGTCGCGCGCTGCCAGGAGTCCTGGAAGTCGACCTCGGCCACCGCGGCGCCGAGCCGGGTCCGCATCTGCGCCTTCAGAGACGAGAGCTCCTTGCGCTTGCCCTTGAGGTCGGAGACCGCGGGGAAGTGCAGGTGGACGAGCAGGAGGGCGACGAAAGCGCTGGGAATGACTAGGGGTGCGACACAGGCTCTCAGCGCGTGGCGCCGGCCAGCTCGCGCTCGACGCTGCGCGTGTCGTAGATCTCGAGCTCGTCGCCCTCCTTGATGTCGGCGTAGTCCCGCAGGACGATGCCGCACTCGAAGCCGGCGGCGACCTCGCGCACGTCGTCCTGTACGCGGCGCAGGGAGGCGATCTCGCCGGTGTAGACCACGGTCCCGTCCCGGACGAGGCGGCACCTGGCCCCGCGCGTGACGCGGCCCTCGGTGACGTAGGAGCCGGCGATCGTCCCCACGCGCGAGGCGCGGAAGATCTGGCGGATCTCGACGTGGCCGAGGGTGTCCTCGACCTCCTCGGGCTCGAGCAGGCCCTCCATGGCGGCGCGGAGATCCTCGATCGCGCGGTAGATCACCGCGTAGGAGCGGATCTCCACGCCTTCGCGCTCGGCCAGGAGACGGGCCTCGCCCACCGGGCGCACGTTGAAGCCGATGACGATCGCGTCGGAGGCGGCGGCGAGCATGACGTCGGACTCGGTGATGCCGCCGACGCCCCCGCCGAGCACGGAGACGGTGACCTCCTCCTGCGGGAGCTTGGCGATCTCGTCCTCCACGGCCTCGAGCGACCCGGCCACGTCGGCCTTGAGCACGAGGTTGAGCTCCTGGAGGCGCGCGGCGGCGAGGTCCTCGAGCCGGACCCGCGGGGGGCGTCGACGGGCCTGCTGCTCGGACTTGAGCCGATGGGCGCGCTCCGTGGCGAGCTGGCGGGCCCGGCGGTCGTTCTCCTCGACGGAGAAGCGGTCGCCCGCCTCGGGGACGGAGTCGAAGCCGAGCACCTCGACGGGCTGGCCGGGAGTGGCCTCCTTGTGGCGCTGGCCACGGAAGTCGTGCATCGCGCGGACGCGGCCCCAGTGCGAGCCGGCGACGATCGCGTCGCCAATGTGGAGCGAGCCCCGGTCGACGAGGAGGGTGACGACCGGCCCGCGGCCCGGGTCGAGCCGGGACTCGATGACGGCGCCCGAGGCCTCGACCCCGGGGTTCGCGCGGAGCTCCTCGACCTCGGCCATGACGAGCAGCGTCTCGAGGAGGTTGTCAAGGCCCTCCTTGGTCTTTGCCGAGACGTCGACGAACTCCGTCTCACCGCCCCAGTCCGCGGGCTGGAGGCCCTTGGCGGCCATCTCCCCGCGGACGCGATTGGGGTCGGCGCCCTCCTTGTCGATCTTGTTCACGGCGACGAGGATGGGGACGTCCGCCGCGCGGGCGTGGTCGATGGCCTCCTCGGTCTGCGGCTTCATGCCGTCGTCGGCGGCGACGACGATCACCGCGATGTCGGTGACCTTCGCGCCGCGGGCGCGCATGGCCGTGAAGGCCTGATGGCCCGGCGTGTCGAGGAAGGTCACCTCCTTGTCGTCGTGGCGGACCTGGTAGGCGCCGATGTGCTGGGTGATCCCGCCGGCCTCGCCCGCCGCGACCTCGGTGGAGCGGATCGCGTCGAGCAACGAGGTCTTGCCGTGGTCGACGTGACCCATGATCGTGACCACGGGCGG